>Ga0209208_10004833_pt1 | contig 18938 bp, 12 predicted proteins | sample S1TSphfallax_3_FD_187694 | JGI IMG/M metagenome (GOLD analysis project Ga0209208, IMG submission 187694) | Host-associated microbial communities from peat moss isolated from Minnesota, USA - S1T2_Fd - Sphagnum fallax MG (SPAdes) (version 2) | ecosystem: Host-associated > Plants > Peat moss >... | reverse complement strand
ACCTTTGTTCTTAGTAGGCCTATATTTAAGCTTATTATGCACATATATGACAAGCTACCTACACACTGCAGTCTTAGGTGTCTTGTGTGTAAGTAGGTAGGTACTAGGTACTAGGTACTAGGTACCAAGTACCTTTATTATTGGTAGGGTTATGTACACTGTGAGTTAGGTGTTCCTTTCATCTAGAAGTGGGTAGGTAGGTTTTTAATTCATAGAGGCGGTTGGTCGGTCGGTCCGTCACCCAGTCTGTCTGTTCCAAGGGAGGTAGGTAGGTAAGTAGGTGGGTAGCTTCTTTTTGTAGCTCTTAGTCGGCTCCTCTGCTCTAGAACCAAAAGGAAAAGAAATACGTTGAGGTAAAAGAAGAAGAAGGCATGCCGTTGCGAAATTTGGGAGGCGGGGGCGACTGTGCTGGTGGCGTGTCCCAGGCAGGTTTTTTTACTATTTTATTTATTTTTATTTTTTTCAATTTTGTTATGTAGCCAAATTGGTGATCAATCTCTACAAGATGATTAAGCCAAATTTGGCTATAGACTAGGCACACTCAGACAGGGTTCAACTGTGTTTATGTTGTCAAATTGGCGATCATCCACAAGAAGATTAATTTGGCTATATACATCAGGCACTCCCAGGCAGGGTTTTTTTTCTTCAATTGTGTGATGTAGCCAAATTGGCAATCATCCACAAGAAGATTTAGCCAAATTTGGTTGTGGATCAGGTCTGAAAGTAAGACTTTTAATGATGGCCTTCACAGTTTTGGCCACTTGCTAGAACCCAAAAGAGAAATCTGGCGATTCTTCGAAAACAAAAAAAACTGAGGGGGTCGAAATCTGGCTAGTGGAATACCAAAAAAAAACGCATTAGTATTCTTTAGCTTTTTTGGGGGAAAAAAATCCCCAATTGACTAACTTTAGCCAGGAAAAAATAAAAAGAAACGCCGGGTGTTTGCAAAAGAAAGCAAAAAAGAAGCGTACAGAACAAAAGAAAATACGATTGCGTACAGAAAAATAAATACGGTCGTGTACATACTGCCACCCGCCGTTGCTGCGGCAGCGGCGACGACGCCGTTGCCGGACACGAACTCCTCTCTCTCTCGCGACGAGTCTCGTCTCTCTCCGCCCGCGATTCGTGCGACCCATCGTCACGAACTCGACAGGGCAGCATCGGAGAGAGAAAAAAACAAAAAAAAATTCCATTGCAGAAGATCGGTCGCTGGAGTTTCATCTTTCAAACTATCTCTCTCTCTCTCTCTCTCTCTCTTCTCTCTCTCATTATATATACTTTCGTCTTCAATATCCATTTCCATCAGCGACAACAACAACAGCTCTACTTTGTTCATTCAAGAAGAAAACAAGATCACAAGTTTTATTCCTTTTACTGTAGAAACATACAAGAGCCAGCCAGCATCGCAGTACTTGTAGCTATAAAGCTCTCACCACCTTTCTTTTCTAGTTTCATCTATCGCTCGTCATATATTTCTTAGACCTTCAGCGTGTTTCAACCCATCGATTTGCAGTTTCTTGTTCCTGTTCTTCCCTCGGTGGTTTTTAGGTTTTGTGTGGAGGTGGTTCTCGGTTCTGTGTTTTTTCTTTCTCTGCAGTGAGTAGTATTGGTGTTTGTGTGTTTTTGGGTTGTGCGGGTTTTTTTGGGGGGTCTTGTTCGGGTTTGGATACTATGGAAGAAGTTGTGGAGCAAGTAGATCAGGAGGTTGCGAGTTCGCCCATCAAACGGGCAAGGTCGGAAAGTAGCGTTGTTGTCGCAGGAGGCGACTACTATGCAGTGCAGGGGCAAGAAACTGAATTAGAGGATTTCGTCGTCGCGGCTCCACCCAGGAAGAAGTTGTGCATTGAAGACGCGACTGATCTGCCGGCTATTATTTCAAATGTGTTGGAGCTCGAAGACTTGGAGTTGCGTGCTTCTGATGAGAACAGTAATAGTAATAGCTGCAGTGCCGGCCACGAAAACAGCTGTGTCTTGAATAGCAGCGAAGAAGAAGTTGGCAGCTATGCCGCTGTTGGAGGCCAGACTAGTGCTGCCTTGCTACCCGAGCATGCAGTTGTTATCCAATCGCTGTTTCGCGAAGAACAGCAGCAGTCGGAATGCTCGCCTTTGGACAAAGAGTCTGACGCAGCTCGGGTGCTAAGAAGTTTGGAAGAAGAGTTGGGCGTGTCGTCTGATTCTGACGATGATTACGCCTCTTCTATCTCCAGTTGCATGCCTACTTCGGCAGTTCAAGATCAGGCGCTTGTGGATGCCGCTCTTAGTAGTTGGGGTGAAGAGATTTGGAACTCCACCTCGGTTTCTAATGCAGCTGGGGACGACGTCGTCTCTGTTTTGGCCGGCACGACTTTCGAGACTCATCAAGTGCAGGACGGATTATCAGCACAAGTCGACATTGGTTTCCTTAATGAGGCTTCCGATGACGAGCTGGGCATACCACCAAGCCCTAATCCCCAGAGAGTCTTCGCTGATGAAGATGTGAAAGAGATTTGTGAAGAAAACATGAGCAAGCTTTCCGATCAAGCCAGAACAGAGCATTCTGCTGCAGCGGAGGACGACGGTCTGTCTACTGAACCAGTGCCTGCAGAGACTACCCATCTGCACGAGGCTGTGAGTTGGGCTTTGCACGAAACTTCTGCTGAGTCGACTGGCTTCGAAGCTGATCCAGATTGGCTGAATATGCCAGTGGGAAGTCTAGATTTTCTTCTGGATTTTTCTACCGGCAGTTATGTACCCGTCGCAACATAGCAGCAACATCTTTTATAGCCAACCCACCAACCCAAATCTTTGCTGAAAGCTCTGTAGCAGCTTTGCATAGGTACTTGCTAGGGTTCTGAGCTTTGGGTTGTGGAGTTAGCTTGCTTGCTTCGTTTGAATCCAGGATGTTGTTGTGAATAGTGTGAGAATCATCAGAAACAGGTTTTTTTGTTTCCAAGCTGTGAATACCAAGGAAGGAAAGAACCAACAACCCAGGCAGGTTTTGTAGATAGTTTTTTTTGCCTGCAGCAGGTCGCATTGACCCAAAAATTCGAATGTAACGAAATCCAAATCTTTTTTCTCTTCGCCACAAAACTTTTTCTTCGTCTATTGTTTTGCAGATTTGGGTTGGGTGATCATTTTGAAATTTCTGCTTCACCCTGCATCTTATTTCCTCGCAACTTCCTAGCTGGGTGTTTTACAGAGCTTATATAATAATGCTTGATCTTCCTATTGAATTTCCGAATTCTGCATATAATTTGTTGGAACTTGGTATCCCGGTTGTTTTGAATAATTATTTTGGGTGATACTTAGGATTTTCAAAACTCTGCATATAATTTCTCGCAACTGATAATCAATTCTTTTCAGAAGGCAGATGTTGTAAATAGTTCTTTTGGGTGATCTTTTGAACTTCTGAACTCATACCTCTTTTTAACCTGCATATTTGGGCTATCTTAAAAACTTATTTTAACTCTGCATAAAATTTCTCCCAACTTACATATGTGAGTTTTGGGGTGTGTGCATATTTGGGATATGGTTTTTGAATTTCCAAACTCTGTTTGAGTGTTATGTAATTTTTTCCTCCACAATATTGTTTTTAGCCTCCTGATGAAGATAGTGTGTTTTTTATGAGAGTTGTATGTTAATATTCCTTCTCTTCTCACATCTTTTCATTTTAGCCTGGGTTTAGGAAAAGGGCATTATTAAAATTAAAAGGCTTCCTATTGCACAAATCTATTAGGTGAATCCTCAATTTGGTAATATGGTGGGATGTTACCCTGAGGCATCTGATTACTCAAATGGACAACAAATCTCTCTGTCTCTCTCTTTCTCTGTCTGCTTGGTGGATTCGTCCATTTCAACCAACAAATGCCTACTCATTGACTAGAGTAAAGCATTCTTTTCAAGTCAATTGTCCCCCCAACAAAGATTTTCACTAAATCTTGTGGTGTCACTGGGATCTTATCTCATCAGTTATGCTCTTTTTCTTAATGAAAAATAAAATGGGTTTTGCTTTTCAAAATTAAAAAGTTTGGTTGCTTGGAATATGAGGTCATTAAGAGATAAAAGATCATCCCATCAAATTTTTAACCTGAAAAATCTGAAGCTGGAATCATCTGTTCCATTCAGCCATTGCTTGTTGTGTGAGTTCACTCAGAACTTTCAGAGTCTCCTCTGTACCTGATCAATCACACATGAGGTTCTTGTGTGTTCCTCCTCCTGACTTTTCAAATATTTGATTGGCCCATTGCAAAAAAAAGTTAAAACTATGGAGGCTCCCCAAAATAGAAGATTCTATGGAAAGATAAAGTGCCTTCCCTTTGGCCCATCCATATAGGTGAGAGAAGGGGAGGACTTTGGGCAAAACATATGGGATTAAAGCGAGCTGCTATTGGGAACACCGCTGGGGAACCCATTGGGAACTTAAGGGAACATGTTGAGAATAAAAGGAAAATGAACAAAAATCTTCCCCATCCCCAAAGACTTAAAAGAAAAAAATAAATCAATGCACGTTGAGTGCATGCTTAGCCTTTCCATTGGATGCATGAAATTTCTAAGTTGTAAACTATTTGGAGACAACAAATGAGAGTTTCCAGGAGTCAGAAAATTTGGCACTAAATGTGAAGACAGCCTAAAGAAGGCAAGTGTATCTCTTTCACCCTTCAAACTGAGACCATGCCAAATATAGATATATAGATAGAAACCTACCTACCATAGATAGATGCAAAAAATAGAAGATCTAGAAAGAGACAAAGATAGGGAAAGGAAACATTGTGTGTGCTGCAAGGATAGGATGTGTCTTGTCTATCCCCTTCCCCTTTGGATAAAAATAGTGTGATTGTACCACTTGACTGGCAAGGGATTTTACAAAGGAAATGCTGAACTGTGTCCACAGAGGTGCCAACCAACCCATTTTTTTTTATTGAATGCTCTGACCTCTGACCTCCACCCAAGCAGGAGCCTTGGTTACTACCCAACCAACTCTCAATCCTTTGTCAATCCTCTGCCTGCTGGTTTTATTTGTGATTTACCTTTGCTTTGTAGAGCAGCTCCACCAGCAGCAGTAAAAATGGCTTTGTACTCTCCACTACAAATGGAGTAGAGCTTCCCAAATACCCTTGAAAATGGGTTAGGATTACTCTAAATGCAGTCTCTTGCTTCCCAAAGACCCTTGGAAAAATGGGTTTGGATTACTCTAAATGAAGTCTCTTGCTTCCCAAATACACTTGAAAATGGGTTAGGATTACTCTAAATGAAGTCTCTTGCTTCCCAAATACACTTGAAAATAAATGGGTTTGGATTACTCTAAATGAAGTCTCTTGCTTCCCAAATACACTTGAAAATGGGTTAGGATTTCTCTAAATGAAGTCTCTTGCTTCCCAAATACACTTGAAAATAAATGGGTTTGGATTACTCTAAATGAAGTCTCTTGCTTCCCAAATACACTTGAAAATGGATTTGGAGGACGGTGTTGGGTGGGTGCCATGCTGAAAACCCAATATATAGATTGATTCTGGTCCTGGTATCGGAGAACCGACCAGACTAGTATGAATTGAGGCAATAACAACCTCCCTACCAGTACCTACCCGGTAAGGACTAGGGACATGAGGTAATACCAGCCTTGTACCAGTACCTCCTGATAGTGGACTTGAGGTAAAACTAGTTTAATACTTGGGCTATATACGTCTCAATATCAGGTACACACACCTGCAACATACCAACCAAAAATCAGCCTGAGGACCAGGCTCTCAGGATCATGCTCATGACAAAGTTTAGAAACAAGTGTTATATACCTACAACAGGCTGCTATGAGTATTTCTACAAATAAATAAAGGAAAAACACCCGGCAGCTGAATAGGAGAAGAAAAATACAAAGTATCAAAGTCCGAAGAAAAGACACAATTGAAAAAAAGACAACAGTTGAAAGCCTAAAATGCACAATGGGGGAGCCCTAAGAGGAAAAATCAAGTAGCCTAAGATCTAAACCCATCACCAGTAGCACAAAGCAAGTTGTGCAAGGAGATGAACGAAACACCTGGAACAACACCAAGCCTACAAGAGGCCTCTCTTGCTGCTGCAAATGATTTCTAAAAGGATCTAATAGCTATATCAGGCTGATATATTATTTATTTATTTATTTATTTATAATTATTTTTAATTAAAAAAATATCCAATAGCAGTACTAGCTGGTATATTCAACTGCCAATATTGCCCAACATTGGTTTGGACTTTGGACATTTGGACAAATGTCTCATACTGGTATTGGGATTAATTTCATTTTCATATATTGGGCTCTTATCAATAATTGCCAAAATATTAGAGATTGTGAGTATGAGTGTAAACATTGAAACACTACATGTCAGGTGGTTAAGTACATGTATCTGTGTGAGTTCAAAATCTGTTAAAGCATTTTTATTTCAAATTACAACTTCAATTCAAGTGATCTCACTAACTTTTCCAAATACATTAACCTTGTCTATAATACCATAATGATCTAATTCATGTGTATAGAAAAAGCACAAAACCGTTGTTTCATTCAATATCCCAAACTTAGAAAACAAGTAAATCATTAACATTTGAAAATTTACCATAACAACCAACTCATAACAAGATCAACGACTTCAAAAACCTTTCATAAACATGAAATGATTTATTAGGCATTTTGAGCAAGTGTCACTTCTACACATAGCTTTTTACCTTATGCCTTCCAACTCATAAAAATCAAATTCTTCAACATACATAGTAACTTTGTACCTATATGCAACCCGGACATAGATAAAAGTTGTTGTAACTTGGGTATGAAGAGAAATTACACCCGACAAACAAAAAACTTTGAGTATGAACATGTACAATGAACAAAAAAAACTCTTGTTCCATTGTATTCCTATCCTATCACATAGCTAACCATGATGTTTAGCTATGTACTAAGTATTTAACCATTCACTATGCATCTACCTACTTAGTAACAACTAAATGCCTTACCTACTTATCTATATATATATATATTATAGGTGCCACTTACATTCCCTACCTATCTAGCTCCAATACTTAATGCTTACCCACTTACATAGGTAGTTACCAAGGTAGGGGAAGGGGGAAGCAAGAAGGTTTATAGGATAGGATACCATGGTGGGATCATTAGGGTAAAGTGGATTATCTGCTTAACAAGATTTATATTACTATACAGATACCCAATGAACCATTCATAGACTACCTACTGATTAACCACCTGCCAGTTAACCATTGTAGAAATCACGGGTCAATTGGTCACTCATGTGGTTACCAAGGGGTCAAACCTGAAAGAGTTGGACAATTAGTGCTGTGTCTATTTTAGAAGGGTTAAACAAAGGTCATGGGGTTACTCTAGTATGAGTAGGGTTCTTTTGGTCAATTGGTGAGCTGAAAACCATTAGGTTAACCTATGGGTTAAGTATTTGGAAAAGATTGGACAATTCATGTTATGACAAATAGTTAGAAAGTGACCATCTCCAGGGAGAAGGTAGGTACCTAGTAGCTCCCTAGGTATTAGAGAGTCTTCTTTGGGTTCTCAAAAGAGCACAGGCCCTTTTGACTCTTGGGTGTGTCTTTGTACTATTGGAGATATTGGGTGGCCATTTATCTATCATCCCCCCCCCACCCTTCTCTCCCCCTAGTTTAGATTACACCCCAATGCCATAAGAAAAATAATATTTGCATTTTTAGAATTCTCTTTCTAAATATTATTTTAACATCAAAGAGAAGTGCAACTTATGCCAATCAAGCCTCTTCACTTGGCAAGGATTTGCACGCGGGGATGAACCAGCACCTACACCTGTACCATGGTAAAAACACCAAACTCTTTTAGGTTGCCTCTAACCATGGTAAGTGTGTGGTTCAAAGCCTAAATCAGGGTATGGCCCCTAAATGGCCTCACTTAAGAAGGTGAAGACACCAGTGTAAGTGCTGGTTCACCCTGGCTGGCAAGGATTTGCTATCAAACTTCATTAAATTAATAGGGCAATTTCCTTTTGATCATAATGGATTAACTCAACCTTCATCATTCATGGACCCTTAACTTATACTATTGCTCTTCATCATCTTCTTCTTCTTGGGTTATGCACATTTTTTATATTATTTTTGTTCAAACTCAAATGCACAACAATTATGTCTAGTGAATTTATTGCTTGATCAACAACAACATTTTTATCCACGTAATCTCACTTCCTTTGAAATCCTGTGAGTTCATTCAAATTGAATTACTTCGAATCCCATTCTGAATGAACTCCGCAGACAATTAGCTAAACTGCAACAGGCTGACCGTTCTTTGGGTTCGGATGTACTAACTAGCCTGTGTGCACACCCAACAAGAATTTGCTGAACAGGAAGACCGAAGGACTGCAATTATAAGTTTGTTGGTATCTCGGAGACTGCACTTATAAGTGTTGTGAGTTTTGGGTTTTGTAGCTTCACGAGGACCCAAAGTACAATGTAAACAAACTGCCTCTAATAAGCATAAAAATTTGACTACCCCTCTTCACCATATCTGCCAGATTCTGTCTTGCAAATAGGGTTTTCTGAAGAGCTGCCAGTTTCATGCTCAGAGAGATTTTGTTTTATGTAACTAGATGGCTAATAAGCTTCAGTATTGACAACTCCACTGCACAGTAACAACATTATTCAGTTCTCCTCGATGATTTGTCAGTTTGTGTTCAGATTTATGAAAGCAATGTACATAGATCATAATAGATGGTAGCATCAATCTTCGGGTACTGTACCTACCATTGATAATTGGCAAATTTTGTCAATACATTTACTTATTTATTTTCTATAATAAGTTTAGGGTTGATTTCTTCAATCATTCAGTAGGGTGAAGTCTGCATTTTTTTTCCCCTCAAGTTGCCCTTTTGAGACTTAATTAACACTGAACATCACGTCAAATGTAAGGTATTTAAAGGCTCGTTTCCTTGTGTGCTCATCTCTCCTCCTGTGTATAGTCAAGGTTATAATATTATTGCATATTAGTGCATATTTATGTATATCATAGTATACATAAATATATAGGTTCTGTGGAATAATAGGCTTGTTTCTGGCTATGTGACCATTGTGATTGTTCAAATTGATGATTTGAATTTGTTTCTAAAAGTTGCCTTTGTCATTTATATGTTGCATGTCTTGTGCATGTGGCTTATGCAAAAGATTGCAAGCGACTTTTAACAGAAATTCTTAAAACAACACATGCTTCTCTGATTTTAAAGTCGGGTGCAGAAACCCTAATAATTGTGTATAGAAATCAACTTTGCAACCTCTTCCTGTTAGCCACAAACAGGGTTATGGCAAAGAATACTTGTGCTGTTTGTTTATTTCAGAACAGTTTATGAGTTTTTCAAGAAATTTCTTTTCCTGATTTGTCACTTATTAACAGATATATTCTAGTATCTTCAACACAAATCTTTTGTTGTCACCTTTTCTAGTGTTGTGGTTATGAGCAATCATACTCCTGCAAATGAGTGACCACAAACTGCAAGAAATCGTAACAAAGAGTAAAAACTTGCTCCAAAGCCTCAAACCCATCTTGCAACAAGCACAACAGAAGATGGGTTTTCAGTTTGGAGCTCTTGGAAGCCCAGATTTATTCTTCCCCAGGGGAGGATCGAGGGGTGTTAATCTTTGTTTGGTTTTAGGAGTCCCAAAAGAAACAATTTCCTTCTTTGACATTATTTGCATGCACTTTGTTTGATTAGGAATGGGTTTGCATGCCATGATGCTCATCATGCTTTCTTCAAAGCCACTAGGGGGTCCCTGTGCCACAGGCTTAAGTACATTAAGATTCCTACAATGTCACCCACTCCATTGCCATTGAATTGAGCTTAACTTCACATTTCTTATGAAAAACACAATTGCGAATTTTTTTTAAAAAAAAATTAATTAATTTCCAAACATAAAAATCACTCTAAATTCAATAACTTTTGCTCCATTGGTTTGAAAATTGCAAAACAATAAACAGGCACATCACCTCATCAAGGACTTCTAGATGTACCAAAAGCACAACAAAGGGCCCCATGGTTTGGGGGGATTATGGCATGTATGCTAATATCCAAACAAACAAAACAAGACAAACACTTAATATACAGATGACAGACCTCAAGTTAGTCTCAGTACCAAAAACAAATTCCTACCACGCCAGCCATTAAAAATAAGAGAAAGATTGTGAAGGAACTAATGACAAAACCGCAGTCTTCACTTGTGAGACAAGGAGCTTGGGTTTCATAAGGAATGAGCAAGCTTACTCTCAATACAGCTACATAGGACTTTAAGGCAACCTGATTGGAATTGAGAACACGACCAGTGTGGGGTGGATATTACAAATTGCTTAAAATAATTGGAAGTTGGCAAGGAGGTAATTTAAGATATATAACTATGGTTCTCAAAAAAATCTTAACATATTTTCATATATGCCTGCAGCTTTCAAAAAAACTAAGAGCAGGTCAAATAACCTTCTATAAAACCGTCAATTCTTTACCAGCATTATATGAAACCCATCTTGAGGTTCATTTGCTTCTGGAATTTTTCAGAGAACCTGAACCATAAGTTCTTTGATTTCTAAATTTTTATAATATATGAAACCGCATGTTATTTGAAAATTAAATTACCACCCAACACTGGAAATGACCCAATACTAAGGTTTATAGCCTATTTCAGATCTGAGAACATAACAGCAACCAAACAGGCAAGTGAGAAAAAAGAGGAAACCTAACACTGAAGAAATCAAAAGGAAACCAAAACAGAGGAGCAGTTCCCATAACAACAACAGTTACATGCTTGTTCAGGTACCTTCAATTGCAAAAATGTCTCACATTGACCAGTGTTGGGAGGATCTCTCTTCCTCAAAGAAAGAACCAGTAGGTAAGGGTAGACCCTTCAACAATGGTCCTAAAAGAAGTCAGATTAACAGTTCTAAACCTTTGCCAGGGGTTCTCAAAAATGATAGAGCCGTTTTTCACCCTTAACTGGAGTTCTAAAGTTTGTAAAAATCAGGTCCAAGAACCCACCCTAAAACACTGGTTCTTTGTGGATTCTTTCATGAAACCAACTGTTCTGTGATTCTGAGAATTGTCAGACAACCAGAACTGGGGGGTTATTTGATTTCTTTTTTATAAGTTTTATCAAAATGAGACCCGAAGTTATTATCAAAATCAAAGAACCTGCACAACATTAAGAAAGAAAAGAAAGAAGAAGCAAGATAGAAAATGTTTAAGAGACAAATCCAGGACAAAGTGGGCTTTGAAAAGCTCTCCACTTAGGATAACAAACCCCCCTGAAATAATCATTTGGAAATTTCCAAAGGTGGAATTCATAGAATCTATGTTGACAATATGCAATCTCCATGAATGGTATGTGTCCAAAAGAAGCTAGAATTGCACCCTAAATTTCAGTGACAAAAATTTCTCACCTTCCTAGAATCAGCTGATAGCAGATACATACCAGTTGAAATCATGTTGAGATTCTTAATGACCTGATTGGTGGCCGCATCCACATTACATCAATCCGTAAATGCATCCAATCACATTCTTATGTGCCTAAACACCCTGTGAGAGACAACCCTGCATATCAGATCTGGATCTGGTACCACAACAACAAAGGCTTGCATTGAAATCTCCATGACACACCTACACCACCAAGGTCAAAAATTGAGGAACCTGCTGGTTGGGTTAGATGATCAAATCATTAACCTCATGACTTTAAGAGTGCATTCTTTGACTTAGTTGTTCACAGGTTGTCTGTGTGTTTCTACTTGTATTGTGAGACACAGGAAAAAGCAACTCATGCACAAAAACTGCTCAATAAAAAATACAGACTGTATTCACAAGCATGCTTGCTTGCTTGCCATATGGTAATTATAGCTCAATTTCAGAGAGGGACAATGAGAGACAAACCACTTTCCATTGAAGAGGTCAGGAGTGCGTTTCTTGATCCCCATAAGTTTGCAAGTGAACAAGAACCAAAAAGTGTTTGTTGGGTCCCTTTCTATCATGAGAAACCACCAAGAGAAAGGTAGGAAAGTTGACAGATAAGCAACGATTAGTGATTATCTCACCACCTATGGAGGGTAATTCACCACTTGGTGGCGTATCTACAAAGTGATTAAAAACTAGAGTTTGGGACGAAGTATAGTTTACCATAATTAATTCTCCTCGGCATTTTTCAGATCATTAAAAGATCATAAAACAACAACACATGTAGAAGTATATTTAACGCTTCTCTTCCATAGTTTTGCATAATCAATTGTGAGAAAGGAAAGTTATGATTAGACATTGTTAGAAGTTAGAAGTGGACCGACCCAAAACCGTCTATCTATTGCTCCTTCCAAATGCGACCAGTGACGCGAAGTTTGAGCTCCTTGCGGTTGCCACCTGAAAAGAAGAGGGCCATATTTCTTTGAATAATTAGACCATCGTGACTGTCCCGCACTTTGCGATGACTGTCACGAATGCTGCGTGGCACTCCCTGCCAGATCAACCTGCGTCCATTGGCCCCCACTTCCAAGCTGTAACTGAAATTCTTGGCCTCATTGTCATCTCCCATAAACCGTAGAAAGGCCATGTATACAGGTGCCATGCCGAGCTGGAATGCCTCAAAATGCAGGCAAAAGTGCTGCCCAAAGCAATTGAAAACCTGAATAATAAATATAGCCACAACAGCAAAAGCTTTAGTCATATCAAAACAGCATCAATACAGCAAGCAATCAATCATCAGAATTTGGAAACCAGAGAGGGACCTTCTTAAAACACTCTCAACTTTCAGGGCTCAGAATTAGACCAATCTGTGAAATGCCACTCTTGCAGTTGTAGGGTAAGACAACCACAAGATCTCTCCCATTGTTGGGCACTTACCGTAAGCATCCAAGTTGCATTTTCAACTTCCTGAGGATTGGACTTCACATAGCGATGATTAAAAGTGCAGCCGTTATGCATGTCCACTTTGTGTTCATCCCGCAAGTGAGCAACCAGCCAGGCAATGTCACCCTTTACTGAACATTCAGATCCCGCATATGGACAGTTATAGGGCCGGAAGGTGCATTGAGACTCATGCTTGAGTTTACTGTAGTAGGGGAAAATGTCAGGACACCCAAGGCTCTGAAACCGACAGGGAAGCTCCAGAGATTCCGCCACTTTTTCAAGTGCCAAGCACCGGATGTTGCCAAGCTCATATCTACAGGTAGGGCAACGGTTGTGCACCCTTAGCTTACAGCAGGAGCATAGCGTATGTCCATTAGGGCACTGCACAGACATAAGTGGATACCTAATCAGTGATTTCTCTCCACATCCCCAGCTCTCCTTCCCATCTCTGATTTTCCAAGGCTCATGAAGGTTGTTGTTGTTGCCGTTGGAAAACAAAAATGAGCTAATGGATGGGGTGGGTGGGTGCTGCTGCTGCTACAATGATGCTCCTCCTCTTCCTCCACAAAGCCAGCAGAATAAGCTGAGCAGAGATAGAGAGAGGGGAAAGAACAAACCCCCCCCCCAAAAAAAACTCAAAGAGAAAATAAAAGATTGGGTACCTGATGAATAGGAGGGTACATAGAATTGGTGCATACTGGACACTCCAGCAGCTCATGTACACTGCTGGTATGTGCAGCAGCAGCTGATGTCTTTCGCCCTAATGTAAGAAGTGGGTTCTTTGACTCCACCTCCGATTCTTCTGTGCTGGATGGTGTGTCTCCTTCTTCCCTCAGGGGTGATTCAGGAATGCCCATCTTCAAGTTCCCAGGTGCCATACAATTGTCGTCTACTACTATTACTACTACTCTCTCCACAACTCCTGTTTCTTCTCCCACCCTCCCAACTTTCTTCCCAGACAGTCACCTTCCTCCAGCGCCAATAGCTCCTACGGACTTCTCTTCTCCACTCTCCTCCTCCTCCTCTTCCCAATCACTCACTCAGCTGTCACCGAAAAACTCACACCCATCTCCAGATTCCTTCCCCCCAACAGGGAGTCGGACCCTAGAGTGCCAACATTCCAGAAGATGGGGATCTTCCCACCATGAGAAAGAATTGGGGAGCGGGGGGAGGGCGGCTCACGTCCAGAAGCTCCTTTGCAACAACAACAAACCAGTTTTGCACAACAACATCATGCTTGCTTGTTTGCTTGGGCTTGCATGCGGCCCGTCACTACTGTCAACACATCTCTGTGACCAAATCTTTTCACAAAATCTGATCACAACACATTTGAGAAAGAAACATCAGAAAAGCTCTTGACATGGATGATGATGCCCACTACCTCAACTGCTCACGATACAGATCTCACACACAAACACACACACACACACACACACACACATGCTTGCACATACAAGATCAAATCCTTAGGGTTTTATGGATTGAGTGTTGGGAGTTTTGGAAGACAGACATCCCATTTTGGGACTTACTTTTATATTTTGATGTATTGAGTGTTGGGAGTTTTGGAAGACGGGAATTCCATTTTGGGGACTTAGTCGTATGTTTTGATGGATTGAGTGTTGGGAGTATTGGAACACAAGACTGATTAGTTTAAAGGGTTTAGTGAGTGAGGGTTGGGAGTTTTGGAACACAGAAATTGGCCAATTTAGGGACTTGGTCTTTTGATGAATTGAGTGAGTGTGTGTTGAGAGTTTTCTAGGAGAAATTGGTGATTTTTAAAATCTTTTTTGAAGATTGGGTTTGTTGGGTTTTTGTTTTACTTGTTGTTGGATTGTTTTTGAGGGGTGTTGATGTTGTTAATATTTAATCAGTTTTTGTTGTTGGGATTGTTGGCCGTTGTTTTTGGTTGGATCAGTCTTTTGTTGTTTTGTTATTGTACATCCTCCATTAGGGTTCCATCCCACATTTTCTCATCATAATAGGCCCTTCTTGGCTGATTTTTGGCGGGGTTCTATACACCATGTTCACCCTATGGGTGTTGCCTCATGATTTTTTTTTTGCATTGCCAACTTGGCCACTGAGGGCCTATTCTCTCTAACCAGAAATTGTTGAAGAACCAAGTTCCAACCAAACTCCTGTAAAGCTTTCTTAGGTCAGATAAGGAGAATTTTGTTGTGGGGGTTAGCTTGTTTTGTTTTTTCATTTGTTTTGAAGATTAGTGTTGTTGGTGTTGTGGGTCCATTTTTGTTCAACAGTTTTTGTTCCATTGTTTTGAGAAGTGTTGTTGTTGGGTCGGTTTTTAATTTATTGTTTTGAGGAGTGTTTGCTAACATGTTATTGTTGGGTTGGTCTCTTTCTAGATTCCTTTTAAGAGTGGTTTTCTGGTTCATTCATTTATTTAATATTAACATTTGATGTACTTCCTGCAACACTCCAATCAGTTTGGTGTTCTTGGGTTTTAGTTTTGATCAATAGTTTTTTGGGTCATTTGTGTTTTACGAGGTAACCTTCAGCAGTGCTTCAATGGTTTTTGTGTGCTTGATTGTGGTTCATCCTCAAGAAGAATGGCAATGAAATTCACATATAACACTCTGGAATGGAAATGAATGGAAGAGTGTACCTGAAAGACAAAAAAGGAGATTATGGGTTTTGTTTGTCTTTTTTTCTTTTCAACAAGAAGCGTCTTTCAGACTTGGGGAAAATGGATGGAAATTTGAGGAGATCATCCAGCAGGATTCTGACATTACTCAGGAGCTTCTTTGGTGTTGTTACCTCCATTACTGTATTCATTAGTTCTTGCCAATCAACCATCCATGAAGCATGCATATTGTTGGGTGCTTTTGTTGTTTTATCATTTTCAACAATCCAACCAAAGCTTACAAAATTGACAAAATTATCATTTCCTTCTTTATCACATTATGTGCTTTTTCAAGACTTCCATAAATCTTTCTTGATGGGTTGCATTCAGAGGACTGAAATAGTCATTGATTTGTGTGTTACAAACCTTAGCTACTTGTTTGGCAATCAAAATGAGTTGTGGTAATGCCATTCTATGAGGTTGCAACTAAGTTCATCAAATTGACATTGATGATAGAATCCATCTCCTTGTTGAAGACCAAGAATGGAAGTAAAGGCTTGCAAGCATGTGCCCAAAATCACAAAAGTGTGATCTATTGATCACAAAGGATATATCCATGATATCCATTGGGTTTTGTTGGAAATACAAAGTGCAATAACTAAACGTCAAGTACCACAAGAAAAGAGACTCCCCATTCAACAAGGTTCCAAATATGAAGATTTCTTGCTATTAAAAATTTGAATCCTAGCTATGATGTGTGGGTATGTTTGTTGTATCTTATCTATGAGTTAGATTGCATGCTTGTTGTTTGACGATGATTTCATGAAACTTGATATGATGGTGATCACATGAAAGGTCCTAGAGGCATGCCTTGATCCTCTTGACCAAATGTTTTCTTTCTTTTTCTTCAATTTAGTGATCTAATTAAAATTGCAATCATCCATAAGAAGAGTTAGTCAAATCCAATTGTAAATGAAATCTAAAATTGAAAAAAAATAAAGCATCTTTCTATAGTGTTAAAAGATCTTTTTTTCCAATTTTGTGATATCGAAAATTTGGCATTTTTTTTGCAAAAGAAAGCCAAATTAGTTGAATTTACACTAGATAAACACAAATTTCCAAAAATCGAAAAAAGAAAAAGAAATTTGTCAGAAAAAAATCATTGTTAATGTTGGGGCTATGTAATGGAACCTAATAGAGCAATTTGATAAATTTTCTTTTTTGAAATCTCATGATCAAGAACCCAATTACTATTTCTTTCATATTTTATAGTTTTAATTCACCTAAAAATAACTTCTTTTAGCTCCTTAGGCTTGCCTCTTTCCCTCTCTCAAGCATAACAACTTTTAACTTGGTTTGAGCATCATCATCTAAAGTTCTTTGCTTGGTTTAGCAAATTACTTGTTTGTTTTCTCCTCACCTTTTATCCTTCAATGCATGGGCCTCTTGTCTCTCAAATTGTTGAGAGGCATTGATCTAAATGTTCCTTAGTTAAAAGGTTGCCACCATAATGCAACTTTGGAGCTGGAGTTCTCATGTTAACTCACTTCCAACCAACACCAAAATGATTTTAAGTTCAAAAGGTAAATTATCTACTTTGCTACACCTAAATACATTTGCACTCCTATTTGTTATTACAATGTTCTAATTTAGAGCAACTCCACGTATGTTCAGTATGTAATCTTGTATATAAAAATTGGATGAAGAAAAGCCAAAACATACCAGTTTAGCTCAACAAAATGGTTTTGGCCTTGCATTTTTACATAGCTTGTTGAGGCTAATAAAAGGCACAACACAATCTAACGTCTCCCAAGAAGAGTAATAAATATGATGGGATTGTTGTTCCCCATTTTTTATTAGCCAATCATAATGATTGGTCCAGGTGGTTTATTTAGTAATCTCCCTCCTATTTGCAATCCTAGATTAATTTTATAGGTGCAAGTGAAAATAATCAATTAATTAAACTTGGATGTGAGAAATATTTTTTGCAAGGTCGCATACTAGACATGCGCTTACCGATGTCAATATCCATAGGCCTCCTTTCACAAATTGAGGACCTAAGCCCTCAAATTTCATTATTATAATGGGTTTTGGAGTATGGATGATTCATTAAGATGAAATAGATCCACATTCATTACTCATCAAGCAACCAATTGCCATAACCAAAAATATTACTATGAAGCTAATAATATCTAGTTAAATAGGAGGCTTCAATCGTCTGCCCACATTGCCCACAATGAAGAGAACTTGTTGAGAACCTATATTGAATTGGATGAACACTAATAAACTCTGCAACAGCATATAAGGTCCATGTAAAACCATTCGTCAACCCAAGTTAAGTTGGTTGGACCAAAGTTGGGCCAATATGTAAAAGTTTAAAAAGACAAAACTAATATTGATATGAGAGAACATGCCTCAACTAGCGTAATATGAGTATTGTATATAAGCAATATCCATATCACTCCATGTGGTCATCTACATGGATCAAGGATAAAATCTTGGGTGCATCATATTGATCTCACAAGAACCTTCATAACCAAAAAGAGAATAACCATATATTCTACATGAAATTAGCTAAATTACCTATCCATTATGTAGTTCTTATTGTGAGGGGTCGCTCTTTGGACTATATGGATTGAAAGAAATGATTTAGTGTTCAACATTTATAAATGACATCACACCAATCTTAGAATTGGAAAATAGAATTTTGAAGGATTTTGAAAGGGTTTGGGTTCCCCATCATGTGGTTTGTGAATGGGATGGTCAAAACGTTTGGGGATGTTATTAGCCACCCGTTGGTGGTATTATTTGTTGGTAGGTTGTGTGGCTTTGGTTAACTAAGGTTTGATGCCCCTAGTCCTTTCTTCTTGTACCGGTTCTTCTTTCCAATAGATTTTTTTTCCATTTAAAAAAAGATTAAAAATTACCTAGCCATTTATCCTATGACTGAATGACATCTCAATTTTCACACGTTCACAACCAATTTATTGCATTACCATGATCACACAATCCACATAAAAACTTGTAATCTACACTTCTGTTGGCCATTACTCAAATTGACTTTCAATTTATTGATACGGCCAAGGTGGCAAGTATACTTAAGCGAATTTCAATTTAAGGCAACATTATTTCAAGGAACTATTAAAATTATAACCAATAGGCATAAATGTGGCAATATCCTCCACTAAAAAAATATTTTCCATCACTTTTAAGTGATTTTTTTTTTGCAACAATATATTTTGTTCTTAGAAGATGTGTTGCCTTTTTGGTGATTTTCCACCAAACAAACGACTAACATTCTTACATGTCTCAAAGTTATTATCTTTAAAATGCTTGAGGTATCAAACCCTCATGTGTACCAATATTTGGTTTTTCTTCCATGCCCAAACACCTAAGCAATAATCCATCATCTACTCAATACAATCCAAAATGCCTATTGCTAGCAACATAATACAAGAAGTTCTTTTATTTATTGTGCATTTTCTTCAAGCCATACAACTAAGCCCACC
>Ga0209208_10004832_pt1 | contig 18938 bp, 15 predicted proteins | sample S1TSphfallax_3_FD_187694 | JGI IMG/M metagenome (GOLD analysis project Ga0209208, IMG submission 187694) | Host-associated microbial communities from peat moss isolated from Minnesota, USA - S1T2_Fd - Sphagnum fallax MG (SPAdes) (version 2) | ecosystem: Host-associated > Plants > Peat moss >... | reverse complement strand
TTGTTAAAGGCTGTCAAACTCCCTTGTACATCACCGATTCTCAACAACGCAACCCCTAGATTCTGATATGCTTCGGCATAGTGAGGATTTAACTGGATAGCTTGTTCATAAGCAGCGATGGCCTTGGTAAATAAACCTAATGCCTTGAGTGTCATCCCCAAGTTGTAATGTCCGATGGCGAAATTGGGATCAATTTTTAAAGCTGTTTCATAGACAGTTTTAGCTGCTGTTAAATCTTTAGTATCTTTGAGTAAGTTACCGAGGTTATTGTATGCTCCCAACTTTAACAAGGGGTAGATCGGCAGTTTAATTGCCTCTTGATAGTGGAAAATTGCTTTTTGGGGATTTTGGAGACGAGTGTGGGCAATGCCTAAATGGAAATGAAGTTCGTATAAAATGTCATAGTTTTCTTCAACAGCATTGACTCCCCGCGTCAGTAGTTCTAAACCTGTGGGGATTTGCCCCATTTCTACATACAAAGCTCCCAATTTACTACAGACGTATGGATCATTGGGGTGGGTTGCCAGAAATTCCTCCATTGAGGCTTTGGCTTTAGCATACTTATTTTTTTGGGCGATCGCACCTTTTTGATATCCTGAATGGCTGATTGCTATCCCTGGTAAGTAACCTATTTGCCAGTGGGTTTCTTTGGTTAAAATCGTCGAAATGCTATCATCCACCAGGGCATGATAGGGACGGTCAAAGCGAATTTCTGGATGATGGCGAAAGAGTCGGGAAACTAAAGAATAGGGTGATTGATCTGCACCAATTTCATGGCGCAAAAGATTAATTAATATATATTCATCCTGAGTAATTGCATTTTTTAATAGTGGCACAATTTCCGGTGTCAGGGTTTCATCGGCATCTAATACTAACACCCAATCACCCGTAACATATTTGAGGGCGTTATTTCGAGCAGTACTAAAGTTATTGCACCATTGGAAATGATGCACCTTAGCACCGTAGGCTGCGGCTACTTGGGGAGTGCGATCGCTTGATCCTGTGTCTACAATTACAATTTCATCAACAAGATTCTTAACGCTGTTCAGGCATTGAGGCAGGGTAGCTTCTTCGTTCTTGACGATCATGCACAGGCTGAGATTCATCGGTGCCTATTGGAGGGTAGCAAATATCTGCTCTATTGTAAGCACTATTGAGGTAAATGTAGGGGAGATAATGGGATCACTAAAGGCGGGCGCTGCTCAGGGAGCCACTACGTGTAGCAAGATCCCGTAGGGTACGTCATGCAGAAACTGCGGCTGCACTATAAAACGGATGTTTCGTCACGCCCTTTTATCTAGCACTACTATGTCAGGACGGAATGCTGTTGCAGTGCCTAGAGCGACAATATAGCAGTCCTAAACTATACGTGAGAATGAAACCTATCCGATGGGATATCGCCAAAAGCGAACAACTAAGTAATCGAACAAAATTAATTACACAAATATCTGGGCTGAAACCCTTGACTAGTAAAGAATTAGTCAATAACTAATATGTAATTAATTCTGTTCAGGTACTTAAAAGATGACTTGATTCACCCAAACAGAACGAAATACCCTAACCAGCGATTATTGGTAGTAAAAATAATGGGTTATGCGTACCTCGTTCCCTATGTTGAAAAGATAACGGTAAAAGTTAGCACTAGTTTAGGGGTATGCCAGTATATTTTCATGAAGATAATGTCCACAGTCTTCCCACCTTTATTATAATGAAGATATAAAGACTTTAACAAAAATCCCCTTAGGCACAATAGCTTCGCAAATAGTCTTTAGTGTGGTTTGGGTAGAGGGAGACTGTCTTAACATATAGAGATAGCGAGGTAAAAATTATGGATGCTAATGGACTCCTGAATCTATACACATCAGGAGAGAGGAATTTTAAAAGGGTAAATCTGCATCAAGCAAAGCTAGCTGGAGCTAATTTGAAGGGAGTGAATTTAACCGAAGCTGACTTAAGTGGTGCTGACTTGAGCCAAGCTGACTTAAGCAGATGTAACCTCAGTAGAGCAAATTTGACAGATGCTGATTTGAATGGGGCAAATTTAAGAGCTGCTAACCTCAGTGAAGTGAATTTAATTGGTGCTCACTTAATCAGAGCTAACCTAGAAGAAACTAACCTCAGTCGTGCAGATTTACGGGGTGCTAGTTTAATTCGAGCAAATCTACTGGGTGCAAATCTCAATGAAGCCCAAATGAGTGGAGCTGATTTAAGTGATGCCAATCTCCGCAAAGTAAATTTAATTGGTAGCAATATCAATGAGGCAGAACTTGATGCTACGGATTTATCTGAGGCTATCGTGACTGAACACGAGATATCCAGTGGAATTCTACAGATAGGCTTATCCCACAAATGGATAACGTGGGCTGGCAGCTGCTAATTCTTTGGGAAAGGGGGACGGGGAGAAGGGTTGATTTTTCTTCTCGTCCCCTTACATATTGGACTTTGGACAAACGCAAATAGTTAATACGAAGTAAAAAATAGTTAGCAGAAATTACCTTGGTAATTTTTCTATGAGTCATTTCTTGCTATTTAGTCTAAACTCCAGAATTAAGCTTTAAGAACTGTAAAACCTTGATCTTTCAACAAACACCCCACTACATTAACTTTTGTCAAAGAACCAAAAGTCCCCCGTTAAGAGTTCCCTTTCTAAACGAGAATTTGACTTTTTCGGCAGACCCTAGTTAAAACTGCCATGTTTCTCTCAGAAGGTGCTGGAAAAGATGAACTACCCACCCCTACTTTGTTGAGGGGTGGGTTTCTGCAACCACCCCAGCCGAGTTGAATTTTTGACGCTTCATTTGACCTAGTTGCTTCCTGCTTATTTACATGAAGTAGAGCTAGAATCATCAGCGTCTACGAGGCTAGTTTCTAATGCCGGCAGAGTTTTGAAAAATGTTTTTTTCATTGCTGCCATGCTATTACAGCTAAAAATTGTGCAGCAACCAAAATATCATATACTCAACACGGTCTTTTGGCAACTCCTCATACACACCCTCAGCGTAGCAGGGTGGGGACTTCCGCAAAACGTTAACAACTATGCAACCGTGTTAGTAACAATACAATTTCATCCATTGCTTGTCTGATAACACTAGCTGGCTGATCAGATTGATTCACCAGAATACTAAAAACTAAGGGTTGATAATTCGGTACATTCACATATCCAGATAGGGCTACAACACCTGTCATGGTTCCTGTTTTGGCTGAAACTATGCCTGCCGCAGTTGTGCCACCCCAGCGATATTTTAGGGTGCCACTGACACCAGCTACAGGTAAGGTAGCACGGAAAACTGCTGATTTGTCCATGACCTGCAAAACTTTGACTAGGACTTTTGGACTAATTAGGTCTTGTCGCGATAACCCAGAACCATCTACTAAGATGTAGCTAGTTGGCTCAATTCCTAATTGGGCTAAGGTTTTCTGCAACACTTTTAAGCTGATGGCTGCCGTGGATTGACTTTTTGCTCCAGGTTCTTGACTGGCTAAGGCTCTCAGTAAAGCCTCGGCGTACAAGTTATCACTATTTAAGTTCATATATGTTAACAACTTAGATAGGGGGGCAGATTCCACTGCTGCTAATTCCGGCTGAGTGTTGCTGCCAGTGCCGCTGGATGTCTGGCTGACAGTAATCCCCTCGGCTGCTAGACTCTGGCTAAAATGTCTGAGGAGATGTGCAACGGGGTCAACAACAGCTAGGTCCGTGATATCAGGTTGGGCATTAACAGCTAGTTGTCCTGTGATCTGGAGGATATTTCCTTTGGGGTCTCGGTTGACTGCCACTGAATTGGGTTGATCTTTAGCGGCAGTTAGAGAATCATTTTGAATTTGCCATTGATTTGCTTCCGTTGGGTCAGCCCATTTGATTTGCAATGGTTGGCCTACTGATTGCGGTGACACTGCCAATTCAGTGGCATTTTCATCTAAAATCAAGCTGTTAACTGGTGCACCATAGTCTGCTTCTATGTCTTCCCATTCCCAACTGGGATTGACGGTTTCCCCTTGGAAGTAACTGTCATCGGCAATCAACTGCTTGATTTGGCGAATCCCCTGCTGGTGGAGTTGCTGGGCTAAAATTTCCAGTTGGGCATCCTTGAGGCTGGGGTCCCCTCTACCCACAACCCGCAAGACTCCATCACCATCTTGATAAACGGAGGTACGGATGCGAAAGTCTGCTCCTAACCGCTGTAGGACTGCCGCAGTTGTCAGTAGTTTGGCATTGGAAGCAGGAGTAAAATATTTGTCGGCATCCCGACTGTAAAGGGTTTCCTGGGAGGAGAGGGATTGGATGAGAACTCCCCAGCGCATCTGGCTAAATAGGGGACGATTGATGATGGTGTCTACGGAGTTTCCCAATTGGGCAGGACAAATAGATGGGCTGGTAGTGCTTTCGGCACTGGTAACTTGCATACCGAGAAACACAATGCTTAAGCCAATGGCTACACCTGCTGCTTTTATTAACATTTTCTATCCGTTTGTAGCAAGGGGCAGGGGGAGAGATTGATCTGTTCTCCCCTCATCTACAATCCAAAATCTACAGCTTTGTCCCACATTCAGCACAGAAATTATGGCTAGGTGGGTTCTTGGTGTTGCAGTGACTACAGTAAATTGGTTCTGGAGTAGATTTCACGGGCTGCTTTGGCAACCCAATCATCTGAGCGTTGCTCTTGCCTGGGGCTACCATGGGGTAGCAGTTTTCATCTTTGGTAATTCGGGCATCTACGACTACTGGACCATTGTGCGCTAGCATCTCGGCGATCGCATCTGACAGTTCATCGCGATGGCGTATGACCATTCCCTTAATCCCATACGCTTTAGTTAAAAATTCAATGTCTGGCATCCCTACTTCCATGTTGGAACATGAGTAACGCTGACCGTAGAAGGCTTGCTGCCATTGGCGTACCATTCCCTGCCAACCGTTGTTTAAGATTACGGTCTTGACGTTTAGCTTATATTGTGCTAAGGTTCCCAACTCTTGCAGACACATTTGGAAGCTAGCATCACCACTGATACAAATAACTTCCTCATTGGGGAAGGCTACTTTCGCTCCCATGGCTGCCGGTACGCCAAAACCCATTGTCCCCAAACCAGCACTGGAAATCCAGCGTCTGGGTTTATTTTTGAGGAATTGTGCTGCCCACATTTGGTGTTGACCGACATCTGTGGTGTAGAAGGCGTTGGGTGCTTGGCGACTGATTTCTACGATGACTTCTTGGGGGGACATACTATCGGCATGGTGGGGGACTACCAGGGGATATTCTGTTCGCCAGCGGTTAATTAGGTTTAACCATTCTTGGTTCTGGTGAGGATGACTTTTGATGTTGGCATCTTCGCATCGCTCTAACAGATCAACTAACACTCTCCGCACGTCACCGACGATGGGGACATCAGGAATCCGGTTTTTCCCTACTTCAGCCGGGTCGATATCGATATGAATTACTTTAGCGCGGGAGGCAAATTCGTCTAGTTTCCCTGTTACCCGGTCGTCAAATCTCGCACCGACACAAATCAATAAATCACAATCTGTGACTGCGAAGTTGGCGTAAGCAGTGCCGTGCATCCCCAGCATTCCTAGGGAGAGAGGATGGTCTTCGTCAAAGGCACCTAGCCCCATGAGGGTCGTGGTGACAGGAATATGGAATAACTCAGCTAGTTCTTGGATTTCTGCATATGCACTAGAGGCGATCGCTCCACCACCCACATATAATAGGGGACGACGGCTTTCCCGAATCAACTGGATTGCGGCACTAATTTGTCGGGGGTTGCCTTTAACTGTGGGACGATAACCGCGTAGCTTCACTGAGCCTGGTTCCACTGGTAAGTAGTCAAATTCCTCTAAGGCTACATCCTTGGGTACATCAATCAACACTGGACCTGGACGTCCAGTACTAGCGATGTGGAAAGCTTCCGCGACAATCCGGGCCATGTGTCTGGGATCACGGACAACGTAGGAATGTTTGACAATTGGTAAGGTGATGCCGTAAATATCAGTTTCTTGGAATGCATCCGTACCAATGGATGGGCGCGACACCTGCCCTGTAACTATAATCATCGGGATTGAGTCCATGTAGGCATTGGCGATACCTGTCACCAAGTTAGTAGCCCCTGGACCTGAAGTACCAAAACACACTCCTACTTTACCTGTAGCACGGGCGTAACCATCAGCCGCGTGGGCTGCACCTTGTTCGTGCCTGACTAGGATATGTTTAATCTTACCCTTTGCTTCTACTTTATATAAGTCGTCATAGATGGGGAGAATTGCTCCCCCCGGATAGCCAAAAATATACTCAACACCGTGCCGATGGAGGCTGTCAAGCAAGGCAAAACCTCCAGATTCCCGTTGTGGAGTAGGGACTAATGGTCTGGATATGGGGTGTTCAGGTTGTTGGAGACTGATTGGGGATGGCGAATTTCCTGCGGAAACACTTTGTAGGCGCACGATAGACCTCAGAGTATGGCTAAAGTTAATAATTTAATGCTCGGATTATGGTGTTTAATATTTCATTTTAGTAGAAAAGTTGACAGATAAATCAGGAATAGTGGAGATTAAGGGGAGGAGGCAGTCCTTGCGGGGATCACACTAAATTGAGAAATATTAGGAAGTGAAAAGAAACTAAGGCAAAGGCAGAGGATTAAAGATAGCTGCTGTAATCATCAAAAAACCACGATGAAAACAACTCAAAGAGCGATTAACCGGATTCTGGTTGTAATTACGATGTGCAACATGGTTAGGAGGCAATTTTTCCAGACTACTCACAGGTGTTCTCTATTTCTACTTTCACACCTTGCTTATTTTCACTACCCTTGAAAGCTGGCTCCTACTACTCACCCCCATTCAGCTTACCTTTAAGGCTTTCTTCCAAGGCTTGGACTTGTTGACGCTGGGCTTCTAATTCCTCTTTCTCGCGTTTGAGACTCTCTTCTAAGGCTTGGATTTGCTCCCGTCGGGTCTCTAATTCCAAAGTGCGTCGCCCTAAGTCCTGGTTTTGCACTGTTAACGATTGTCGCCAACTTTCGGCTCGCTCTGCTTCCTGTTGGAGAAATTCCGGGGTAATACCTTGTGTGAGGTAGGTTTGCACTAGGTGTATTACCCAGTTAGTTGCATCTTCAAGGTTTTCGATCTCCCCTGAGGAAGAAAGCTCTACCAACACCAATAGGTTGTCATGGAGATCGTTTTCTGGCTTTAGGGGGACAAAGACCTCTTCGGGAATAATTGCCCAGATGTTTTCGCTTTCCTGACGTGCTAACAAACGCAGATGGTATTTAGCTAATTTATTCACCTGGGCTAGGTATTGCATAAGGGACTTCCCTCTAATTTAAAAGGTACGGGGTACTCAGTCTTCCTATGTTAGGGTACGCAGCCGATTGCGTAAAATTTGCGCTTGTTTTTCGGCTTCTGTCAAAGTATCTCGGACTCCTTGCACTACGTCTGCTGGGGCTTTATCCACAAACTTAGGGTTGCTTAATCTGGTATTGAGGGAGTTAATTTCCGCTTCGACTTTACCTAGGCTTCTTTCTAGCTTGGTCCGCACGAGTTCAATATCTACTACCCCTTTGAGGGGGATTAGTACCTGCACCGTACCAACAACGGAGGCAATAGTATTTTCTGGTTCGGTTTTTGGTGTTGGTTGCAGTAGCCTTACCCAGAACTTTTGCCTAGCTTGGGGACTGAAGGTATTTCTAACTATAAACCATGCTGTGTAGCTAATACCAATCAGTTGGAAGAAGGTTCCTAGGTTGGGAACATCGTGATTGATTTTATCTACAGCTGCAAAACCCAACCTCAGACAGACAAGGACAACAATCATTAAGCCGATGGTCCGCAAATTCCATTGAGATTTTTTTACTACTGCCTCTCCAGTAATTGTCAGTGTTTCTACTTTAGCTAAATCTTGAATATAAGCCTGACCAGCAGTGAGGATTTGCCTTTCTTGTTCGTTTTCTGTGTGCAGATTTACCGTCACCTTTACCCCTGGTTTCACATCTGCTTCGGCTCGTAAGTTACGAATTGTGCGGATAGTGTTAATTAGCAGTGTGAATTGTTCCTCTAACTGGGCATCAATCAGGTTGATATCTGCCTGGGGGTAGGCTTGTAAAGCTAAAGTCTGGAAGGAATCCGCTGGCTGTTGGGTGAGAGTGTGCCAAATTTCCTCAGTAATATGGGGCATAAAGGGATGAAGTAGCTTTAAAATCCCTTCTAGTACGTAGGCGAGAGTTTGTTGGGCTATCAGCCGAGATGTGGGGTCAGCACTGGGTTGTAACCTAGATTTAACGAGTTCAATATACCAATCACAAAAATCACCCCAGATAAACTCATACAATCCCTTAGCTGCTTCCCCTAAACCGTAGCTATTGATGTAGTTGGTAGTTTGGTTAATTACTTGATGATAGCGAGAAATAATCCAGCGATCGCTCAGTTCGAGGTATTGGGGAATTTCTCCACCTAGTCCCGGCTCTAGATTCATCATTACAAACCGGGCGGCATTCCACAACTTATTAGCAAAGTTACGGGAGGCTTCCACCGATGGGGACTCATCCTTTTTGCGATCATATTCCAATCGGATGTCTTGACCAGCTCCCGCTACTTCTTTAACTAGGGTGTACCGCAGGGCATCAGTCCCATATTTGGTAATCAGCAACAACGGGTCAATTCCGTTGTTAGCTGATTTCGACATTTTCTTATTATTCTCATCCCTTACTAAGCCGTGAATATAAACTGTTTCAAAGGGCATTTTGTCGGTAAACTGCCCTGCCATCATTGTCATTCTGGCAACCCAGAAAAAGATAATGTCAAAGCCTGTTACTAGGGTAGTGGTGGGGTAGTAGGTTGCTAAATCCGGAGTTTGTTCTGGCCAACCCAAGGTAGAAAAGGGCCAAAGTCCAGAGGAGAACCAGGTATCTAACACATCTGGGTCTTGTTCTAGCTGAACATCGGCACCAAATTGGAGAACGGCTTTTTCCTGTGCTTCTACTACTGACTTGGCAACAACAAACGGTGTGTGGTCGGTAATTTGTCCCCCAGTCTCACTGACTGCGTACCAAGCGGGGATTTGATGACCCCACCACAGTTGACGGGAGATACACCAATCTTTAAGGTTTACCAACCAATCACGGTAGACTTTCGTCCAGCGTTGGGGGACAAATGTCGGTGAATTATGTTGGTCGAGGAATTCTAAGCTTTTGTCCGCCAGGGGACGAATGTTCACAAACCACTGGGTTGAAAGCAGGGGTTCAACTGGCACCTTACCGCGATCGCTGTAGGGTACAGTATGCTTATAGTCTTCCACCTTAACGAGAAAACCATCTGCCTCTAGGCGAGAAACGACTCTTTTTCTGGCGACAAAGCGGTCTTGTCCTTGGAACTCCCCAGCATTTTCATTCAAGCTCCCATCCTTGTTCAGGATATTAATAAACGGCAGATTGTGGCGTTTGCCCATTTCAAAGTCATTAGGGTCATGGGCCGGAGTTACCTTGACACAACCAGTCCCAAAGGTAGGATCGACTAATTCATCACCAATAATGGGAATTTGGCGCTGCATAATTGGCAGGGTGAGGGTTTTGCCAATTAGGTGCTGGTACCTCTCATCTTGGGGATTAACTGCCAATGCTGTATCACCTAGCATGGTTTCTGGTCGAGTTGTTGCTACTTCCACATACCCAGAAGCATCGGTGAGGGGATAACGGAAATGCCAGAGATTCCCGTTCACCTCTTGATTTTCCACCTCTACATCAGAAACCGCTGACTGGGAAGCGGGACACCAGTTGACTAGATACTCACCACGATAAATTAAGCCTTCATCGTACAACCGGACAAATGCCTCCACTACAGCTGTAGATAGACCTTGGTCTAGGGTGAACCGTTCCCGAGTCCAGTCTACCGAAACCCCTAAGCGTCGCAGCTGAGTTACAATTGTTCCTCCAGATTCCGCCTTCCACTGCCAAGCCCGTTCTAGGAATTCGTCGCGTCCTATATCGTAGCGATTTTTCCCCTCTGCTTTGAGTTGCTTTTCGAGAATTGCCTGTACGGCGATGCTAGCGTGATCTGTCCCCGGTAGCCAGAGAGTATTGCGTCCCTGCATCCTTTGGTAACGCACAAGGACATCAATTAAAGCACTTTCAAAGGCATGACCCATGTGCAAACTGCCCGTGACATTGGGTGGAGGAATAACGATGCAATATGGTTCTCCACCTTGGTTAGGGTCAGCCTTATACACTTGGTTTTCTTCCCAAAATTTCTGCCACTTGGCTTCAGTGGTAAAGGGATCGTAGAGACTAGGGAGATTAGCAATAGTTACGGTCATGGGGGATGTCAAGGTTCAGTGTTAGACTAGCGTTTCAGGCTTTAGTCTTCGCCGATTGATTTTAGCATAGAAGATGGCGATTTCTCATCGGCCCGCCCTTTCAAGCCTATGGCTTGATTTGGTTAGAGGTCAATTTGTCATGTCGTACTCCTACGGAGGAGTATGCTATGCGTGGCGTCTCGAAGAGATAGAGATAAAGATGGCGTAGCTAAATTATGATTAATGTCGAGGTACTAATATTCAGTACTTGAGCAGAATTAATTACACAAAATCTGGGCTGGAATCCTTTATCCAGTCTAGATATTAGTTTGTAAATATTTCTGTTCGGTTACTTAAGAGATCGCCTCCCTTCGGCTAAGCTTCTCTTGCTAGTTTAAAAATAAAATTAGGAATAGTTCATTGTCGGCCAAAATAGCCTCAGATATGGCAATCTGAGAGATGTTTCAATTTACTTGATCTTAGCTATGCAAACCCTACCCTCCATTGTCACCACATCCAGCCAACCCACCTTTGACACAACTATCAAACGGCGGAAAACCCGACCTGTCCAGGTAGGAGATGTCACCATTGGTGGAGGCTACCCAGTGGTGGTTCAATCCATGATTAATGAAGATACCCTGGACATTGAGGGTTCTGTAGCAGCTATTCGGAGACTACACGAAATAGGCTGCGAAATAGTCCGCGTTACTGTGCCCAGTCTCGGACATGCCAAAGCCTTGGCAGAAATTAAACAAAAATTAATCAAAACTTACCGTGATGTCCCCATTGTGGCTGATGTCCATCACAATGGCATGAAAATTGCTCTAGAAGTGGCCAAGCACATTGAAAAAGTCCGGATTAATCCAGGGTTATACGTGTTTGAAAAGCCAAACACTAACCGCACCGAATATACAAAAATGGAATTTGCGGAAATTGGAGAAAAAATCCGAGAGACCTTAGAACCTTTGGTTGTTTCCCTCCGGGATCAAGGTAAGTCGATGCGAATTGGTGTAAACCACGGCTCCCTAGCGGAACGGATGTTATTTACCTACGGTGACACTCCAGAGGGAATGGTGGAATCGGCAATTGAATTCATCCAGATTTGTGAATCTTTGAATTTTCACAACTTAGTAATTTCCATGAAAGCCTCACGAGTACCTGTGATGATTGCCACCTACCGTTTGATGGCAAAGCGGATGGATGATTTAGGTATGGACTATCCTCTACATCTGGGTGTCACCGAAGCAGGTGATGGTGAGTATGGTAGAATTAAATCAACTGCGGGGATTGCCACTTTACTTGCTGATGGCATTGGTGATACGATTAGAGTATCCTTGACAGAAGCACCAGAAAAAGAAATCCCCGTCTGCTACAGTATTCTCCAAGCACTAGGGCTAAGAAAGACGATGGTAGAGTATGTCGCCTGTCCTTCCTGTGGTCGTACTCTATTTAACCTAGAGGAAGTACTGCACAAAGTCAGAGAAGCTACCAAGCATCTGACCGGGTTAGACGTAGCAGTTATGGGTTGCATTGTCAATGGACCAGGGGAGATGGCAGACGCAGACTATGGTTATGTTGGCAAAACACCTGGCTACATTTCTTTATATCGCGGCAGAGAAGAAATAAAAAAAGTCCCAGAAGCGCAAGGAGTAGAGGAGTTAATCAACCTCATCAAAACAGATGGACGGTGGGTAGATCCTTAAAATTGTCACCTGTGACCAAATTGGTTGCTAGATCAACAGAGTTTTTGCTGTAATTAGAACAAATGCTCCATCTGAACCTTGGTACCCTGTGTTAGATTGGGCATACTGACTATAAATTTTCCCCTCTGGCTCAGCTGTCATTATGGTGATTACAAAGAGTAGGCTTGTTTTGGGTGCTACGGTAGTTGTGCTCTCTACGATTGCTATTACTAGCCTTGGCATTCACTCACGCGGTCAGGCTTTATTTAAAGAAAATCCCAAGGAACTCATAGACTCGGTTTGGCAAATTGTTGACCATCAGTATGTGGATGGAACTTTTAATCAAGTAGATTGGCCGGCTGTTCGTAAGGAATACTTAAGTAAGTCCTACAGTAGTCAACAAGAAGCCTATAAAGCGATCCGAGAAATGCTCAAAAAGCTCCAAGACCCCTACACTCGGTTCATGGACCCGGACCAATTTAAAAATATGCAAGTGGATACCTCCGGTGAACTAACGGGCATAGGTATTACCATTAGCCAGGATGAAAAAACAAAGCAGCTGGTTGTGATTGCACCAATTGAAGATACACCTGCTTCTAAGGCTGGGATTCTTTCCAAAGATATCATTGTCAAAATAAACGATAAGAACACTAAAGGGATGGATACCAATGAAGCCGTATCCCTAATTCGAGGTGAACCAGGAACCCAAGTCAGTTTGACAATTGACCGCAACGGCCAGGAAAAACAGTTTAATATCAAACGGGCACGCATTGAAATCCGCCCTGTTAAGTACTCCCTAAAACAAAGCTCCGCAGGTCCCATTGGCTATATTCGTCTGAACCAGTTCAGCGCCAATGCTGGTGGAGAAATGGAAACGGCAATCAAAAACTTAGAAGCTAAACACGTTTCTGGGTATATTTTAGATTTACGGGGTAACCCAGGGGGCTTGCTATACGCCAGCGTAGAAATTGCTCGGATGTGGCTAAATAAAGGCATAATTGTCTCAACTATTGACCGTCAAGGTGAGCAAGAGCGAGAAATGGCAACTGGACACGCTTTAACTGATAAGCCTTTGGTGGTTTTAGTAGATAAAGGTTCAGCCAGTGCCAGTGAAATCTTATCTGGAGCCTTACAGGATGACAAACGGGCTATTTTAGTGGGGACACAAACCTTTGGCAAAGGATTAGTACAGTCTGTACGTCCTCTAGAAGATGGATCGGGATTAGCTGTCACAATTGCTAGGTATCATACCCCTAGTGGTCGAGATATCAATAAGCGCGGGATTGAACCAGATGTGAAGGTGAGTTTAACCGATGCTCAGCGAGAGGATTTGTGGCTACATGAACGTGATAAACTAGCGACTTTAGCAGATCCACAATTTGCTAAAGCTGTAGAAGTCTTGGACCAAAAAATAGCTCATAAATAATCGTGAGTTCTATTGGGGTTGGCATTGACCGACCCTAATGGGGGTTAGTATACCCTTCCAGGGAATAAAATATCGGGAGCGATTCGCAATTACTCCCATTAGTGGTGGAAAATATCCTATTGTACTGCCTTTCTTCACTACCCCTGTCCCCTGTTTAGAGTTACGTTTTTATGGCGGGAAGTCCCTAATTCAGATTCTCAATCTATTGGCTCCATTCCCACAGTAAGGGGAGTAGAGCAAGTGTATGATACAGAAGTGGTAAAAAGATAGAGACACTTTTTATTTTGAGTTGCTTGGACTCCAAACTGAACTTGTGTGGACAAATTAGCGATCGCTATTTCTATCTTCACTAATTCTAGTGACAATTTGTTGCCCATACCTACCCTTCAAAGCCCATTTCAATTTGGTGCAAGACCCAAGGTTCTACATCATTCTCTTGAACAATGCCTGCTCCTAGTAACTGATAAGTCTACCCCTGTTAAGGTGTACCAACAATGTACTAACCGCAAGCCTAATTTTACGTTGTGTCCACAACCCTCAAACCTAAAAATTGAGCGCAAATATTATTTTTGGCTTTGAGATTTTTATGGGTGCAAGGCTGAAACCCTTATGAATTCGTTAGTACAAATGTTCACCTTAACAGGGGTACTGATAAGTCCTAATAGTTTTCTAATATGTACTTTAAGTCTGCTAATAGTTATGTTTAGGACAGGTTGCAGAAACCCACCCCTCAACAAAGTAGGGGTGGGTAGTTCATTCTATGCTTCACGGTCTAAAACCTTAATATTGGGACAGATTTAGCCGAAAGCGATATAGTATTGCACTGCTAAACCAACTAGAGGAATAATCATTAACACAATTAACCAGGGATTCTTACCCAGTCTCTTGACAATATTGACCAAGGCAATAATGGCGAAAACCGCAGCTACAATATTGACAAACGGAATACATAGACCGATTGCCCAATAAGGTGACTGATTGCCAGTCCTGTACATTATCCAAATATTAAGAATAGGAACCCAAGCAAACCAGGGATCTCGCTCTCCTAGCTTCTGATATATCTTGTAGAAACAATAAGAACTGAAGAGATAACTGACAAGAGAAATGATATTAATAATCAAACTACTAGCACCCCCAGAACTCCCACCAGCCTGGGCTAGGAAATAGGGCAGGGTCGAATTATAGGTTAGTAGAAGCATTATTTATCCTCACATAATGTTATAAAAGATCTGCTTGTCATCGTATCCTGAAGGAGGTAACAAGGTAATCTTTTAAACAAAACTTATTTTTCTCTCCAATCAAAGTAATACGCACTACATAAGGGAGGAAATGAATGTATTTAACTACGAATTTAAGATATTTTCTAAGTTTAGCACTTATCGTCGATTCTAAGGACAGTATAGATGTAGACACATATACTGATTAGTCGATTTACAAAGAAGCCCCAAGGGAGTTCGTCTTCCAAGAATTTATCCATATCTGCCAATATCGGCGTTGCATAATGGCAGTATGAACTAGGCATGAACGGAAACATCCTGAAATTTCAGATAGTGTATTAATAGTCGAAGGGAATGCTTCAGCATTTCCACTGATTTGTAATAACACAAAGTCTTCTGATGTAGTCGGGCTAAATAATGCCGCAATCTAGTATTTTCCCCCTCAATTTTGGTCATATAAGTTTTGCTTACAATCTGATCACCACCGGGAATAAAACCAGGATAGACCAACCGTGCCAATTTTAGATTTTAGATTTTGGATTGGGTATGAGCTAGTTAGGAGCAGGGGTTTCGATGAATGGGAGAATTAGACTCAAGGTTCGCAAAGATATGCAACTCACAACTCCCCTAGGAGAAACACCCACCGATATTATTACGATGGGTTTTGCTCCAACTTTAGATGAAGCTTTGGAACTAGCTTAGAGGATGTTTGAAAAGTTAATAGTTGCGTAAAAAAAGGCTCTCTGGTATAAGCTGTAGATAAGTATAAACAGGACCATGGAGAGCCATGTCTAAATCATACACCACTAACCTGACTCAAGAACAATGGGAACTGATAGAACCGTTAATTCCACCGGCTAAAAAAGGTGGGAGAAATCGAGAAGTAGATATGTGGGCGGTAATCAATGCCATATTCAACTAGTGGTGAGATTTTCTACAAAATCCAAAGTTGGTATTCTCAATTGTTTGCGAACTATCCTTGTTGTCAAAGTTTCAATCCTGTTACTTGCTGCCCTTTATGGTTCCTGGGATACAAGCATTATTAATCACTCTTCAAATGTGACACGCTCCCCAGCATAATCCCCTCTTTTGCGTTGGGCGTTATTTCTGCCGCCTTGCACTAGATTACCCCCTTGACTTTAACATCAATGTCAAGGTTTAGCCTGAGAGGAGTTATTCTACAACTCTCATGCTCCCAATCCAATTTGCCAAAGAACACACCGATGCCCTAGCGGCCCTACTTTGCGGAACACTCCTGTTCCTGGGTTGGGTTGCCCTACATCTTGGCTGGCTAGGATTAGCTCTACTACTACTACCAGCAGCTTATGTGATTGGTGGTTACGAAAGTGCCCGTGAGGGACTAACTACCCTATTCAAAGAAAAAGAGCTAGATGTTGACTTGTTAATGATTGTGGCAGCCGTGGGTGCTGCTAGTCTGGGCCTATGGAAACGGGAGTACCATCTAATTATTGATGGGGCAATTTTGATCTTGATCTTTGCTATTAGTGGTGTACTAGAAGGTTACGCCATGAGTCGCACGGAGCGCAGTATTCGCAGTTTGATGAGTTTAACTGCGGACACAGCGCGGGTTTTGTGTCAGGGTAGGGAGGAGATGCTCCCCATTTCCCAGTTGCAGCTGGGAGATGAAATTCTAGTGAAACCGGGAGAATTAATCCCGACCGATGGGGTGATTGTATCTGGTTACAGTACAGTTAACCAAGCGGCAATTACTGGTGAGTCCCTACCTGTGGAGAAAAAAGAGGGAGAGGAAGTATTTGCGGGGACTCTCAACGGCTATGGGGTGTTGAAGTTGCAGGTACATAAACCCGCAGAAAGTAGCTTAATTCAGCGGGTGATTCGATTGGTGGAACAGGCCCAAACGGAAGCACCTCCCTCCCAAGCATTGATCGAGAAATTTGAGCGGGGCTATGCGCGGGTAATTGTGATTGCGGGGATACTGCTGGCAACCCTACCCCCCTTTCTCTGGGGTTGGGATTGGGAAACAACTATTTATCGGGCCCTAACTTTTCTGGTGGTGGCCTCTCCCTGTGCCCTGATGGCAGCGATCATGCCAACTCTGCTTTCTGGCATTGCTAACGGTGCTAGGCAGGGGATTCTCTTTAAGAATGGTTCACAGTTGGAGATGATTGGTAGGGTCCGGGCGATCGCCTTTGATAAAACTGGGACATTAACCACAGGGGTGTTGCAGGTATCTCAGGTAATTGCGGTGGGGAGATTCACCGCAGATGAGGTACTGCAAACGGCAGCAATAGTGGAGGTGGCTTCTGAACACCCTATTGGTAAAGCCATCGCTGAAGCTGCCGCTCATTTAGAATGGGTAAGGGCAGCTGAGGTGCAGGCAATTCCCGGACGGGGAATCGTGGGGACGGCACAGGGGCAAAAGATTATCGTTGGGAATGGGGAGTTTGTGCAGCAGTATGTTACCGATCTACCCCCGGAATTGCTGGAAAGGGCAAAATCTTTGGAGGGGGAGGGGAAAACTGTGGTTTGGGTAGCCCAGAACTCTACCCCAGAGGTGTTAGGTATCATTGCCATTGCGGATCAGGTGCGACCAGAGGCAGCAGCAACTGTTCAACGCCTACGGCAATTGGGTGTTGAAGAAATTATCATGCTCACCGGGGATAACGAACTAACTGCCCACAGCGTTGCCCAAGAGGTGGGAATTGAGCGGGTTTACGCCCAACTGTTGCCGGAGGATAAGCTAGATGTGATCCGTACCCTCCAGAAACAGTATCAAATAGTGGCAATGGTAGGGGACGGAATCAATGATGCCCCCGCTTTGGCACAGGCTAGTGTTGGCTTGGCTATGGGGACAGGGGGGAGTGATGTGGCTTTGGAAACAGCAGATATTGTATTGATGGCAGACAAGTTAGAAAAAATTGCCGTTGCTATCGCTTTGGGGAGGCGATCGCAAACCATAGTCAAACAAAATATGGCGATCGCTCTGGGATTTATTGCCTTACTGTTAGTTAGTAATTTCCTAGGGAGTATTAACCTACCCATTGGTGTAATTGGGCATGAAGGTTCAACGGTTTTAGTCACCCTCAGTGGGTTAAGATTGTTGAAATAAAATCCGCACTTAAGTACTTAAGCAGAATTAATTACACAAACTCGCTTGCTGGAATCCTTTATCCAGTCTAGATAAGACTAGATATTAGTTTGTAAATATTTCTGTTCGGTTACTTACCAAGACATAAATTAACGGAAAAAGTCAGTTTCCAGTTAAATGGTGATTTCGCCATTGCTTGTTTTTACCTGATCTCTCTTAACACATTATTGGTCTAATTTGTCAATATGTAAGTCCAAATGTTTTCAGAAGGCATTTAAGATCCTCCCCAAGCAAGGAAATGATCAGTAGTTTATACAAAAACTTAAGCTTCATACAAGTTTTGTATTACTTCCTTTCCGCTATATAATTGCCCTTGGTAGCTTCTTTCTCCCCCCTAAATCCTGCATCACCAACCCCGATATTCTCATGAGAACTCTTTTGATGAAAAGGGCGTAATTAGGCTATATTACTGGGGTGATCTAACTATTAAAGAGATACACCAATTGTCAGGAGTGAACTTGACAGAAGTTGTCCAAGACCAACTAAAACTGTCAATTACTTAGTTTTAAGGAGATGTTAGATGAAAAAAGCTCTGAGTTTAAGTAAGATTAGCCTTGGCTCAACCTTAGTTGTTACATTGTTGAGTGTTGTGCAACTACCAACAGTTGCAGAAACTGCTAAATCCCCTGGACTGATTATCAACAGTGGTTCTACCAATACCTGTCCTTACACAATCTCCGTACTACCTTCGGGTCAAGCAACTTACACTGTTTGTAATACTCAGGGTAAAGGTGAAATTTCACATCCACTAACTACTAAATTTTTCGATGATATAAAAGCGGCTCAGCCGTTATCAAAATTACCGTTTATACGTTGTGCAAAAAGCGTTTCATTTGGTACAACAACTAAAGTCAATTATCGGAAGCAAAAATCTCCAGACGTTAGTTGTCATAGTAATGATGCTAAGGTTACGAACTTGTTCAATGATGCCCAATCCATTCAACAGGAATTGGGCTTTTCAACTTCAAAAAGGTAAAGACAAGGTCCTAGTTCATGTGGAAATTTTAGATTTTTTCTACCCACAATGGTTGGGAAAAATCAATTTTAGATGAAGCACTCCTAATCAGGAATTTAGCATTTAGCGATAATGGACAGTTATAAATCAGGGTTAGGATTGTATGTGAACTACTACCCCAATTATTGCAAAATTGGCTCAAGATTTGCTTTTAATTGGGTAAGTTCTACTCGATTACTACAAAGTAACAATCG
>Ga0209208_10004831_pt1 | contig 18938 bp, 12 predicted proteins | sample S1TSphfallax_3_FD_187694 | JGI IMG/M metagenome (GOLD analysis project Ga0209208, IMG submission 187694) | Host-associated microbial communities from peat moss isolated from Minnesota, USA - S1T2_Fd - Sphagnum fallax MG (SPAdes) (version 2) | ecosystem: Host-associated > Plants > Peat moss >... | reverse complement strand
TAAACAAAGGAGATATGATCAAAAAACCAGATGTAGCACAAAGTTTTCAAAAGCTCATAACTCTCACAAAACATATCCTTTTCTTTTGAAACTTTGAGAATAGGAGCAACCTATAGTCTTCTATAACCTCTCCAAGTTTCACTCCAAGATACCTCTAGCTACTTACTGAAACAACAAAACAAACAAACAAGAAGAAGGAGTAGATCAAACTGTTATGGACTGACTACAAATAAGTGAAGAATTACAAGACAAGACAAGTTTTATTGATCCATCAACTGGTGTTGATCTGTTGAAAAGTTGTTCCCTAGACTATCTCCTTTTATAACCTTGAACCATACTAGTCCCAAAATATCCTAGGCCATGATATTGCTAAAAGTATCCCAAAATATCCTAGGCCATGACAATATAGGCTTTTCATTTATGGAAGATTGTGCCCCATTTACTTTTTTAAGGAATTGAACTTTGGTGGTTCCATACTTGTGTTCCAAGTTTCATATTTTCAATAGACCTATTTTGGAAGAGTATGTTTTTCAAGTTGGGGGGGGGGCACACCTCCTTTAGTCATGTTTTCATGTAGCTTAGGATAACCTTCTTCCCATAGCTAGAAAGATGCACCTTTCTTGTGAAAGTTTGGCAATTATTAACAGACCAAGTTTGTAGGCATTTTTTATTGACATCCATCACAACACATCTTTTAAGTCTATCTTGGAAAATGACTCTATTTCCTCAACATTTAAAACCCGCATTCATTTTTCTTTGGGCAAAAGGGTGGGGCTATGGTTGATTGCTAGGCCATCTATTAATTCATTCCACATCACACATTTTACTTTCATTTTTAACATTGCATTTTCATCTTAGTTTGATTCAGCGACATCTAATCTTCTCATGTGTGAGTGTGGACATGGGTTAGATGCATTTGGCATGCATTTAACACATTGTTTGTTCAAAGGTCAATAGATAGCTACACATGACACCATTAAAAATTTTGTGTATGCCTTCATTCGAAAAAATGAACATGTTGTATGGAAAGAATGATGGTGCATGAGTTTCATTATGAGTTGATCTTTACATGACTCATGAGGACCAAGTTTTTATTGTCGATGTGGTGGTTGCTAACCCAACACATGACACAATGGCTATGACTATCATTAGTTGACCAACAAATGTAGGTGCAAAACTTAACATCATTGTTAAAATTTGCAAATATAGAAGATTTCATGAAAAACGCCATTTTATTCCGATAGCCCATGGAGGTGCACCGTGCACCCAATGTGACATGGATTGTTTCACTAGGGAATGTGCTCGTCTTTTTCACAATAGACAATCAAGAAATCATTTAGTGTTGTCTATTTGCATTTAGTTTTTTAGGTAACATATTATTATTACTTTTCAACATGCTTTAGCCTTTGCTATAGAGAGGAAGATTGCATTAGCATGAGATGCTAGTTCTAGACCTCCTATTACTATTAGATCTCACAATTTGCATGTAGGCAACATTAGAAGGGTTCTTGGTGAGATAGCTTCCTACCACCAAAAGGATTAGCTCTCTCCTTTCTTTGGTTCTTGTGGGTTGGGTGTCATTTGGCCTTTTTTGGCCTTTCCTTTTGTCTTTGGTGTGATTGTTCCATCCATTGGGTTTTATTGGATTTCTTGCCCCCTCCACCCTCCCCCCCCCCAATATTGGAGTTCATTACAAAGACTTCAATCATTATGTACAACGATGACATAATAGTTCTCCTGTGGCATTTTCTGCCTCTCTTTAGTTCCCTTATTACAAGGCAGAATCGAGGGGTCCTGTCGGGTCTACCAAACCTAACCTGGGCAGCTGCCAAGAACTGTGTGTCGTCCGCATTCGAGCTTTGGCAAGCTCCGCTGTGGTCTTGTTTGTTTATTGTGCGTATTTGTGTCTGATTCATGTTTGTGTTAATAATAATAATAAGTCTAAAGTTTTCTCCCATGTGACTGATGCAGAGAATATCTTCCAGGTGAGCAGCTATCCAGGGAACTCTTTTCCTTCTTTTTTTGGGTTTTTTACCAATGGCATGGTGACGTTGTGGAAGATGGAGGAGGGCTAAACATCAGCAAGTCAATTGAGTGGAAGAAGAAGAAGCCAATTTCTCAGGTGCTTCAATTGCAACTCCATTTCTCCCGTTTCTATTTTGCTTTTCTTTATTTTCTCTTTCCCCCCCTCCTTTTTTGGAAACGGCAGTGATTTCTTTTCATTTTTGCTTTTGATAATCTGCTCTTAAGGAGGTGATAACAACCCTCACGTAGTCTACTTTCTTATTTTTCTTTTCTAGTCGCACCTTCCTCTTCTGTATCGATATGTCCAAAATCCGAGAGAGATTGCTTTGTTAATATATATGGCAACAACGTTGAAGAGGTCTACAGGTCTACAGTGATGAAGTTCAAAACTAGTGGCTTGTGATACCGTCGCACAATTTTCAATTCCTATCTCAAAGCTACAGTTCGGCACCAACGCTTTTGACAAGGTTGCAACAATGTTATGGAGAGGCAGAGCTCAATTTCAACTTGCACATCTGTTGGACTCATATACGTGGTTGGATTTGCAGAACAGCGCTGCTTCGGTTTAAACATTGCGCATGGTGCGCACAACAACAATGGTTCTGGTCACGCAGCCAGCCAAGGGAAGCGTGGTCGTCTTGCTTCTCCCACCTTACTGTATTCCTGTCGAAATCGCGATAGCTATCGACTTCGTGTGCCTGTTTTCCTTGGTCAATCTATCTTTCCGGAAATGCTCTCGACAAAGTGCAGTCCTAGAACTCGAAGACGGCGCACAACTACCGGACTTCTAAGCTTTCAAACAAGAAAAAGACCTGTTGGAACCAAGAAATGACAAGGGAAGTACAGAACGCCGAGGATTTCAAACAAGAAATCGATCTTTCCCGGCTTGGTGATGCAGTTCAGGAAACAAATGTCGAATATGGAGTGCAGGACGGAAGGAATATATAACTAGTTAAGGAGAGGGGAAGAAGAAGATTCACAATGGCGACAGGTGACGTGAAAGGAAACCTGGAGCGCATGCGTGTGCAGCTACGTTCGATCGCTTATCCGCATGCCATTGACATCCAGGGGTGCTCGTTCTCTCTTCCTCTTGCAAAACCTGCTTCATTGTCTCATCTTATCTGCTGCCATGCATGATATTGTCGTCGTCTAGATTCTGGATGTGCCTGCACATCTTGAACAACACTAGTGTCCAAGACTCCAAGTATCAGAGTGAGTTGCAATTTCAAAGCAATTTTGAGGTTGTGTTCTTCTTCTGCTGGAACTCTTGAAGCTGAGAGATTGAGAGCATTCTTTGGAGCGAAAAGTGCTAAAGAAAGTGTGATGCCTTTGGAGCGTTCCTCCTCTAGTTTTCTTCACAGCTTACATTCATTTATCTGTGTTCATGCATATATCATGTAGTAGTTCACCAAGTGCTGCTCTTCAATTGCAATAGGAAAAGGGAAGTTGTTGTGGAGATCATTTGAGATCGCTTGCTTGTGTGCTGCTTGTGTGGGGGGTGTATAAAAACAGTGCTAAGAATGGACTTCCGGCTGTCATTCTGCCATTGCTTCACTATGCATTGCTTGGATACTCGCGCCATGTTGCCCGATACATCTTTGTGAACGGCTACGAACTGTACGCCAAAAGCGATCTGGTATGTATGTGACGAACCTTTTCTTCTTCTTCATCGTGATCTTCTTCTACACATGAGGGAACAAACAAATCTCCATACGTTTCAGTGGCGGTCTGGTAACAAGCACTCAGATCCAAAGAGCAAGCAATACGCTTGTGTGTTTTGTATAGGGGAAGGAACCCCTCTGAAGGTCTTCTTTGATTTAAGGGGCTGGCAGAGGCCGATAGCCCGAGTCTGGGCCCAAAAAATCGAAGCAGACCCAAGGATTCCTTCCCCAACATTGGTGAACTTTTTAACTTATAGGAATGATACAAAATGAAAGGTATCTGAAAACATGTATCTTGATATTTTCTGTCTTGGTAGGTGCATTGAATTACACAGGCTAAGAATGCTATTATGATGATGTTATTTTGTCTTGCTGGTGTTTTTGTGCTCCTTCTAGATGTGATGGAAGTATTGGCTGTCAACCTCATTACTAATATCACAACATGTCTAAGTTGTACTGAAAATATCTGAGATTAAGAGTTTCATTTGAAAATCAGCGATTTGTGGAGTGTGTGATGAAGCTCCTCCGAAAAGAATTTGATTACAGATGTCCTTTGACTGTTGCACAGGTTAGCCATTGCTCATTTGCATGTCTTCCTCTTTTCTCAATTCATTGAAGTGTAATCTTGGTGAAGCTACTCTTTGCATATTTTATGAAACACTTTAGGTATTTTTTGGTATGCTATAAAATCATAAAATGTAGTAAAATATTTTTATGAAAATTAAGAATATTTAAATATATTCTCATAATTCAATTCTAAGCATCCTATTTATATTTAAGTAAATTTTATTTTTTGATTAAGTTGCACCCTGTATATATTTGCACATCATTTGGAAAAAAATGGAAGTAACTTCCCTTGAAGTGTTGTCATCGTCACTCAAGGTGATAATAAAAACCAAAAACTATTCCTAAAAGTAATGCAATCAGAGCCAAGGATTTACACAGTTGCTGCAGTGGACTTCCTTCAGAGCAATCCATGACCATCTGACTGTTAAAGGTTCCAGTTTTGCAATTTGGTTCTTCCATAGATTCCGGCCAAGAAGAAGAATGAGAGTGTTGTTGGTCACAAGCACTGGGGGGTTAAAACAATGTGGTAACCATGGTTTTTGAACTTTCTGCATACAGATTTTTGCAAAAGGATTTGCTGAAAAGAAGTTCCTCTTCGTTCATGATGTCATTCAGGTTAGTGTTACTACAAACTGTCACAAAAACAAACAATGCTGTGAGAATTTCTCTCCCTCTCAACATGCCATGCCATAGCTAGACATACTATTGATTAACAGCAAGTCTTACAAAAAGGGAGTTCTTGCCATTGCAGCCCCTCAAACACAGTTTGTAGTTGTTCAATTCCACCATCAACTGCTGAACATCAGGAGTATTTTCTTCAACATGTTTTGGCATTTGAGGCCTCTTTATGATGCCAATGGGTAGTAGCAGTGCAATTCTCCTCAAATGAGAGATACTGCAACATTCTTTGCATTTGAGTTTTCTGCAAATGGATTTCCTGGCTCAACATGACAAACAGAGAGAGAGAGTGCCAATAGTAAGTTCACACCACATTTATTTATTGCATGAGTTTGGATGTTCACTTGCTTCATAAATGTGAGCAGATGTGCAAGAGGAAACACAATGAGTTGTTGAGACTAATTCGCCAAACAGACAAGGTCCTGACTCCTACTCTTACACTTTGCATGATTCATCCAAGAAACATAGAACCACAATATTACTTACAAGTCTGTTGGTCAAGCAATTCATCAAGACCCATTGTTGCAATGTTGTTTGCACAGCGGAAAAGAGATCAATTTCAGCCTAAACCATCTGCAAGATGTCTTCAAACAGGGGCAATTCACAACCACCACTTAGGTTCCAAGTTTGGTCACAGATGTGAGGTAAGCAATTTTATGTTGTTGCTTGAGGTCTTTACCCAAGTGCAATCTTTCTCTAACTTTCACAAGACTACAATGGTCAAGAATTGCAAAACATGGTTATGACTCTAGCACTTAGATGACTGTCTGCTTATACATGAATGGCATATGTCATGTGCTGTTAGATCAGCACCCAACACTATTGCAACTAACAAAGTCATGTAAAATTAAAAGATACACACAAATGAATGGGAGGTGTAGTTGACACCATTTTTGTTTGCTTTCATTGTGTGTGTCAGGGCTTGGATTCCTATGTTGCAAATGAGTTTTGTTTGGAACACAGAAACATCAGATTCCAAAGACACTACTTAGGATAATCCCCAAACACAAAAAAGCTGAAACCTTACTCGGACTGAACTGGGTTCTAACAACAAAATAAATGGTACCAAAAATAAATCCTCCTCCAGTAAATACCACCTGACACATCAGTTTTGTGAATGTGGGACTACAGCCACATTTGCCCTCTGCAACATTGTGCAAGGAGAGCTGTTGCACTTGCCAAGCAACATTTGGAGTGCCTGCAAGAGAAAGCAATGGTCTCTCTGGATTATTTGCTGTGGGTTTTTGACTCTAGCTGCATTCTGCATAGTGTAGCCAATTTGCTTGCTCCAATTACAGAGAGCTGATGCTCCACCTTGATGCCAATCAATGAAATTCAACTTCCTAATGTGTCATATTCTACTCATGTCACATATTCCTTTTGGGGTCATCTGGGTCGACTTTGTGCGGCTGATGTCTTCTTTTGGCATTAATCTCTGTAAAAACAGGACTGCAAATCTCCAACATTGTCTCCAAGGGCATCACTTGAGGGGAGGTCTGGTGATGGCAGCAGAGCAATTACGAATGTCTCTCCTACCAGAACTGACATGAAGCCCACAGAACCATTGAATGTAAGTCTATGTTATCCAGCATTTACAACTTAAGTGAAGATTGGGCAGTACTGATCGACATCTCTTTCATTGTTCAGGGATTGGCATGAAAAATTAGTAGCCATCCCTTCTTTCAAGCAAGATGTCATTGACAATTACCTATGTTTCTATGCTCTATGGAAGAAGAGTTGCAGATCCAGGTCACCATCACCTGAGAAGGGGTGTTGTAATAACATCGGAGTCTCTGCAGATGGCACTTCTCCAGATAAAGCAACTCAGGTAGGAAACCATCTTTCTGCTGAGGCATATTTACCAAGTGTATTTTAGCCAATCACTGGCACTTTGTGCAGACCTGCCAATCAAAGTTGATGTTGACACCATCTCTTGGAGTGAAACACATCCAGGATTTTCTTTTCTTTCGCACAATTGGATGCAGTGTTCTGTATCATGTGTGATACTCAACCAATGAACTGCTTGTGAGACCATGATGCAGGTTTCTTCTGATCACACTTTGTTTACTAAGAGGGAGGCATGTATGGCAGAGAGATCTGGCAGCAGATCTGGCAGCCCAAATACACAGCATTCCCCAACACATCAGGCTTGTGTTGGATTACAAGAGGTTGGTGGTGATTATGTCCTCAAGTTGCACCTAGATGAAAATGAGATTTTCTTGTGGAAATGTACTTTGCACACCAACAACAATAGTCACTTTTGGGTAGGTTTTGAAGAACCACAATGAGCATTCAAGCATAGTGTCTCTCTCTTTGCAAATCAATATGAGTTATCAGCTATCCAACTATGCTTCCTATTCTCTGTGTTCTTCAAGTCAGTGGCAGAAAGGTTTCTCCTTACAGTCACCACAAGTGATTATTTCACCATCATTGATTGTTGGATCAGCTGTTTGTATCTCTAACTTGGAGACCTAAGGGTCTCCTGAGAACACTCAGATTTAATGCTATAAGCCTACAGCTTTGTGCTCAAATTATCTGGGCAACAAGACAAGATTTAGGTGAATAATTTTTAAGTAAACAGGCTGAAACACGAATGTGGCTGGCAAGTATTCTTATGAACAAAGGTGCACAACATGTTGGTTGGGAAGTAGGTATGTCAGAAGAAATCAGGGTGTGCAAAAAGTGTCATTGCATCTCCTCTGCTTGCTAGGAGTGGGAGAAGGTCCAGCATAATGGACTTGTGCCCAAATTACAAGAATATGAAGCATTGCCCTGAGGAGATGTGGCAGAAGATAGTGAGTTTCAGTCTGCTCTTAGTAAACACACCTATTGGACTCATAAGGCATTAACAGACACTCTTCTTGTGGATCACTTTAGTCAAGTCAGACTGGTAAGTTGTGTACATTGCCAAGATAGTCATTTGTACTGTAGAACCCAGTGGAAATCACTCAACTTGTTTGGTCACAGAGTACAAACTCTCAATTTGTTGGTGCAGTTGGACCTTGCAGAAAAAGTGGAAACCTGTTTCAGTTCTTTGGACCAGAAAATTGGAGCCTGTTTCAACTCATTGGACAATAAGATGGAGCTACGATTCAACCATGTGAATGCAGGTGTGACCCAGACAAAAGACGCAATACAGGTTGTTGTGCATACCTTGTTCATTCATGAAAGATTTTAAGTTGTCATTATCAAGGTGAGGTATTATAGTTAGAAGTTCAAAAATCTTTTCTACATTATTTCTGATTGTTTGCAAAGGGACTCCTGACTCTTGCATCCTGATTGCAAGCTTTTCACTTTTCAGTGGAGTTTTTGAAGCTAGGAGTCTCACAGCCAAGGAGGAAAGATCAGTTCTCTCACAGGATTACTTTTAGTTGTGTGCTCTGTAGACTGCTAACAACTGTGTCAATGCCTCAGAAGTAGGCTACCACCCAGGTGAATGTTTGCAAGCCAGTATGCAGCAGTTGTGTTGAAGAGACCAGAATGTTCCACTAGAACCCAAAGAATCTTCTGCACACAGGATTCATTCCAACACTGTCAGTGTGATGTCATGTACATCAGAAGAGGTGATCTGCTTGATTTCTGGGTTGCTTCATGACAGGAGAGGCTGATTCTGCTGGAAGCCCGTGTGAAGTGCTTGGAGGCCACTTTAACTTATCAGAGCCACTCCCCTCCACTGCTCAACTCACCACATCAGGTGAATCCCAACAAAGTACTTCCAAATCTTGACTCTAACTGCAGGTCAGCAACTCTGAATGGTTCTCCACATGTACTAATAGATTATGATCTCCTAAATTTGAAACTTGCCTGCAGGCTCGTATGGAGGTTCCCTACAATGATCAACATGCGATTCGCGACATCACTAACCTCTTCAATTGCAACAATAGTGTTCCTCAATGTGAGCTCAACTATCCTCCTGTGCATGTGCATGTGTCCATTACTTCAGTTTGCTCAATTGAGGAGATAATTGCAGCAAGACAAGTAATGTGTTGTGCAGTTGGAGAATTATTGCAAGACATTTGTGGCTTTTTGAGGCTTCTTGAGATTCAATATACCAGAAAACAGGGTGTGAAGTTGAGTGAGTTGGAATCTTTTTTGCTAAAGTGCTGGAAATAGTGCTCTTATCCTTGAACCTTTTTGACAGACACAAGGACAAACTTGGCATATGTGCACAAAGGGGAAACAGACCAGGCTTCCAGTATGCAACAGCATCAGGTCTGCAAACAAGAGCTTTCTCCTGTGATCTTCATATGAATACACTAACCAAAAACAGCTGTTCGCTCACTTTTGAACAAGTCAAAAACTGCAACTAAATTAGCATTACATGCTGGAAGGTAATTATGGTATGTAACATGGGCTCCTAGACTTCCCAACTTTAGGAACATACATGTCAAGGCATCAAGTGGAGCCTATCTGTGCAAACTCAAGGCAGAAGGCCTTTGGGTGTGGTAGGTAATCCAAATTATATTGCGTCACCCCATATTTGCTGCTTCTTACGAGAATGATCTCAAAGGCAAAGATTCAATGTTGGAAAATTAAAATCTTGCCTGTTGGTTTGTACCCAAACAACAGAAAATTACAAATTTTGGTGGATTGCACAAAGCAAATACACAGGAGTTTATTGCTGGTGTGAAGGCCAGGTTCCACCAAACCAAGGAGGTATGCAACACTGAGCATAACAATGTGGGAACAATTTCACTGCCTTATCCAATTGCATTCCCTTATTGCTGGTAGAGATATGGGGCAAAAAAATTTAGCACCCTGGAACTAATCTCCTCAAGAGGGTTGGAGGAATTATGCACATTACCCTGCTTACTCCTTAAGTAGAATGTTTATGCTGCTATCATGTGCAGCTGCTGAATGGTAATGACAGTCCAAATCATATTGGAGGTGGATTTCATGCACACAAAGTGTGCACTGGCACAAGGATCAACAGTTACACCTAGCTTCAGAAAAACAATGAGAGCTGAAACAATCAGTGCTGGATAATGCTCAAAGTTTGACCAGAAATGAGAAAGTATCTCCTAGTATGATCCTTGTGCCATGATTCCGCACTATTTTGAGCCATACCATGGTTTCCAATGACAAGCACTTGCAGGTATGTGCACCCAGCATACCAATTTATACATTCAAAATTTGTCGGTCAGATCTCTGAACCTCTTGTGACAACAACAGAACCAGTTTGCTGGAGGCTGTCTGCTACAGATTGAGCCTCATAAGAGGAGAGATTCATAGATGTAGTTGACATCACTGATGTTTAAGCGAAGAGGGGATCACTGTGATATTGAATCATGGTGAACAAGTGAAGGGCACTTCAGGTGTGTACATTATTCACTCTTTCTTTGTCCATTTCTTTCAGATCTCCTCAGGTTTGTTGGCCCTGCCTGTGAGGGAGAAACCACAACACACCATAGTTTTCATTTGATTCCATGTTTTGAGGAATGCTCACCAAGTGTTACTCTGAACTGTGAGGTAATTTTTACACACAATTCATTTTTTGGGAAGTTCATAGAACATTTCCTATTTTAACTGTTGCTGGTTTGAACTTGCCATAAGGGGCAGAGCCAATTAGGGGATGAGGCACTTTGTTTCTTCCATTTTGGTCTTGTCTTGATCATGAAGACAAGCAGAAAGTCACAAAGCATTGATTTGTAATTCCCATCTTGAAATTTTATAGACAAAAGTTATGATAATATGGATGAAAATGAAACTAGGCAAGATAGTTCAAAGAGTTGAACAATGAATGAACCCAAGGTAGTGCAGGACAAGATGAATTCAAAGAAAGAGGTCAATCCAAAGAAAGGAAATAGGGCAATGCTAGTCAATGGTAGTCAAGGAAGTTGGGCAATGGGCACTTCAGGGAAGTTTTTTCACAAGGATATTTTTGTTATACAGTTCAATTCATGGCCCTCTATTGAACTCTCTGACACAAATTCATGTGCACCATCTGAACTCAGATTTGACTAGTTTTAACACTCAGTTTTCCTTCTTGACATCTGGTCGATTCTTTTGCAGACTTCTACATACATGGATTGTTCAAGTTTCTCACATCACTGACACATGACCCAACAAACCCAACAGCTAGGAACATCTGACCATAAACTTAGTGTCTTTTCATTTTGCTGATTCTAATCAGAACTCAGATTCTAATCACCTCTGCTGATTTGGATCAGTAAGGTGTGTGTCTTTCCTTGCAACGACTTGGTCTTTGTTGAACTAGTCCACGTGATACCCAAGCTGAGCTTTATGTCAAGATTAGTGGGATTTTCAGTCCAGCTGCATAGACACCCATCTTCTCCTCTTGTCCAACAAAACAAACCATCCAACTCACCATGCATTGAACAGTGTCAATCATGAGGTGACCACACTGATCTCACCACACACATGTGACCTCCAACCCTAGAACTGCACTTGCAATCATGCCCACACTTGCACTTCCCCTTCCTTCACTGTATGTCATGGAAAATAGCTGACTGTACCTTTGTGAGTCCCAGCCACCAGCCACAAACTATCCACTTCCGCTGCATAGTGACAATGGATCAGGTAGTCCACCTGCCATTCACACAATCCAACCAATTCACAAATAGTGAGATACAGAATTTACGTTGTGATCAGTGTTTTATTTTTCAATTTTATGATTTTGCAATAGTGGCAGTTTTGGGCTGAAATAAACACAATTACACTGAAAACACATGTTTTCCCAAATTTTTCTATAAAAATAATCACAAAATAGAGAAAATTCACCACCAAAAAAAAAAAACCAAAACTCTCACTAAGCTATGGCAATGAAGGAACTGCCTGTATCAGACTACTAATGTGCACAGCATAAAGCACATGGTTGTACTGATGCCCACTGGAGGCAGACTCCAGTTGCATGATGCTTTTTGGCAATTGCAAAAGTCAGCTTCTATCATTGCCTCCTGTAAGTTCCAAATGCTGCATAGCCAACCCCAAGGATCAGCATTGGTGTAAATATTCAAAACCCAACTAAAACATTTTGGACAATGAAGATACGTACATCAGAACAACCTGCAGAATATCCCACAGAACATGCCAAAAAAACAGAGATTGGGGTTAAAATTTCCATCTTGAATTCAGTGAAAACTAGGTCTAGATAATTAGGCAAACCCTCTCAAGAATCAAAACAGACTGAGAAGCCAACCTTAAACTTTCTATGTGGGTTAGCCACCAAAGTTTCTCCTGATTGCTTCCATAAAACCCAATCCTTGAAACTGAAGTTCCAATGCTCATTACCTGGATCATACAAGAGCCTGTTACACAACCAATTTTGCCACAACCACACTTTGGGAAATGGGGAAATTAGAGACTTGCAAAACCCAAACATCATAGCTTATTTGTGGCGAAGAAACTTTGCTGCACCTTAAGACACAAGCATTTAATAATAGCACTTTGTGACCAGGTACAAAGTGGACCTCGAGAATTGGTAAAACAAGAAGCCTGAACCCAAACTCTTAACAATCATCGTCTAATAATATGATGGTTATTACTCATCTTGTTATCATTGTTTTTTTTTTGGAAAACTCTTGCATTTGAGTAAAACAAAAGTCTTGTTGTTCTCACTCTTGCGTTCCCTAATTTACCCTTAACTTGATTTTATTATTTTGTTTTAGAATGAATTTAGATTAAAATGGTGCATATCTCGTGAGAGTGAGAAAAAGAATCACAAGTCTCTCTTCTATGTTGCTAATTTTGATGTCAATGTTTTTGAAGGTGAGGTTGGGAATGGTGATGGTGAAGGTGGATCTAAATTAAATAGTGAATTAGTTGGAGAAAGAAACATGAATTAGGAAATGTTGAAAATTTAAATGTGACCATAACACTAGCAACAATTGAACTCAAATTGCACATAAATCAAAAGTTTTATCTTCCTTTTAATAGGTCAAGTATGTGAATTTTTAAAAATTGAATGATTCTACTATCAACTCTTCTGAATCTCAACAAATGCAATGCATTGTGTTCCATGGTGTCCAATAGGTAGAGTTTGGAAAAAAATGCACTTGCCATCAAAATGGTCTTGTTATGTATAACAAAGACCATAAATGCAACTACCATTAATGGGCATGTCACTCCCAAAGATTTAGTTGTTCAATCTTTTCAAAACACAAAGAAATGCAACCAATCTAACATTCGATATTCAACAAACTTCCAAGATAAACCTCCATTGTTGGTTTCTTTTGTAGTAGAATTGATCACAAAAAATACAACGTTATTCAAGAAGCATTTCTTAAAGATTTAACATTATGCATCATCAAAAAATATTGTCCTTGATTCTTCATTAAAAACATATGCTCTAAAAGGCTAGTCCTTTAGCAATTTGATTGAATTATGTTTCCAAGTCAATAACATCTCATTAATGAGGTAACCCTTAACATGGTGAGCAAAACTATGGAACATAACATGTTTTTCTTGCCCATATTGTAGCCACCATAATTACAACCACATTCGATCTATGGATGTCATGAGGTGGTTTCAAAACATTTGCTTTAATAATCAATTACATTAGTAAAAAATGGGAATCATGTCATGTTACAATATAGATAGTTTTGAAAGTCATGAAACTTCAAGAGTTGCCATGGTTGTACAATTGAAATATTTGTTTGTTCATGTTGGCTTATGTGACAATGTCATCATGTATGTAAATAACACAAGTGCCAACTTGATCACCCTTACAATTATTTTAACAACATGTGTCATATGTTATACTAATGTTAACATAGCTAAATTTTCTTAGTTCCTACGGGCATGCCATGTCAAAATGTCATTAATAGGCCACTAACATTATATCAAATTAATTTGTGATGGAATAAAGTAGGTTTCAATCAAGGATGCACAATCTTTTTTCAAAAAATAATTGATTAGACAAAAAGAGTAAAAAAGGTGGATGAAAATGGGCTACAACTTGCAAAGATGTTTGTCTTTGCCCTTGAAAGTTGAAGATTCTTATGAAGACCTAGTTCACATCTAAAGTTGTTTTCAAAACAAATATAAAGGTCAAGGTCATGCCATCAATTCATGTTGCTCATAACATACCATTGCCATGCAAAGCAAAATTCCTAGTTTAAATACATGTGTTGTAACATTAAAAATTATTGAAATCTCAACTTTAATGGTCACCTAATGTGTTTTAAATCAATCTTAAAGTTATTGGTTGTTGTCTCATGCAATTTTTGCACAACCATATTTATATTATGTATGATGTACAACACAAAATTTCCTGCAATGACATCATATATGTCGTGACACTAACTTGGATATGTAATTGATTTTCAAAATGAGCAACAAATTGTCATTCCAAAAATTAAAACACTTTGAATGTTTCTAAATGAAAACAAATTGAACAAAGGACCAAGACTTGGAATTAAAGTAAGAAAATGTAAACCAATATTAGGCAATTATTATAATTAGGAACAAACCCTCATTAGTTATTAGGGACATTCTTAGGATTTGTAATTGTGTTTTTCAAAAAATTCAAAGACTGGATTTTAGTAAATAACCATGGAATTCAAGAAATATTAAATAATTAAATAATCAGCTAAAAAATCATTGATTCTTTCATGGAAATTGTGGGTTCTTTAGGTTTTTGAAATAATCGAAGCCAATAACTTTGATTCTTATTTTTTCTAAAGAACCATAATCAACTTTTTATTATTCTAAAATATTTTTAAAACTGAAACCAATGATTCTTTGAAATTTCAAATAACTACACAACAATAGTGTTTACATGAAGTGGAAATGTGTGGGAGTCAAAAGGAAGCATTCTTGGGACTTCCAAATCCAACTTCGACTTTGAGAGATGAAAATATTGGGATTGGGATTTTTTTAGAATTGGATGTTCATAATGTGTTCCATATGATTCCATCACATTTTCACCAAGGTTCCCAATGGTTATTTATCATGTTCCTAATAGGTCCCTCAAAGGCCTAGTCAAATGCCTAGTTGGTTTTCAATGTATTCCCCATACCACCACATTTTAATATCTCATATCCTTTGTTCAATTTATTTATTTTTACCTATATAATTAACCCAAAGGTGAAGCTTCCAATACCATAACACCTAGCTTAATTTGGCAAGAAGGGATGCAAGTATGTAAATAAGAACCAATGAGATTACTTTACAAAAGGACTATGGGTCATTTTTTAGTCCTTTTCATTTTTTCGTATGAATTTCTTTTTGAATGAAATCTTTTGCAACTTGTTATTAAAAATACATATAATTGCTCCAATAAATCACATGTATTGTGTTGATCATTGTTGAATAAATATGAATTTGTCAGAATGTGCAAGTTTTGTCAGATTTTGTGTTTTGTCTTGAAATTTTATTATAATTTTGAGTCATACCAAAATATGCTAACTACTTAAAATTTTTGTTTCCTATATCATAATTACAACTTTGTTTTATATGTTATGCACATTACACCTTATTTACATGTGATAATGGACTATTGAAATTTTGATACATATTTTGAATTTCTAAACATTTCAAATTTTATAATTTTCAAATTGTGAGTGTTTTTTGAATGTGGGTAATAGGTTATTATCATTTATATTTTTTCCCCGTAAAAATTATTTTATTAAAAAAACCCTTTACCTAGCTTTTGCCAAAATGACTACATCTTATATAGTTATTGCTCAAGTTCAAAAGTCCTTTATTAAAACCAAAACCCAAAGTTAAATTTAATAAAAAAATTAATTTGAATTCCTCAACATTCATAGTAGTCATTTCACTCAACTTGGAGTGATTAACATAACTTTAAAATGTCAAAAGAAAAACATATGTAATAAAATTTACAATTTTCACCACTATCTGACATGGTTTTTGACTTTTATCTATATACTTGCACCCCAAGGTGTGTATGAAAAACAAAATGGGGACATTTACATTGGGTGATATAAAAATTAGTATTTTAGAATTCAACAATACCCAAAATAAAAAAGCAAGGTATGCTTGAAAGTTTTTTTCAAATTTTTGGCATGGCAACAAATGTTTTAAACCTTAAACCCAACAAACTACTAAATAATTAATTAAATTCTAAACCTTAACTTTGGCACTTGGTTTTTTAATTCTGAAATTTTCGAGAGGTAATGGTTATGAAAAATAATAAACTTATTTTTGTTATGTTTATGGGATAGTTTAATGTGTTTAAAATGTTTCAGTCTTAAATTCTTGAATTTTAAGGTCTACAATTCAAACCCAACAATTGAAAACTTGCTTATTCTTATATATTATAATTTTTTTTTAAAATGGAACAAGTTATAAATATTTTTTCAAAAATTTGGTAAAACGAAATAATAATAATTTATGCCAAAATTGTTCATGTACTAGGATAGTCTTCAAAACTATGTGTTCATTTTCTTCCCACAATTGGATTAATTTTTTAATTCTTGTTGTTTCTAAGACTTTATTGAGTTTAAAGTTTTTATGTGTTTGAAATACATACAATTTTGTCTATTGTATTGTAACAATTAATAGTTAGTTAGTTGGTTACAATTTTACGCCTGTCCTCGGGCCAGAGAGACCCATTAGGTGGACATGACTATTGTGTCATGATTTGGAGACACTGTTCGATAAACCTAGCAAGAGTAGACTGGTTCTGACATGATACCAACTCCTGTATAGATGTAATAGGTCCTATTGGCAAGTGGTGCCTAAACTTGTTACGAATATGTTCGTAGGCTGGACATATAAGCAGAACATGGTCTTCATCTTCGACCGCACCTAAGCTACACTGTTTGCATAGTCTCTGCGGCCGGTTTCAATTTCTAAGCAGTGGTTAGAACAACGGAAGCGTGAAAGGCACTTTCTGAGCTGTACATTGTCCACAAGGCTAAGGTATGCTTGAAAACCATAGGCGCTGCTGCCATACAGTCTGAAGTAGTGATTAAATAACTTCACAAAGAAAATCCTTGTGACAAAAATCTTTTTAAATTATTTTAAATTATAAATGAACATGTAATTCAATAACTCAAGCCCCACAAACCACCAATACTCATGAAAACATCCTTAACCAATGGGTTTTTTGGGACAAAATTTGTCACATTTTCACAACATATTTGGGATTTTTTTTGAATTTTTTTATAATGTAAATTCAATTAAATTTGTTATTTTGTTGAAAATTTTCGCAATTTTTTTACATATCATCAAATTAAAAATAAAACCTTCTCTCCAACATTAAACCAAATTTTATGAAATTCCACATGTCATAACCAATAATGTTTTGTGGTGAATTTTCACCATTTGGCAAATTATTTTTACAAAAAATAATATTTCAAATATTTCTTTTCTAAATAATAATATCTTTTCGAATATTCTTTTTTTAATCAGTAAAAATTTCTTAAAAATTAAAATTGCCATGTTCCTACAAATTGTTTGAGCAAATAGTTAGGATATAAAAGGATTTTAATAAATTTTTAATTTCATCTCTAGTCTATAGCCAAACATGTTAAATTTCCTTGTGGTTGATTACTAATGTGACAACATCACAAAATTGAAAAAATATATTGGTCATGACATGTTGGGAAAAAAAATGTTCTAAAACTAATCTAACTTTCATGTACACTAATGGGCCCTTATACCTTTGGCCCAATTATGTGAAAGCTTAAAGGTGATGATATGAAAAGGCAAATAACATGTTGTGTTTTAAAATATATTTTACAGAAAAAAAGGGGGGGCAAATAAAATGGCCAATGAAAAATTGCCCTTACATTTATTCATGTGATGTGAAAGGACAAATAGAAGAACCAATATTACCAAAAAAAACCATTATTTTAATTTAAAACTAATTTTCAATTTTTAAAAATCAATCTAAATTCAATAACTTTTGTTTGATTAACCAAAAATTATGGAATGATCACCATGCACACCAACCCCTTGAGGGCTTTATAATAGTACCAAAAGTGCAATGAAGTTAATATTGGTTGGTTTTTTTTTTTTTTTCATAATCAATCACCTTAATTATCATTTTTTTAATTAGACATATTGATTATCAACTTTATTGTCAAAGTAATGGCATTTGGTTATCATTTTATTTTGTTAATAATCATTAATCATAAATAAAGGGTCAATTTTCAATCTTACTTTCAAAATTGTTGATTATATAACCTATGAGAGAAAGGGGTTGTAAACAACTTAATGTTTTTATCAAAAATGTTTAGGGCTTTATGATTGATAACCTACATGGATGAAATTCCAATCATTCATGTAGGTTATTAAAATTTGAAAATTCAATACCTAACTAGCAGGTTAAATACCAATTTTTTAAACTAGTAACTAGTTGATAAGTTATTGATCCTTGACCCTAAACCTTGTTCGTTAACCAAGTCAAAATTCAATAACTAGCTAACAAAAGTTAACGCATGATTCAAAACAAAATAAAACAAAAACACATATGTTAATGGAGTTACTGTAGTATCTTTACCATTTCGGCATAAATTAAATTATTTTCCATTTTGTTGAACTTTTGAAAAAATATTTATTATTTGTGCTAAAATTTTAATAAAATCAAAATTTCAATTCTCAATGTTTGAACCGCAAACCTTCCATGACAACAATCATAAAACTAAGGCAACTTAAACACATTAAATTGTTCCATAACATTGACGAGACCACATTTATTATATTTTATAACCATTACCTATCGAAAATTTCAAAAATTAAAAACCAAGTGCCAAAGTTAAGATTCAAATTTATTTAATTAGTTGACAATTTGTTGCCAAAATGATAAAATTACTATGGTATCCATAAAGTGTCCCAAATAAAACACGAAATTTCTCATTGAGGGTTCAACTAACTGAGGTCAAAATATTAGGTGAACATTAAATTTATAAATTAATTTGCACTGGGTGCTACAATTCAAGATTAAGTTCCTCATGACCTTTTAAAATTTTCGGAAGTGTTAAAAAGGGGTTGTTCATGATTAAAATATTCAAAAAGCAAATCTTTAGGCAAGGAACTCTCTCCTGTGCCTATTGGCACATTTTGCATAATCACCTT
>Ga0209208_10004830_pt1 | contig 18940 bp, 11 predicted proteins | sample S1TSphfallax_3_FD_187694 | JGI IMG/M metagenome (GOLD analysis project Ga0209208, IMG submission 187694) | Host-associated microbial communities from peat moss isolated from Minnesota, USA - S1T2_Fd - Sphagnum fallax MG (SPAdes) (version 2) | ecosystem: Host-associated > Plants > Peat moss >... | reverse complement strand
ACATGTAAAAAGGTCTAATAAACGGAAATGTCATTTACCTGCTGATTGGGCAGGTTTTCAGGCATGTTAAATGGCAGAATCAGCCACCTCAGCCAAGTCTGCCATTTCCAATCTGCCTATGCTGCTTTCTAACCGACCTCCAGGAATCTTTGTGGAATAGAACATGCCCTAGAGGGGTACATTCTGCCTCTTAGTGAGTCACTAGGGTAATGAGAAATTTGGATGTACTCTAGATATTTTTTGAAGGAAAACAAAACCGAACTCAAGCTCTTGATTTCTTATGATGTCATGATTTTTATTAATGATTTTCCTGGCTTTTTTTCCACACCCCTGACTAACTAACTAACTGCAGATGATTTCAAATAATGTGTTGTAAATTTCTGAAAAAATAACAATGCCATTCAACATCCCTGGCCATTGGCCATTTCTGCTCAGGTTGTACTACGAGTTTGGAAATTTTCTCAGGCTAACAACGTGTCCTCGAAATTTTCTTCTTGGACAGGTCTTCCAGAGCAGAATGGCCGTGCCTACAATATTCCAGGTTTGGGTGTCCTATTCAGGCACTTTTTGAAGCTCTTTCCTTAGCTAGAACAGGTAGCCATCTGCTGGTTCCACTTTTGTTGCAGTCGGTGTCACTTGTAATATGAGATTAGAGAGGCGAATTCAAACATGGAAATTGCAATGGATCTGACCTTGTAAGTACTCCACAAATACTTTTTGCACTGGAAAAACTAAGATACCCAGATAAACACGTGAAACCAGTTGCATGGAAAACCAAAAAACGTATTTTTTATACGTATATTCATGAAGTTGGTGACAATTACATACGAAATCAGCAGCTTTCAAGCCTGGGCGACACATACTATTGGCATACATTATTTATATGCCCTCAACAATTACATACTTAATCAGCTCTAAAAATGTGAGTTGCTCTAAAAACAGAATGGATTATGCGAATTTTAATTTGCTCTCGGATACCAGCTCCCCTGCATTTTAATTAAGGCCACTACACATACACCTGTAGAAGACAAACTTCCATACCTCTACAAATACACCTGTAGAAGACAAACTTCTGTACTTCTACAGATCCACCTGTAGAAGACAAAATTCTGTACCTCTACGAATCCACCTGTAGAAGAAAAACCTCTCTACCTCTACAAATCCACCTGTAGAAGATCAAAATTCTCTACCTCTACAAATCCACCTGTAGAAGACAAAAGTATTATACTTCTGTATCTACGGTCATGTACGTAGTAGCCAGGTCCAAGAACTCAAATCCAACATGTATATACGTAATCGTAGCCGCTTCGAAAACGCAGCCATGTCGAAGAAATCCACTCCCAACTTGTATCGGAAAGTACATAATATATATACGTATTCCAGTACTGTATTCGTACTTAGAAGCAGAGTAGTCTAAGCATCAGTGTTCCGCGATGAGCTACGATTGGCAGTCGTCGTCGTCGTCCCAGATTGCTGCTGGTGCACAGAAGTAGTACGCGAGTCGCGGATCCACAACTCAGAGCGCTTCTTGATCTTCTTCACGCGCTTGAGTACTTTCTGGGGTTGCACATCTCCCGTTACTGTCACTCTCTGGTTCGACTGATCACATAGTACCCCTTCAACACCTGCAGAATATCCACAAGATTCGTACTTATGACAGTTCTAAGATTTCATGCTGCACCATCGGGAATTGCAGGTAATCCCAATTACAAGAAGAGCAGAGCTTGAGATTATATACTAGAGTTATGCTCTCAGGTTTCCTCTCAGGCCTCATCACTTTTGCAAATGCGAGTATGAGAATACTGTAAACAAGCGGCTCATCGCTTTGAAATGGCTCTGCCCATTCCATGACATCCATAACCTGGTGATAAGTATTCAACAATATACTAAACTGGAAATGCATGGTGGTTAGCATGGTGAAGCCCAAGTGGATACTCTAATTAGTATGCCGGAAATGTTTTTATCGTGAACTCCACATGACCTTAGAATGTAGGAATATCAAACTTTGGCCTATTTCTGGGTGCATCACAATGTCTCTACCCTGAAGGCAGAGCCAATAAACAAGCGGCTCATCACATAATGGTTCTGCCGTTTCAATGACATCATGAGGAAGATAAATCTTTAACATACTAAATTGGAAAAACAATATGGTGGTTAGCCTGGTAAAGCCCTAGTGGATCCTTCAGTTATGCCGGAAATGTTTCTGTTTTGGACTCGACATTCAGGACCCTAGAATGTAGCGATACCAAACTTTGGCCTGTTTCTGGTGGGTGCATCACAATGTCTCTACCCTGAAGGCCACAGAGCCAATAAACAATGTACCGCGCAAAGGAATACTGCCCGAGAAAGCAAGCATGATGATCAGGAGCTTACCATCCATCTCCAGGAGTGATTCCTTGATTCTCTCCTCACATCTTTCGCAGCACAGTGGCACCCTCAGTTCCAAACGAGTCTGCAGCAGCATCGCCGTGCCGGCAGAGGGTTAGAGACATCCAGGCAAAGAACTCTGACAAACTCCCACTTAAACATTGGCAGCATAGGAATCCCATAGGAATCACCAAAAGCAGCATGAAAGATTATGAACTTGGAAATCAAGAGAATCTTTCCATGTACTCATTTTTGAAGCTTTTGGGAAAAGGAAGTTCCTGTACCGGAAGACTAGTCTTGTGGCGAGGCCCAGCTCCCGTTTGGTTGCTGAGAGAGAGTTGCTGACTAGTGCGGCTGGAAGGATCTACAGTGCTGCTGCTCATGGAGTATTGGCGAGACGAGTTCTGATTAGCTGTATTAGTAGCTGGAAGAACCTCAGCAGCTTGACGAGCTGAAAGATGTCTGTTTGCAGGAGGAGGAGTGACCTGTTGCTGCACCTCGTCTGCACGGCCAGCTGCTGAATATTGCAAATGTGGGCTCATCAAACGCCTGTCCGTGTAAGTCATAGGCACTAAGGCCTCGTGACCGCGAGCTGATGACTGCACTAGTTGATCATGCCTATTGTCTGTATGAGCGTACTGTCGCTGAACCAGGTCATGATGATCACGAGCTGCAGGTTGCATATTGTATTGGCTTGAAGCTCTCGATTGACTAGCGTCTGTGTAAGTGGGAATCATCTCGTGATGATCGCGAGGAGCAGCTGGTTGCATGTATCGGCTTGCTGTGTACTGACTGTCTGTGTAAGCACTAGGAAGATTCCGGTAATCACGAGCAGCAATTGGTTGCATGTATCGGTTTGCTGTGTAATATTGCCGGTGATCTGTGTAAGCACCAGGAATCATCTCGTAATCATGAGCAGCTGCTGGTTGCATGTATCGGTTCCCTGGGTAATAATAATGCATGTCTGTGTAACTCGGAATCTCGTAATCGCGATCTCGTTGCATGTACGCGCTTACAGGGACATGGCTGCTATTGCCAAGCACCCAGGTTGGCTCGTTCTCGCCATAGAAAAGCTGCACAATGTCAGCACGCATGACATAGTCTCAGTTAAAAAACACTGGAACTCAGAAGATCAAAACAAGAATATACACCCAAATCACACGAAACTGGTATTGTCACTGTGAAGCTGCCAACTTGATTCACTACAAAATGTGCCCAAACAGAAGCAACCTTTTCTCATGTGTGATCCTCTCTTCAAGTTCAAAATGACAGTGGTCGACAAAGACAGGAATTGTGAAAGAGAATTATGATGACATTACCTCAGCCATAGACATCATGTTTGCTGGCGTGAACTTGAATATTGTCAAGCCTTGTTTGAAGACAGAATAATATCCTGATCAAGCTAGAAGAAGCTGCAGGCAGGCAGGCTAGTCCCTCCCAAAAAAACCTTTTGATCTAGTATGTACCGAAAACTCAAAACAGTTGGTAATTAATTCCACACTAGGAAAGCAAATAACTTCAGGTAGAACTTATACTAGACTCTTGATCAATCCCGGCTAGAGATGAATTCCTCTGTTCAATCGATCATATCTATTGCAGCTAAAGGACGTCCAAAGGGTGTAATGGCACTGGTGACGGTGGGCATGGTATAAAAAGCGAGAGAAACTGGATGCAACAAAATGGATTTGCAAATTTGGGAACAATTTGCACATGACCAGACTTTGGAAGCAGGATTGTGCGAGACTAGAAGAGGAGAGCTTAAAACAACAACAGTAGTGCAGCAATGGATCCTACAACTTGTCCAGAACACTTGTGAAAGCTGAGATGGTATGAAAGATATGGTAGAGAGGAAGGGGGTGGGGAGTAGAGTTAAATAGCAGTAGCAGCTGCTGCTGCTGGTGCAACACATCAAGCTGAACCCGGTACTACTTGGGCAGCTACAAGCTCCAAAGCTGCTCAAGTGGGTCTCTGCAGTTGTGTAACCAAAAAATTCTCGCTCTTGCCCAAGAGAATTCAAGGGCCCGGGTGCTGTGGTCCGCTAGCTGGTCCACTGCTAGTTACGACAACAACGCATTCATCCAGCTGCAGCAGACTTGTACTGAGCAGTAAAACTCTGAATGCGGATTGTTCCATTTCGCGGCACCATGAGCCTTCCCTGGAGTCGGGCACTAAGTTCCATAAAAGAAAGTCTGACAGAAGGAGAGAGGGGAAAGGGGGGGGCGGCGGGAGCGGGGAGAGTGGGGCTGGGCATGGACTCTTTTCTCTTCAAGAATAGTTTGTCTTCAACTGTAAAGCACTAGCAGCAACTTGGAACAGCTTTTTAGGAAGACAAATTAGACTGGGAATTAACTTGTTGGGAAGCCCCACCACCTCAAGAAGGCTGGAGCTATTGGTAAGTTGGCACGAGTCTACTGAAGCTGTTTAGCAGACATACCTGAGTCCTGATCAGTGTTGGCCGGTTCTGAACCCTTTTTTAAGACAACCGCCAATCTTGGTTTTGGCACTTAAGAAAAGTTCACAATGTTGCTAAGTTCTTCAGGTGTGGGTTTCAGCCCACTTCTTCAAATTTTTAAACCCTGTGGTTTCAGTTTGGGGCACATTTGTCAAATTTGAGAACCTCTGCGATCTGGGTTCCAAGTTTCAACATCAGATTTGGTTTCTGTTTATATTACACACTCCTCAAGATTGGAGATTGTGTAGGTAGAGAGTTTTACATCTGAGGATTGTATGGTGACTAATTTCTGCAACTTATTAAAACTAATCATTTACATAGAATTAAGTTCAATCTACTTGCCAACTCTTTAAATAAAGAATAAAAAATCAACTTGCCTACTTAATAAACTTGAGACTATGTTCAAGAGTTGTTTCTCAGGACTTCGGTTTTAGTTTTGATTCTATCTCAAGACTAATTTCATTGTCTAGTTCTTGTGCTGATTCCATAGAAAGGGTGTTAGTTGGCATTTATCTTTATGGGTATCCTTGCGGGTGAAAATACTTCACAAAGCTGAAAAAGAAACCCTGCTTCCAGCATGAATAATTTTTGCAACCTTCTTACAAAGGCACTGAAAATTTGGGGGAAAATAGCCACTGCAAACATGTGCATTTCAATCCTGTTGTCAGATATTTTGTTTATGGGAATTCTTGAGGAGGTACCCTCATTCCCACTTCTTGTCTTTCTTCCTCTCCCCAAGGAAAAAAACAAAAAAAAGAGCCATGTAAGTTGCATGTTCAACCATTCCCAAAAAAAGAAAAGAAAAGGAGCCATGTGAATTGTATGTTCAACTATTCCATTGGCTGCATGCAAATTTTATTCCTAAAACTATTTTCCACTAATTTTGGCCTGAATTATTAGCCCTTACAAAGAGCTGGGGTACCTGGGGGAGGCCCCTTCACTTCATGTCACTACTTGTCATTGATTGCATGGAAATTCTATTCCTAAAATTGGCTGTCACTAGTTTTGGCCTGGACTAATAGCCCTTCCTAAGAACACCCTACCTATTGTGATTGTACCCACTTTCAACTGATTTATGGTGGGTCCATGGCTACCAAAATATTGTATCATGATATCTGTTTTCATCAGAGATGATAGTGGGGTTGGTAATTTTTGTGGAGTTCCTTGTTGTACACAACTGTGAGAGAGACTGGAGAGATCTGCTATTCACAAGAGCAGCTGATCTCAACATGAATTCATCATAACATCATGTCCCCACAATTCATGATCCTGCCATTAGTCTAGGTCAAAATAAGTGATGAACACAGTTGGGAACAATACAAGTTCAGTGTGGTGTGACTCGGTCGCACTTTACAGATGCATGTTGAACTCGTGTTACATATATCGAAGGGTGTACTTCGGGGGAAAACAATGGTCCTGGCACAGAATTCCATCTGCACTCTTTCATCTCCCTCATTGGAATGCTACCTAACTCGACTACCAACTTGCCCTAGGTCCCTTCTTTTGGGAATGTCCCCCATGCTGCTGGGGCCTTAACCTATACATAATCAACTGCAAGGTAAAACTCGCTGCCATTTTGCATTCTGATTTGTTCTTGAGACAAGCACTATTTTTTGATAACTACCTTCTTCTTGAACAAGATGAAGTAATTTACTTTTCATCCATGGAGAGCCCCTTTTTGTCTGTGAAGAGGGCTAGTGGTTATGAGACGTAATGGTCAGCTCAATTTGCTGTCCCTATTGATTATGTTCCACAACTAGCTTGAGACCACGGGCTGCTGAATATAGATTCCACATTCTTATAGGTAAAAGCATATTAAGGTGTAATAATTTTAAGTATATATGAAAAATCATAATTGCCTATATTATAGTTAGAGAGGCAGTATGAAGGCATGAAATTTTGAATCGTACGAATTATTTTATAAATTAGATTAGAAATTTATTATAAAAATAATTCTAATTTTAGTTTATTTTATGGAGAATTTAAATTTGAAATATAAGCTTTTAAATTATTATTTTCATATAAAAAAAGATTCAATAAAAAAATCATAATTCAAAATACATAAAAAAATTTGATCATCAATTTTTTTCAAAAAGTTTTCTTTAATATCAATGTTATCACACAATATTATCATTGAATCTTTTATTAAAAAAAAAGACATTATATGAAAGTGCATGAAGTCCATATTCATTGATTATGGATTGTTTTAAGCTTTCAGATATTTCTTAAAAAGTTCATTATGCTATGACAATTCAAAAACTACTCCATAAATTCATATAATGTGATAATAATATATATAATATTTTAGTGTTGAATATTTTACCAACTTAATCATTTCTATTAATCACACAACCAATTACAAATTTTGATATCTTAGAAAAATTACCTTGTCACAAAATTTTAAGATTAATGTAATGTGTTTTTACCCCAATCCCTCAATTATATTTAGTAGTCACATCCTTTCACCAATCATCTAGTCCATAACACCTTTATATGGGTAGTTCTTTAAAAGAAATTTGGAATATGAAAAAAAATCTCAATTGATTTCCTTCCCAAGCTACTCCTCTTTTTGTCCTTCGTAGTTTATGGTGTGCTAGGATCATAGTGTGTATTAAGCAAGTGACATTATGTTCTAAGTCTTCTATTGTTTTATCAAACTTTTTTATAACCTTTTTGAATTGTGTTCATAAGTGAATAATTGCTTGCATGGATGAATCATGATCCAAATGGCATGGTTCACTAATAGTACCTACTGTTAAAGTAATGCTAATTACATTTCAAGAAAATGTTTAAATATTAGCATACACACTTGATGTTATGGTTATCGTTAAGGATGATGTGGCATTTGTCATGGCATTCAATGGCAACACATTGTTAACAAAAGAGGTAAATTTTTATTAAAGTAAATTACAAATAAATTATGCAAGAATGTTTAATTGTTTGGCTCAAAATTGACCATATAAGTTTATGTTAAGTTAAAAGCTTTTAAAATTTATATCATGCACGAAATCCACGCATCATCACCAAAGCTTTTAAACAAAGCACCATTGTTAGAGCTTTTTGATTCATAATATGACTATAACTACACCATCACTAAAGCTTTTTAATTGTAATGTGCTTATATTAATGCCATCGCCAAAACCTCTAGTTGCAATGGAATTTGAACACGATTATAAGTACACCATTGTCAAAGCTTTTTAATTGTAGCGTGACCACTAGTACAACATCAATAAAACATCTTGACTACAATGCAACAACAAATACCCCATTGTTAGAACTTTCTAACTGCAATGTGACTTCAAACATGCCATCATTTGGGCTTGCTGACTACAACATCACTTTTGCAAATGGATTAGAAAAGTGCAAAAATTATCATGGCACGCAAAAATGTAAAGAATCCAAATACTTAGAAACTTCAAGTTCATTAGGTTTAGTCAACTTCATCAAAATCAATTCAGATTCATTAAAATAAAATTTCATATGCAAAAGGTTCGGAGACTCATGCGCATGAAAAGGAGAATCCAAAAGTACGACCAAGAGGTAGAGGTAGATTGCAAGGTAGAGGTGGTAAAATCTAAGTGAACTACAAAGTGTTATTGTTCTTGAAGTGAAGTCTGATTCCACCTATGAATTGAACAATGCAAACAATTTTTTCCAACCAAATTGGGAATATCAAACACAAAATTTGAGTAAAGATCTATGAAGTTGAACATAGACTACTAAATGCAAAGAAAAATTGCAAATGTTGAGATGAGATGTGAAGATGAGTGAATAACAACCAATAAACCACGTGTGCAAAGTGACGATATGAAGATGAATGAACAACAAATAGAGTAAATAACTAAGTATAAAGCAACTATAAACGTGAAGACAATGATTTGAAGATGAATGCATGCAAGAACAAACACAACAAAATGAACCAACAACACAAGATGGCAAAGTTTTAACTTCTTGTTTCTTGCATCATCACACATTGTGATGCATGCTATGTGATGATGAAAGTTTGCATTGAAACTTTGTGTAATTTTGTGCCAAAACTTTGCTTCAATAATTTGTCACCACTTTCGTCATAACCATTGAGATGTTTGTTTTAAGTTTAACCAAATTTGAAAACAAGATTAGGTTAAATGATTTTAAAGTTAGTAACTCTAAAACTAATGTTAGTTTGACACTAGGTGTAGACACATGTCTATACCTAGAGTATTAGGTTAATGTGTTAATATTAATGTTAAGGTTTTTAAAAACAAATCAAAACCCTAACGTAAACTAATGTTAAGGATTAAAAATGTTAATTGACTAACATTAGGTGTGAACATATTTTAAGCCTACCTACCTGCTAGACATTTTGGACATGGCCAAGTGTCATGGGCATAAGTGTTAATTTATTGTCCTTAGTAATACAATTTTTAAACAATCTATGGTTCTTGGGTGCAAGCATGGTAAATTAGACCACAAATGTAGCATAATGAAAAATAGCCATCAAGTATGTTATAATATATTGAACTTAAAAATATTATTTAGTTCAAGGATTAATACGAATTCTTTTTTCAACTTTGTTAACTTTAACTAAAGATGACATGTTTAAAATAGGTTTAAGTAGATTCATGGGAAATCAAGCAAAGCTCACAGTCTATTTTATACCCTTAAAGTAAGTTGTAAGTAAATGAAATATTACATTTAATTTTTTTTTGAATTAGTGGGGTGCTAAAATGCACTTGTGGCTTTTCATCTTTTTCACATTTAAAAAAATATATATTTAGCTTGTAGGGTAAATGTAGGTTTGAAAAAAAAATTGCTAGGCAATTTCAAACCTACTTGTTACCTACTTTTATTATATTAAACTTCTTCAAATTTTATATTCAATTTACCATAAACTCAATGGAGGCATAGATGTTTTCAAAATGAATGAAAAAAAACTTTCCTACATTCTTGTGCTTTTGTAAAAAATTGTCATATTTTAAAAAGGGATTTTAGGTAGATGTACTTTTTGGTCTACTTTACCATGCTTGGACCCTCTTCAATAAATTATAGTATGGTAACATATTAACCTAGATGGTTTCTAAGGTGGTTTTCAACACCTGTTCATATTTGTACCCAAATCATATAACTTATAAATAATTTCAAATATGCACGTTCATATGAATCATCCAAGGTTGCAATAAAATCAATTAAATTTAATTGAAATTTAGTTGATTATGAAACATAATAAAATATCTATTTTTACCTTTGACCAAGTTCATTACTTTATTTCACATCACATCTAGATTTTTTTTTGGTGGCAAATTTTCGCATTGTGATGCCAAAAAATTTGAATTGTAGTAGGAAATTTCTTTCTTTTAGTGTACATTTGAATTTTTTCCTAAAAACATGAAAAAAACCATCAAACACTTGAAATCACAAAATTGAAGGAAACAAAATCATGATCACATGACTCAAACTTTTTCTTTTTTTTGCTCCCAAAACCATATCATAGATCTACAAAAGAAAATTCCAATTTATCATGATTCTTACAATGTGGATAATAGAAACCATCAAAGTAAATTCATGTTCAAATGAATCATTATCCATGAATACCCTTTTGATGTGCAAGGATTGAACTATAACATTTTCTTCTATGCATTTTGATAATGACATTGAACATAAAACACTATCACAAGATTACCCTCTTTGATTTTACTTTTTCACATTCTAGTCAAACCCCTTATTTTACTTAACTTATAATAACCATGCCAAGGTTTAAGCTACACCTTGTCCAATTCATTTAGTTACTTGACAACCTATGTCATAATGACTTGTCCAATATATTGCTTAGTAGATTTTATTTTTATTAATATTATTATTGTAATGTGTTATTTCCCTTCAAATTTAAGCAATTCATTTTTTGGGTTTTCTTTTTTTCGGGTGCTTTTGCAAAGTTTCATATTAAAATTAGAATCTAAGATAGATTTTTAAAATATTATTTCCTAATTGTTTCAATGTTTTGGTTCTATTTACATGTTTTGCTTCATGTTTGAACTTTGAAAGATGAAATCATAATAAGGGAACCATGACCATAATTTGGTTTTCAAAAGTCTAGTCATTTTTGTCCTATATCCATTTGTAACAAAGAAAGTGACATGGCATACCCAAAATATTATCCTCATAGTATTAAAATGTAGACTTGGCCTTTGGGTAAGGATATAGGATTGTTTCTCACCTTTTTCATCCCTTTTTCACCTCTAACCTTTTTTAATTAAAAAAAATAAAATAATAAAACTATGCATGAAAACATAAGAATCTTTTATAATAGGTGAGAAAGTAGTTTATTCCATATTAATTATATATTGATGCATCTTAAAATCACGAGATAATATAAGATGTGCATTTACTTGGGAATTTATTTCACAAAGTTAAAGCAAAATGTGATTGCCAATTTTATCATAAATTCCTTGGTTTTACATTTGAAAGATTTGTTCAAGGACCTCAAGTCAAATGCTAGACAAGTGGCCCACTTGTTTTTAAATATATATTTTAAATTACAAATTATAGTTCTTATTTGCTATGATTTGATTATGTCTTTTTATTGCTTTTAAATCTTTTTTGCAATTTGTGAAAGTTGTATGCAAGTTTTAGATATGAAGTCAAGCTTGGTGGTATTTTGAGACTAAACACATAAACTTTTTAATTTTAATTTAACCAAAATTCAAAACAACGTCATCTAAAAGAATAATCAATTCTATAACTTTAGCTCCATCTATGTCTAACTTGGTAACTCTACCAAATGGATTTCTAATAAATCATTGAAGCATGAAACTAAGTGTGGTGAATTTGTGCACTATAAACTCGTGGTAATGTGTGGGAGTTACTTTGTAAGGAATGTGGAAAGGAATTTAAAAAGCTCATCTATGAAAAGAACTGAAGTTCAAAGAACATTGTTTGTTGAATTTAAAATTACAATATCAAAACTTGTGGAAAAGAGAAACGGAAAAGAAATTTTATTTAAATGTGTTTAATGAATTTTTTCAACCACCTTTGATATATGTTTGAAATTTGGAAATCAGAGAAAATTAGAGCTTAAATAAAAAAATGATTATATTATTTCATGGATCATGTAATATTCTCAATGTTACAAGATTTATAACTTTCAAGAATGGATTTCAGCTGTTACAAATTATGGCATCTACTCCTAACTATGTAATAGTTGCTGTAAAAAAATTGCAAAGTAATTTATTTTCCAAGTTTTAAACGATTTGTTGAAGAGTTGAATACTATAAAAACTATTTGAGAAGAGAGGATAATATTCAATAACAAAACAAGATTGAGAAATAATTGGTTTTTTCCATAAGCATGAATGATTCATTTGAAGGTCCTGTTACATGTCTTGATGCTAAAGACTTATTGGCACATGTATATGTTGGAGTTCCCATAGCTGAAAAACACCTGACTTGCAAATATCAGTGTGTAAAATTGTAAAATTTGGAACATTTTCAAATTCGTACATCGCAAGCATATGAGCAAAATGAGGCTAGACTAGTTTTTTGAAGTAGTTTATGACTTAAAGAGAAAATTATGGATCCTTCATTTAGTGACCCTAAATCCAAGATGACGTCCCAGGATGAATGAATAGTGCTGCAGAAAAATAAAATTTATGAATAGTGTTTGTGTTCAGATTCTTCTAATATGGATTTTACATTCATAGACTAGAATATACGTATGTTCCAAGACTTTTTTTTAAAGAACACATTTTCCAAACAACCTTGTTCTCCGTATCGATTGACCTTGGCATCAAAAGGACAATCCAAAATCCAGAGAAATATCACAAGAGCACTCTTTTCATACAGTATGGAATATGTCGAGCCCACAAGGGAGGTACATGGTTCTATCAGGTGGTACATGGTGATACCAGGTCTTGTTGCAAATTGTAATGGGTGTTTGTCAACATCGATTCACACATCACTCCAGTTTTCTGCATTGTACATTCACATCACAAGTGGAACTGGCCAAACCATAAGTAAGTGGAACCAGCAGCCACCTGTCCCACTTAAGAAAAAACCTACAAAAGTACTTGAATAAGACACCAAAACCTGAACTTCACTGGACATAGCCGCTAGGGTTATGTGTTATGTCGTATAATTCCCTGTTATATCAGACCAGATGGTGCACAGGAAATCATATAGGTAGGTGCAAACAGACATTCCCACCGAAATGTGTTGCGGTGTCTTCAAGCTTTTGGGCATTTCTGTTTTCAGGACTCAGACTTGGAAACATAAGGGACATGGTAATATATTATGCTTCATTATTCAAAAGAGTGAGATACTGCTAATTTGTGCACAAGATTTTTCACATCTCAGTCCTGAAATCAGACTTCCACATAGAGATCTCAAGAGTGGGAAGTCAAATTGGGTACAATTTTTTATGGTGTAGTTGCAAAGCTTTGATCTTGACCTCAAAGAGAAGACATTCTGCTGTTGTGGTCATAAGCAACTGTGGTTTGAAGTTGGAGTCAAGTTACTGGATCATGTAGGCAACATAATATAATAAGCACGTTCATGTGTGTGCCTATGTATACAACAAAGTGTAGACCCCTGATCACACACCAATGTTGAGGTTCCCTGAAGACTAGATCAGGATTGTCATTTATACAGCTTATTCTATGAAGAACTCTAATGTTAATTATAATTGGAAAGGCAACTTGCGATATTTTGATGGATTTGGAGGGTTGATGAAACCAAAATATATGATGTACGAGTGATGTCTCCCTTGGAACTCTCAACGCTTTACGGTTCACAAAAAATTAGGTGAACTGATACAAACATGCACAACTTTCGACCTCAAAGCAGATAAGCCACACCTCTAGTTGGCACTAGAAAACTGAGTATAGCTATAATGGTGAATATTGTGGTTTGCAGCTCATTCCTTTTGTATATAAGCACTTGACAACTTTATGGGTAAGCAGAGAGTTGACTACATCAACTGGATGTAATCACATCCGGGACACCAATCTTTCAACTGGACTGAGATACACTTTTGCCTGTCCAGTCATTTCTATGACTGCAAATTGCAACTTGGAATTTCATCTCATTCAAGTGAGAGTTAGAGAGCATACCTCCTAGGAACGGTACAGCTTAAGAGCGTCTCCACCCAAACTCCTTTTGGCCTCTACCACTGTTTACCATATCCAACATTGAGTCCCCAGCCATAAATATGAAAAATTGGACAATACAACATGAAAGACTGTCTAAATGCCACCACATGGGCCAATCATTATGACTGGCCAATCAAAATCAGTCACTTTCTTTTCCTGACATTTTTGGAGATCACTACTACATCTTGTGCAAATTTACAGGTCCAAAGTCAGTTTCACACTAGTTAAAGGCTGTACTTCATTGGAAGTTGTTGTATAGATGACAAAATTAAGCTGCTGGAGAGCAGCGTTCAGTATGTGACCCTGCAAAAATATTTCTCACATCCAAGTTTAATAGTTATTTGCTTTTTTCCAACCCAGCCCATAAAACTGAAACTGGGACTGCAAACAGGTGGGAGACTACTAATTGTGACCTACCTGGACCAATCAAACTATGCAGCCAATCAACAGCAGGTCTCAAGCTTTGCAGTGCCTTCTACCAGCCTTTGCAGCATGTGCAAAAATGCAGGGCCAAAACCATTTTGCCATAGAGGCATATTTGACATTTCTTCATCCAATTTTCTTTGCAGGGCAACATACTGAGCGCCGGTGCAGGTGCTGTAATACTCAACCTCCCACACAAATGTAACACAACTAGGTGAAGATTCAAGAAGGAACAGATACAAAATTTGGAACCTGTGGAAAAAGCCCTAGATATATTGCTAAATGTGCATATGAAGCACATGTTACTGCTTTAAGAGTATTCCCTCCCTGGCTATTTTACTATAACCCTTTCTGATGACCACAACTATCTTTCTGTGGAACTCACAAAGCAGTTGCAGTGATCAACACACTTTAAGAGTATTTTCCTCCCTCCGATGTTTTACAAGGTTCTAGTCTCAATCAAAAGTCACAACTTACAATACTACAGATATTGCAGAACAAAAATTCACTAGAAATGATGGAGGTGATCTGACACTTTTGAAAGGGGCGGGGTGCAGAATCCAAAGAAGAGGAATTAAAGTAGACTGAACCCAAGATCTCAATTGCCAAACAAAGGCCCGCATGTCACAGCACTCCCCCCCACCCTCCCTCTGTGAGTCATTCCATGCCGGCGGCTCGGTGAAAAGCATGGGGGGTGTGTTTGGTCACCAATAAGGATGAACACATTCCATAAGACTATTCTTGTACCAGCTTGCCCCATACCCACATACGAATCAATCCGACTGGTGATCATGATGGGCCAGCCAGTCCACCCTTATAAGAAATTGTGCCAAAAACTGCAGCTAATTGGGGCACTCTTCTTCTGCATGTGTTCTGCAAGACTTGACATGGTCACAGTGAATGAAAAGCTATATCATGATCCAGGCCCTCCCCCACCCTTTCAGTGTTTTTGCAACTCATGATAAATTGCTGAGGAGGCTATGGTGCATTCAGTGAGTGATCCCACCGTAGATTTTGGTGTTGGTGCACAACATGCTGAGTAGGCTATAAGTCGAGATATTCCGAACATGAGCATCATCTTATCACCATGGAAAGCCTAGTCAAAACAATCAAGTGAATATAATTGTGTTTATATACTACATTAATGTTGTGCAATTGGTTGCATTTCTATGGCAAATCTGCTCCAATCTGTAAGCAATCTAATGGATTATGGCACATATCACAAATTTGACAACTGTGATCATGACGCATTGGTGATGATTTCATAATATAGATGAGAAAATAAGAGCCCCAATTCAGATGCACCTGTCCAACTGAAGGAACACATTGATCAACCACTGTTTTCAAAGGATGAGATTCCGTACATATGACTGAACATCAGCAGATTTTGCTCAAAATTTTAAGATTTTTCAAAAAATGTGTCCAGCAGACCCAATCTGAATATTTTGTGATTTTAATAGTAATTGTAAAAGGTTTCCTCTATTTTTTGAATATAGTAAAAGGGCGGATGAGTGAGTACAACATTTGAGGCCAAAGACAACCTTAAAGAAAGGATTATTTGAAGGATAACTTTATTGAGATAACTTAGTGGAGAGGATTGTCTCCTGAATCCCAAAAATGCAAGGTCCAATTCTTGGAAAATCAGGTAGTGTTAAATAGTGTTTAAAAAGAAACCATGCCCAGATGAAACTATAGCTGGGGATGTCTCCAAACCTAGCATTTAGACGTCCGGAAAGCGAAAGAGAAAGTGAAAGATCAAGGGTTGGAAACTCTTGGGAGAAGAGAGAGGAGGCGGGTTCTGAGAAGGAATTTGAGCTTCTTTTTTTTTCCCCATTTGTTTTTGGTTTTGTACGTGTTACTACTTACGCCGCAACGCAAATTTCACACGTGCAAAGGGTGTCTCCTACGTGTCAATTTCCAGTGAAGTTGCAAGCACGTGAAAATGCAGTCATAAGTGTGTTTTATTCGTTGTTTGCAAGTGAGAGGTGTCCTTAGGTGGTAGACCGCCCCGTGAGGACCTGAAGTTATGAACCCGGAAACCGAGGAACTGGGTCCTGAAGCCGGAAACCGATTCTTGGTGTCGGCGCCTCTGGAGCAAGCCTGGTCATTTCCCTCAAAAGATTTGATCCTGACAAGATGTCAAGACTCAAGACCCAAGAGCTAACTTAGTGCTCTCTCTCTCTCTCTCTCTCTCTCTCTACGAGAATGAAACAACACCACCCAGCAGCCTTTTTCCTGCTGGCTATATATATAGCCAAAAAGTTATATTAAAAAACTTAAGAGGTTTTTGAGATTTTCAGTTGCCAAAATTCGACTAGAACTTAACCAAAATTGCTGGACTTCTTCTGTACATGGTTGAAGCATGTAGCCAAAAATCTAGAAGTATGTTTTTAAGACTTTACTTTCATGTTTACCTCATAGCCACATTTGTCTAAGTCTTCCTGTGGATCATTGCCACTTCAGCTACTTCACAAAATTGACCCAAAACAAAACTGCCACCCATGAGGGAGCAAGGCACAATGTTGGACAGACGAGTAGCCACTAGCCTATGCATGGCGACTTTGTTTTATTTACAGCTCTTAGTTCTTCTCAGACATATACAGAATCAGCAGGGCCTGCCAATTCCGAGCCGATTAGGTCTACTATATCAGCACCACCAGCGATCTAGGAGCTAGAATCCACCAAACCCTGCCCCATGTCTGATACGTTATCAGTCCATGCTTTACAACTTTTCAGACCCAGTGAATTACATTGCATAATGGTATTGGTTTTGGCAGTTTTTTTCTCTTCTTTTCTCAATTTGGTGACATAGCTCAACTTTGAAGTGGTGATCATCCATACAACAATTTAGCTAGATTTGACTGTTTAACCATCCTTCTTTAATTTTGGCTACCTGCTGGAGTTTAGCATAGAGTCTGGTTTTTTTTTTTTAATTAGAAATATTTTCCAAATCTGGTGAATTTTTCACTATTTCGTGAAAATTCAACAGAAACAAGAACATTGGCACTTGCCCAGTCCATAGTTCACTAGAGAGTTATGAGATGAGGTAAGTCCTTTCAGTCCTTGTGTCCTTTTGGTCCTTTGTAAGGTACCCATGCTGCAAGCAGTGAGCACTATTTCAAGAGCGAGTCAGAAGTTTAGCACAAATAGGATGGGCCAAGTCTATGTTCGGGAATCACATAGTGATTGCCATATCCTAAGATCCGTCGCTATCTTAGCATTATTTCATATGACACTCCTTACATATAGCCCTCTTCTTGCACATAATAACATGTTTTCTTTAGTAAGGACAATCATATTTGTTATATGTCATAGTGGAGTTCACGTATCAAGTTTTGAAAGATCAACTAACTTTGGGTTTTAACCCTTTCATACTTATCAAGTCTTAATTGTATTAGGCCTCATTCACACATAGGTTATTTAGAAATTTAGGTGAAACCAATAAGTTCTCACAAAAGTTAGAGTTTAGCTATTTTCTTTGAGTTAGGGTTTGTAGGTAGGTATATCAAAGTGCTACTACCATTCAAGAAACCTAATTTCTAGAACTAACCTACTTACTTGCATCTGTCTTATTGCCATCCAAAGAAAGTGCCATTAACAATAGCATGACAAAAACTATTTCAGCTTCCAACTTCAACAACACTTGCACACTTGAGCAATTCACTCCATCACGAACCATTTCATTCTCAAATTCAACATTTCCCTTCTTTCATTTTTCATTTTCACACTTGGTTTCACACCAAATTCCATCACTTTTCTATTGTTGTATTGTCATATTTCCACAACTTCAAGCATTCAACATTGCATGATTACTTTATTTTCCTTCCCTAAAGATTGTTATTTTTTTGTTGCAAATTTTAAGTGTGCATTGTTTTGTCCTATCTTTTGTCATTTGTCTTCTCATAATGAGGTCTTCCAATCTATTTTATTTGTGCAATTCCTCCACATTCTTTTGAAAATTCGAGATTCATCACTCATCTTATTCTACAAAATAGAATAGAATTTTGTTTTTTTTATTTCTAGAGTAACTTTGATTACAAAGCTAAAAGGATGAAAAACAAATTCACACCATGTTAAATTCTATTATTTTTCATCAACTTCGTGTGTCTCACAGTCTTGAATTTCTTTTCACCAAAAGGGTCCATTCATAGTAAAAGGAGCCATTGGTGCCAAGGTCAGAGTCCTTACCAAGGACTACATTTCATATTTGTCCTACATTTATTATTTTATAAAATACCAAAACTATATTTCAAATATAATTTTTGGGACTAAATATCAATATTGAGACCAAACATGACCCATATTATTATTATTATTATTATTATTGGCATGAGAACCTAGATTATAGTAAAATGTACAATTTTGTTTTAACCATGATTACAAATTTTGAACCTTTTTAACCATTAAAAACATTTAGAATCAAAATGAACAACATCAATTCAAAGGATCCAATACATATGCATTTAAAAATATAAACACATGTGACACTTCTTATGAAATATATTAAAGCCCATAATAAATTTGAAAACATTTGGTGAACATTTGAATAACAAAAAGCATGTTCAAATTTTAAA
>Ga0209208_10004829_pt1 | contig 18941 bp, 9 predicted proteins | sample S1TSphfallax_3_FD_187694 | JGI IMG/M metagenome (GOLD analysis project Ga0209208, IMG submission 187694) | Host-associated microbial communities from peat moss isolated from Minnesota, USA - S1T2_Fd - Sphagnum fallax MG (SPAdes) (version 2) | ecosystem: Host-associated > Plants > Peat moss >... | reverse complement strand
CAAGGAGCACATCTCAACATGACATCAAATCATCGAGTTTTGTGGCTCATCTGTAATGAGCAACAAAATGTTTTTTTAGTTATAATAGTCCCAAGTTGAGTTCTATTGGCAATCTGCAAGGGTGGCCAATTCCACCTACAAATTGATGTAAATGATTCATATTGTTCAAATCTAGGAGTGCTCATGGCTATACTGCAGCATTTTAGGAGTTTCCAGCACTATTCTCAAGCTGAGATCTGTTGTAATTTTATTGTCATAGCTGCTGCAGCCACTCTAAAGATACTAGGTTTTCACACCAGCAAATGTAAGCTTGCAATTATAAATATGGTGATAATTGCAAGCCTACATAGATTACTCCGAGATGGAGATTGTTTAACTGGAGAGCAGTGTTGTGGACATTGTCATTGTGCAAAATAAGGCTAACTGTGATCTAACTTGGGGAACATTTACAAAAGTTTTTAGTGCTTGTAGTATGAACCCAACATGCTGGTAAGAACTTAGAAGAGAGTGAGATGAGTTTTCATTCCCCATGATATTTGGCAAACAATCCTGATTTCTCTCTCTTCTGGAACATCTCCATTATATTATTGGATTATGGGAAATCACAAGTTATGGGATAAAGGTGTAGGGACCAGTAAAAGGTACCCTTATGCATAACCTATGCATTCTTCCATATCTGCTCACTTTTATTTCAGCCTTTCATTTTTGGTAGGTCCAACTAATTTCTTCAACCTTTTCAGGAGCTTGTGCTGCCCAAAACAAATACCCCTAGTACCTTGGCCAATTCGACACTAATTATATTATTTTCAGAAATGTTGAAATTTTCAAAAATTATTTTTTTCCAAATCAAAAAATATTGTGGAGAAGGATAAATAGTTAATATTTAGGAATATTCCATTTGTTGAAATGACTTTTTCAAAATTAATTAGTTATTCAATGGACATGTGTTGAAAATGGCCAAGGTACTAGGGTATAAGATAAGAACTGAGTGGGTAGGGGGTTTTTTATGTGCCCTGTCAGATTTGAGCTCTTTGTAGCTACCTAAACAAGGGGTGTGTCACGCTGTGGCCTTGCCATTTACATTAAAAAGTATCTCAAGGCAAAAGAAGAATTATGGAAATTCAAATATTTTCACCATAGCAAGAATATACATAATCTTCCAAAAAACTCCTCTAAGAGAAACTAAAATCCTTCAAGATATCATAACCCTATTACTAATCTCAAGTTTCAACACAAGCCAAAAGATCATCTTTCAAAAATCCTCAGATGAAAATAAACCTACTACCTAGGGGCCAATATCCCTTGAGCTACTATACTCTATAATGAATCTAAACACAATATCCTTGCCTTGGTAAGCAAGGCCAATAAATAGCCTGTTACTCTGGGAGTTAATTTGTTGTCTTTGGGCTCACTGGAGAGCTCTTGTAAAGACCAATTTTGGTTGGTTTTGGGTTTAGTAATCAGGTGGATGAGGATGAGCACTGTGATGTCCAATGAATTCGTAGGCAATTTTTTTCTTCAATGATGGCCCATTTTCTACAAATTGCATGCTTCCCCTAGTCTCATGCCTCACAACCACACATATTGTCAATGGTATCATTTGTATGTTATTTTTCAGTTTTCAAAAATTTTAGATCCTCAAACATAGGTACACCTTTTATCAACAATGATACTACCTATCAACTACTACCTATTAACCTAATTACTACTTATTAATTAATCTAGCTTACTATTTTAATGTAGCATGTGCAACACTTGGGTTAAGCCTAAGGCTAGGTCACATGACATTTAGGTTGGACTTAAATTTAGGCCATTTCATGTGGCATCTAGGCTACATCTAGACTTAGGCCACCTAGGCAAGCCATGTAACACTTAACTTAGTCTAGGGCTAAGTAGTGTGGTCCATTTAAACAAGCAAGGTACATAGGTAGGTAAGAAATTAGCCTAGGTAGGTAGGTAGTTGGCTGAACTTTTATATTATTATATACCACTAGTTGCATACACAACCATGAGGTAGTCACGTATGCAACTAAAAAGGTTTAAAGTAATATACTTAGATGAGAAAACCACAAAAAATCATTGATGTTGTTATTATTTAACACTAGTAATTGCAACCTAATTGCATAAACAACCATATGTTTTGAAAATTATATTATTGCAAGTTTTTAGTTGTAAGAATAACCAATACAATCACAAATGACAACCAATTGCATGTAGTTGCAAACCAATTGGTTGTAAACAAAAAAAAAGTTCCTAATGTATGAGCTCCAAATTCCAAATGTTAAACATTCACAAATTGAAACATGAAAGCCAAGAAAAAAGTATCATTCACAAACTACAAATAACATCTATGATTATAATATAAGTTTGAATTGCCATTGGTTAGGTTGAACACTCACAAGTTAAAAACTAATAACATTGATAAACTAAATCAAAATACAATTGTGTTGAGATCCATTTCACAACACTAATTTTTACATGCCCAAATTGAAAAATGAGAGCTTGAAAAAAGTTTGTGTTCAATCTAGATTTGGTTGCAATAAACTATAATTTATAATACCAATATTAAAAATTGATAACTAAAATGTTGTTACAATCTACAAAAAGCTTATGAGATCCAAACACAATGCAAATGTTGTTTAAACTCCATTTCACAACAATGAACATTGAACATCACAATTGAAACACAACAACCCAAGAAAGTTTATGAAATTCATAGGTAGTCAGTACAAATTGTAATTCTCAACTTTGACAAGCTTAACATCTCTAAATTGAAACATGGCAATTAGAAAAGAATGTAAAACTCCGAAGATAGTTGTTATTAGTTACAAATCACAACATTGACATGTCAAACATTCTTGAATTGAAACATAAAAATTTGAAAACACCTAAGAAATCTAAATGCAATTGTTGCAAACTTCAAATTTGACATTTCACTTGACACCTTAAAACTAAAATTCTTAATTGATAATGACAATTTGCACAAAACCAAATCAACTTCGAATGCTACTACTACCACAACCTTCAATTGAACATTGCCATGGAACATGAAAAAAAAACAACTTGAAAATAATTTGAATTTGATTGCAACCATATTATAATTATTGTTTAGATGTTATTTCAATTCACAAACCTTAAATTAGAAAATCACAGCAATGAAAGATGAAAAAGTCTTGAAAAATTTCTACAAATTGATCAATAGATGTAGGCCAAAAATTTACTAAATTTATTACTAAATTTTAGTTAAATAGGTAAATTTCACAAATAATATTAATTAAAGTTCCAAAAAGGATCCAAAAAATATGCTTAGAAGATCTTAGAAAACATAGTTGGCAAAAAATTATAAAAGCTTAGTTGATCGAAGTTTCTAATAGGTTTAACTATCAAAATTTAATTAAAAGGTTACGAATTTTTACAAGGTTTCATTAGATAATATAGTTAGAAATCCCAAAGGCACCACCCCTTAATTCCACAAACACAAAGTTGTGGCCTACATACTATGTTTTTATTTCAAACTTAGCTTTGTATCATGCCTTATTTAATCAATAAAGTCTTCTAATTTTCATCCATTACTAAATCTTTAATTAGTTTTGTGAAGTCCATGTAGTTCCTTCCTTGAAGATTTTTGTCTTATCCTTGACAACTTAACAAAAATTCTTGTTAAATTGTCTCATATCTTGGTGAATCACAATGGAAGACTCCATTGCCATGATTGTTACAACATTACATTGTCTTCAATGGAAAATTCAAGAATGTCCAACCCCAAGATGATTCATCACAATCTCTACCCTTAATTTTCCAATACCTTTAACAACAAATCCAAAAACTTCATGAAACCAATATTCATTGCCTTGAAACTTTAAACATTGCTCAACTTCCATAACAAGATGCTTGAAAAAACCCAAACTCAACTTGCTTGAAAAATTCAATGCGACAAGAGAAAAAATTTGAAGTTTTATTTTAACATTCAACTCTTCATCCATTTACAATCCACTTGATACCCCAATAGTGCTTACCAAGTTGGATTGGTTGGGTTTCTCCTTTCAAGAATGGCCTTGTTAGGTTTCCACCATTTATTAAAAGGAATTTACCATAGTTCTATGATTTTGATGTTTTCATTGCATAAATTAATGCAACATTTGGTGAAGCCAATTGGATATAAATACAATAAAAGGAATGACACTTGGTTGGGGACAATTGTTAAAATTTGTACCCCTACAACTTTGAAAATTCACCATCATTACAAAAAATCATGTTTTTCTTTACTACAAAAATCAATCAAAAAGACCCCCATTTGGGTCTTTTTACCCCCCTTTGTTCAATTTGACCAAAGTATAAGTTTGAATGAATCAATTTCAACATAGTCTTTTTGACTAGGATCTTTTTGACCAATGGATCATGGGACATTTTGACTAGTCAAAATGATCAATTGTCAATTTGGCCACTAGTCAATTAAACCATCATTATTTACAATTTGATGTGCCATCATTATATTACATTCTTGAAGGTGACATGGCATCGTATGTTACAAAAAGTAGGTAGGTAGATACCTACCTATCCCCTATCTACAATTGTACATCTACAATGTACATGTACATTGTATACATGACCACATACAAATTTTATACACATAATTTGTCGAATTTTGAACCTAAGACCTCATGGAATCATCCCAATGCCTTTGCCATCAAACTACACTACCTTTTGTCAGTAAAAGTTGTGTAACTTTTTGTTTTATTTTTTCAACTGTGAAGTCATTAAGAAATCCCAAAGTTGACATTTTTTTTCAAATATTGGTCAAATGAAACAAATCAAAACATAACCAGGAATTTTGTTCAATTTTTTATTCAAGAAAATCAATATATTTAATATTCATGTTCAAATGTGTTTTTTTGAAAAATGCAAATTATAGTTCTTTTAATTCAAACCCACTATGTGATTAAACAAAACAAGGTAAGTAGATAGGGTAGGGTAAACTAAAGTAGGGTAAAATAGGTAGTGTGTTAAGGTGGGGAAGTAAGTAGGGAAATAGGTGGTAAATGGGTAAGTATAGGTAAGTAAATAAATAAGTAGGATAAGTAAATAGGTTAAGTGGGTAGGTATCTAGGTAGATTGTTAAGGTAGGTGGGTACATAAGGAGGTTATTAAAGTAACTAAGTAGGTATAGGCATGTAGGTAGGTTGGTTAGTTGTTATGGTAGGTATGTAAATAAGGTAAATATGTAAGTTTTAAATAAGTAGGTAGGTAGGTAGGTTGATAGGACCTAGATATATTTAACCTACCTAACTAGCTTAAAGCTAGGTCTTTAGGCAATTATATACCTTGTTAGGCTTAGTTTGGCTACCTAGCTTAACCTATTGACCTAACTATTTTTTTATGGTTAGTTAGGCTACTTATCACTTGGTTTAAAAAACCTTGGCCAAAGATATTTACTTAAGCTTAAGCTATTTATTTAACCTATTATGCCTAAGCCAATGTTACTTGCATTGAAGCTTAAGTTACCAACCTAATTTAACTTAGATTAATTATGTTAGGTTAAGTAGGTAATATAAACATAACCTAGCTTATTATTCATGTTAAGTTTTCGTTAAATAACTTAAGCTTGAAAAATAAGCTAAATAGCCAAGTCAATATGACCAATTTGATTAAATGTCAAATCAATGTGGCTAATTTGACCTAGCCCTAACCATTCAAGGTGCCCTATTTGAATAAGCCATGGTGATTTTGATGACCTTTGTCTTTTTGTATTAGATGTACAACATGACACTTGGTAAAGAAATCAACCAAAAGAACCATGTGCCTTTCATGCCCCTTGCCTTTAGTCAAAATAGACATTCCTTCCAATCAATGTGAACATTTTAGTCAAATTAAACCTTCTGAAAAGTCGTGATTTCTTGTAGTGGATGGGAACACCATCTTTTAATAATCTGAAATTATACATTTAAAACATTCTAAAGATGTGGACGTTGTTTTTAATTTCAAAAGTCACAAATTTCCTAATCAAATATGTTCGTGTATACATGTGATAGAATAAAAATTTAGTTATTTATGTTGATATTTAACACAACATTATAAATAGATTATGATTTAAAGTCCATAGTTAGTGGATGAATATATATATAGCCTTCTAGATGGATGACATTGTTTTAAGTTGATGGTAATTTACTTGTATGTCCATTAATTAGGGGTTTGAATGACCGTGCAATTAATGAATTGTGGATCTTGATATCTTCATGATTCAAATTTTAGCCCACTAATAAGTTTGCATTAATGATGCATCATTTTAACATTGAGCATTTGTTGTCAATTTGAAATTTGTTGTTCCTCCACAAGCTCCCCTTTCCAAATTGGTCCTATAGAGACTAATCACCATAGTTTACTCTTGCAAACTCCAAAGTCACTACTTTGCTTAACACCACAAAATAATGTTGTGTGCTTTGAAGATTGCTTTACATGCAAACTCCAACCTTGTTGTGCTTCACTCCCTCCCACCACTTTGATCCATGTTGCAATGACACATTTGAAGATCACCTTGTAAACTATGGTCGTTGATGCAACATTTGTAATGTATTTTTGTTGTTTTAACTTGCGCAACCTTCTTATGGGCTTGTGTTTTATGTTGACAACAAAAGAGGTTGCCAAATAGTTGTGAGTTTGTTGTATTAGGGAAACATGGAACTTGTTTGAAGGACTTGTAAATTAATGTAGTGATGTTTTTTATAACATTTACTTTACTTCATTTGAGTAAGTGTGTGCAAAGGTAGCAACTCCATGCACTTATACTTGTCATAAGCATCACAAACTTAATGGGTCATGATTTGGTAATAATAGTCATGCAAAATTTGATTTTCATAGGTTCGTATAGAATACACCCAGATGTCATTCATCTACTTGTGTTGTTTGAACACTAATATCGTGAGCATTATTTAGACACGAATGTCATATGCCTATTTGTATTGTTTAAACACAGATGTTGTATGTCTTTTCATGTTGTTTACACATGAAAATCGTACACATGACTTTTGTGTTTAAATAATGCATGACATTCATGTTTAAGCAATATGAACCTATGAAATAATAGATTTTGCACATATTTGGAACGAACCCATGAAGTTTGTAAATTTGTGATGAATGGTTTCTAGCAAGTGGTTTTTGTTTTGTCACAATTTTAAATCAATTTGTGTCCTTTCAAGTTTTTTTGCTGATCCATTCTTGTGTATTTGACTTCTTGAATTTCAATGAAAATTGGGGTTTTTGGCATGAAGCAAGTCTCTAAAGTTGAAGAGCTTAACTTGAGTTACAAATTATACAATGCCACATTTTTTTTTTGTTGTAGCCCATTTCCTTCTAAAAACGGGTGACTTGGAAACCCACCAAAAACAATCTCAACATTGCCACCATCCTAAATATTTCAATGGTCTTCCTAACCAAAATTGAAATTATAATCATGATCATGAGGTGGTAGAATCATTGATCAACATTAGTTGAAATGATGGTGACCTCAAGGTGGGGGAAGCAAAATATGTTAATAGAAACAAGGGTATGCTACAAGTTCCAAACAACAAGGTGGAGATTGATTCAAAAGATGACATTGAAAATACATCTCCAAAAGCAAGAAAGAAATATTAGAAATGGAAATGGCATCAATAAATTAAACTTTGTTAGGCGAAATTATGAAAGCAAAAAGAGGTTCATTTTGCCCAAGAAGAAGTTCAAGCCTTCTTACATGCAAATTGGTTGCTAATTAATGAAAGGTGCATTTAGGCAAAGCATGGCTTTGGTAAGGATTATACCCATGTTCATTCATGATTTCTTGAAAGGTTATGTATTTATTCTTTTCAAATATAGTTGTTAAATTTTTTTTAGGAAATTATTTATTGAAAAATTGTGTTTTAGAGTACTTTATTATCTCAAAAGACTTAAATAGAACCAAGTTATTGTAAACAATATAAAAATTGGCTTGTCACACCACTTGAACAACCAAAGAACCATGCCCATTGTCATGGCCAAGGATATTGTTTGTGCTTTAGTAACTTCTATTTAAAACTTGCAGTATCTTAAATAGTAACTTTTATTAAGACTTGTAATACTAAACAAGTTACTTGACTTTTAGTTATGGATAGCAAGAACATACAAAAAGAAGTTGAAGATGACAATATCTAAATACCAATGGAAATGTGTTTTGGTTAAACAAAAAGAGTGGGAAATGTGTTAATGTTTTGTGTGAAGATAATGTCCAATAAAGTTTGGCTTCTTGGTGCAAGCATTATAAATCAAACAAAAAAATAGTTGTAGCATCTAGAGACTAGGGCCCTTGAATCAAATTCAAAATCCAACAATTGAACCAAATATACAAGAATAATAATTCAACACATTCCATTTCAACTATAGTTTCCATTATTTTACAAATTTGAGTTGAAGTAATTATGTTTTTCCATGGTACTTGTAAGGCAATGAATTAAACCTTAACTATTGTGATCTTTTGAAAAACAAACATGAAAAAAAGGAATTTTTTTAATTAAAAAAAGGAAAAAATTGGTACCTTCAATATTGATGCAATGAATGTTTTAAACATGGGTAAACCCATCCTTGGGTGGTACCATTGGGAACCACTTCAAGGATTGGTTAAGGAACCAAAAGTGGCCAAATCATTTTTTTGGGTCCTTTCCTTTAAAAATTTTCACAAGTATAATTTTTTTTGTTTTTCTAAATCCATTATACATGCATTAATATATGGTTTGAATTTTATTTTGGAATAAAAAAAGTGGGCATTGTTTAAAAAATTGTATTCCTAGTAATGATAGCCCTTTTTAAGAACCAAAAGTTTAAATTGTGAAAATTCATAACTAAATTATACTTGCTCAATTAATTTCCTATTAAATTTTTAAAAAAGAATGACTTCAAATTGCTTTAGAAAAAAAATCCCAAGAGAAATTTCAAATCATGTTTCAAAAAAAAAATTGGATCAAAAAGTTAAAATAAAAAAACTAATGTTACATTCTTGAATTATTTTTTAAATGAAATAATTAGGAACATAAAAATAACACCAAATTCTTCATGTTATTGAAATTTCAAGATCTATGGAACTTAACAAATGTATTCATTAAAATTTTATGAAAATATTATTTAAGTGTTTCACTATGGTTTTTTTAAGTTCGATGGGTTGAATAAATCAAGGTGTGACATTCCTAATCATACCACCCAAGGATGGGTTTTCAATTTGTGGAAATGTTAGTTATGCACATGAAGTGTTGTTTCATTATCAAAAGTGTCCCCAACCATGTATAAAATTCCATTATCATGACTCAATATAGTTGGGACTATTTTTAAAACCTCTAAATGATATAGCAAAAGAGGTTTTGAGGTGTTAGAAGATGGATGAAGGATCCCATGAACCCAATATTCTAATGTTTGTAGTTTTTAATTTTTTTCATTTTAAGGACTGATAATTTAAAATTTTGACCAATTCTACTTTCTACCTACTTTTCAAGTAGATTGTCAAGGTAAAAACATTGTCCATTTTACCTTGTTTTCAGTCTTCCAAAATTTGGAAAGAAAAGTTTTTTCTAATACAAACTTTACATTACCCAAAAGATAATTGGAATGAAATAATATGAGGTGCATGCACCCATTACCTTCAAGTTTCCAAATTTTACTCAACTTGAAATTAGTTAATGGTTCTTGGAAATTAATTATTGCCCAATTGCTTGACCTTTTTTTAATTTGATGCCACTTGATTAAAAGAACATGTGATTGTGAATCCATTGTTCAACATAAGTCCTTCTTTTGCTTTAGGTGGCCATTGAACAACTTGTGATGCAAGAACAAATGATCAAGTCATGATAAAAAATCAACCACTAAATTCAAAGTGTCTATGCTTCATGAATAGGTTCAAAATGTTCTTCAAAGTAAAATTTGTTGTTTTGTATTGAGACCTTGCTTTGAAAACATTTTGGGTCATTCAATAAGTGATTTGTGTCAATGTAACAACATTAGTGCTTGAAATTTTTAGTGTCCATTGCATTTAGGGTGTATGTGCTTTGTCAAGCAATACAAAACGTACATGGAAGTATATCTTGTTAATAATGAGAACTTGCTTGGAAAGCCTTTTGGGTCATTGAACAAGTGGTATAGGTACAATATGAATCCTTGAGAGATTGTGTCCATTGAACTTTAAGATCCATGTGCTTTGTGAATTAGTTTGAACTAAATTTTGGGAAGTACACATTGTTTAACACAATGAATGATTGCTTGGAAAACCTTTCTAGTTGGTAATTGAGAAAGTGGTGGATACCAACTTAATAAGAGGTTAGGTCTTTTTTATAAGCTTTGTCCATTAGATTTAAGGTGTGTATGTTTTTTTACTTGTCAAGTTAATATGTTTTTCAAAGTATAAGTTGTTGAATCATACTAAACATTTGCTTGGGGAATTACCTTTAGATGTTCATTGAACAAGTGGTGTAGGTATGAACACAACAACTTTGATTCCTTTTGAACTTTGGGTTTCATTGACTTCCAAGGGGTATGTGTTTTACTTGTCAATTTATGAATGTTTTCAAAAGTAAATGTTCATGAATCATGTTCAATGCTTGCTTGGAAAACCAATAGATGGTCATGGAACAATTTGCATAGGTACAAATATAATTAAGTTCAAAAGCTTTGGAAATGTTTTGTCCATTAATTTCAAAATGATATATGATTTGGCTTTATATGGGTGGCAAGGCAAGAAGGTGAAAAAACCAATTAAAATGTATTATCCATTTCTTAAATCTCAAGTACCATTACCAATAATTCAATCAATCACAATGGAAGTAGAGTTTAGGCCATGACCCCTTGACATGTATAATAATTTTAATTGTTATTAAAAATGACATATTCTCCCCAAAACCTTTAGGTGTGTATCATATCAACAAACATATGTCGATGCCCATTGATATTAATGGTTGTTTATTGTGTTTTTGCAATCTTCCAAAGGTGATACAATGTTATTAATGACCAAACATATAGTTGCAACTTCAACAATAGTTTTTAGTCACAATTTGTTATATGCACAAAAGAATTTTGCCTGTCCCAAATGTTAAATACTATTGGCATCTACTCATCATAAATTTTAGATATTCATGCCAACATGGGTTGATTGGGGCTTTACATGGTCAATAAGAAAAAAAATCAACCTTAATCACCTTGTGTCTTGTGGTTGGAGTTAACATACATTTGAAATTGACCATATCAATATAGTGTTCCAAATGACACATACATTATAAATTGGATATATTAATGCCTTACTATGCAAAAATTGAGAGTATATAAGTGTCTTTACCCACTTCATTAACTTAAAGAAAACAAAATGTAATATTTCATCTATTTGCTATATTTAGAATCTTGATTTTGCATAATAAACTTCAAGATTTTCAATGTCATTATCATAAAGTCAAAGAATATGCTCATATTCATCATTTAAATAAATAAAATTTCAATACTAGTATGTGAAGACATACTTTATAGTGACTTTTCGTTTATGTTGCAAGTAGACTGCAAGGATCAAGAGTTATCTAGTTACTTTACCTTGCTTGCACATCTTCAAGGTTTATTGATCACCCCAAAAAAATTGGCAATATTTCCCTTCATTGCATTTTGCACATTAAAGTGCAATTCCCTCCGATCTTCATGACACCCAAGATCTTGGAACATATGTATCCAACTTAATTGTTGTTGATGATCCATGCAACAAATCATTCCCCAATTTGCAATTAAATGCATGCAAAAGGATGTTGGAGGGGTTGGGACAAATCACAATGTTTCATGTGAAAAACACTAATCACAAACTTACAATCCCACAATTTGGTAATGGAAATCGTGCAAAAATTGTTCTTTTGTGGGTTTGTACATTTTGCACACATATGTCTTGCATTTAAAACATGAGTAATGCATGTATAAGTAGGATGAAATATTTTCATCCACATGTGTATTCATATGTGTCATTCCCAAGAATGTATGGAATTTTGGGCTTCACCATGTACTAGCCCATATGATCTATTTGTTTTTTTCATGTTCCATGATGTGCATTGTTTCATCCATCCAATTTTGTGCATCTTCATGATGTTTTAGGTAATCAACAATCCACAGCTCACCTTTTTCAACTTACCAACACGGGAAAAAAATTCATGTGCTTAGTATGCACCCATTATAGCATGTGTGTCAAGTTGTTCTTGGCATTTTATGGTAGCCACCAATCAAATTTCTCCAAATATTGTTCATTACCATGATATGTGGCCATCCAATCATTGGCATGAGCCTTCATCTCCTCCACCCACCAAACCAACAATTCTTTCAATGCATTAAAGTAATTGAAACTTAGAAGAATATATCATTTTTGGTAGTGAAAAAAAATTCACCAGTTCATGACACAACTTTGGAAGGATGTTATTGTTTGGTCATTTGGTGTTTGAATTTGACCATGCATTGTATTTGTTGCTATTCCACTTCAACATTGTGTACCTTGGACATATTAGTCACCCAATGTTTTTTTTAAAAGACATCTCCAAAAAAGAAATAGCCATTACATGTGCACACATTAAAATCTTATAGGTTGAACAAGCAAACCACATGGTGTTGGTTGGGTTATGGTAGGAAATGTCAACCACATTTCGCAATGTTGGGAAATGTGTTAAGATGAGAACAATGGTTGGAGGCAAAGAGAAGGGGGGTTGATGGTGCCAAAAGAATGTTCACCAACAATTACAATAGTAGGGGATGATTTTTTCATTGTCCCCATTATTTATGATCTCCCTTGGCACCCCTCATCATTTCCTTTAATGTTTTTGCCATCCTCCATTTTGATTATTGACCCCCACATCTTTTTTGTTCATTACTACAATTCATAGTTTTTTTAGTTAAATTTTCTAGTAAAAAAAAACCCAAAATGACAAGCATAAAAAATACCACCCTATCAATTTGGACAAGTTAATTTAAACATGTCGGCATGGCTGGGTAATCAATTTGGGTATGAATCATAATTTAAAAATAATAATCTAAAAATGATTTAATTTTTTAAATCAATAAGTAGGTATGTAAGTAGGTAGGCAGGCATGTAGGTAGGAAATAGGTCTAGGTAGGTTTAAAAAAAGGCCCTTAAGTAATAGGTGTTAACCTAGCCTAGGCTATGTAACCTAATTTAACTTAATCAAACCTAATTGAATTACTTTAGTTTAACCTACCCAACCTAACCCTTTAAACATGCACATACACTAGTAGAAAAACAATCTTTTGCAACTTGTCTTATGTAATTACGATTAACAATTAAACATAATGACTAAATTTAAGTTATACCTAATGACTATACCTGGTGGCAAAACTTAAATTAAACTTAATGGCCAAATCTAATGGCATAATGGGTGGGTGGGTGGGTGGGTTGTATGTATGTAGGTGGGTAGGTAAGTAAATACATTGTACGCAAACGAAAAAATATAGGTAGATGCATAGGTAAATATGTAAGTAGGTGGGTGGGTGGGTGGGTAATAAGTAGGTAAGTAGCTAGCTAGGTAAAAAGTTGTATGAATATGTAGGAATTACATACATAGGGTAGCAAACCATGTCGCATTTGATAAAAAAACATTGGCCATTTTGATTCAATGTTACATTCGATTAAAAAACATTAGCCATTCTTATTCAATGTTACACTTGACTAAAGAACATTGACCATTTTGACTAAAGTTGTACAACTTGATTAGATATATTTAGTCAAATAAATCATTATAATCAAATTAATCAGTTAAAAAAAAAATGTCATTCAAGCCCTTGACCTTTAGTCAAAATGTACATGTGCATTAGTCAAAAATGACAAATTAATCAACTTGAATATTTTTTTAAACCATGATTTGTAGTAGTGGTTGTTTTTTTTGTCTTTGAAATTTCTTAACATCATTCCCATTAACATTCTCATTTGTAATGTCCTATTTTGCCATCATTGTCATCCCCCATTGTTTACACCATTTTCTTGATTGCCAGAGGCATCTTTTCATTAGAATAAAAATGGTCTATGTCATTATGTTTTAGTTGTTTGCATCATATGCAACTAAAAATCCCCTAGTTGCTTTAGACAAGTTGCATGTGTCTTTAGTTGTAGACAATGAATGAAGTCAAAGTCAACATATATGGTTTCATCCGTATGTGAAATGTATCATCTGTGCAAGTACCATGCAATTAGCATGTGACCAAATTGGTTGGACCTTACATTATGCCATGTGTACAATTAACAACAAATGTCAATATGACACATGGCATGTTTATTAACCTATGGAGACCTAGCATAAAACTAATGAGATGTGGTCTTTAACAAATTAAAAAGGGACATGTATTTGTAGGTTAATTTTTGATCAAATTACAAGGTGACATGTGGCAATTTATAGGTAGCGTAAGGAAGCTTAAAGTACTAGGGTTGAATCCACATAGGTAGGTTAATAGGTTGGCCTATTTACTTCTCTACCTAGCTTAGCCCTACCTACTTATGCTAGGTAGGTAGGTTTAGGCTAAACAAACAGCTAAGTTGGTGCATGTTAGAAATAAGTTAGGATTTTTGTATCCTATTTTATTTCAAGTTTAACATTTAAAGGTCAAGTCTATTTGATTGGTTCATCCCAAATGACACTTGGTTTTTAATGTTCTTTATGTATTTTCAATGTTCTACTCCACTTAACTTTAAATAATTTTTGAATTTGAAAGTCAAGACAAAAGATATGGGATAAATTTTTAGTTGCAATCTAGTTGTAACCTACTCTATGTACTAACAACTATTAATTAACTAATTATGTTAAGTTAGGCTAGGTTAAACTAATGATTTAGGTTAGGTTTAATTTAGTTTACCTCCTAACTATGTCCATTATTATAAGTAAAAAATTAATAGATAATAATTATATATTATTATTAATGTAGCTAGTAGCTAACCTAATTAGATATTTTATTATTCTTATTATCTCACTTATTATAGCTATTTACTAATTTTAATAGCTATAATCATCTTTAAAAAAAATTCATGGTCATAATGTTAAATATAATATAAACCCTACACCCATCCAACCCATAGGATGAAATTATCAATAGTTGCAACATAGTCACAATGATGACCAAAATAATTGATCTTATAGTTATAAATAATCCCAAAGCTAGTTGCAAACGACTAAAAGTCACATGCAATTGCAAATGCAATGGTTGCATTTTGTTGATTTTTACTAGTGTTTTGATGCTTTCTTCATTGTTCCTCATATAATTTTTATTCTTTGTTGCCATCCTTGTCATCTCCCATCATACCCACCATTCCCCATCAACCCCATGGTTCGTATCATTTAGTTTTTCCTTGTCATGTGGATCATCATCCCCATTGTCATCTTAACATTCTTTCATTGTTGGTCAAGCCTATTTGTGGACATCCCCCAAACCAAAAAGCTCCATGTCAATCCATTTTTTTACCAAGGATGTTCGGACTCGAGATGCATGACCAATTCATGTCTCATCTTGGGATGTCATTTCAGGATCTTGACTTGGCAACCCTACTCCAAATCTTCTAAGATCTTCACATTCATTCATGAATATGTCATTGATTCGTTAAGTAGCATTCTATTGTTCTCTTGTCCAACCTATTTGGTCTTTGCCCTATTCTTTTAGTTTTCCATACGGCCGGTCCTTGCCCTATTGTTTATTGCTTATGGTTCTTGAAATTTTGTTGTAGTGTTGTGTATATTTCTTACTCTAATGTGTAGCACTAACTAAACTATGCATTTGTGATGGAAGCCTACAATGCTGAAGTAATTTAGATTGAAAAATGTGATTGAAGTTTTGCTACCTATTCAACTTTGGCATACACTATACGTCTCACCCAATCTTTAGTTGAGAAGTACTTCAAAATGGGCTTGCATACTTTCATAGATGTGGTCATTGGTGACTTCACAAGATATTATCATATCCTCCCACATTCTACCATCCAAGAGCTATTTTAAAGGATTTCAATAGATTTTATTTATTTATTTATATTTCAATTGTTTGGTGAATACATGTCAAGGAAAGGAACTATGAAGATCTCTCGACCTAAAGGATAAGCTCCTTATGACAGGTGGAAATTTTCAGAGGTTTACTTAAATATATAAGTTGATTCTATATATACTAACCCTATAACAAAGTTTGGATTTCCAATTGCTCCCAAACGTCACCTTGGGTGAACCAACACCCATGTTGGTTGGTACCATAGTAAAAATTCCAAAAGACATGTAAATTATTTCTAAAATATTACAAATATCCCATGCTTAGACCCAAAAGCCTTTTATTCTAAGCAGGGATATTTGTAATATTTAGAAATAATTTAAATGGCTTTTGGGATTTTTGAATTGTGAGTTCAAATCTAATATTTTTTGGGGCTTAATAACACCACTAAGAGGCCTCACTAAAAAAAGGTAAAGGTACCAACATGGGTGCTAGTACACCCTAGCCCCCAAAGCCCCCCATGTTCTTGTTGTTGTTTACTTTTATTTATTTATTTAGTTTGACACAAATGGACAACTCCATTGCAAAATAAAGTACACCAAGCTCATTTTCACTATTATTTTTCAATGAAGGTTTTTCTTATGCATTGGAAAAAAAATGCAAGCATCCTAAATCAAGCCAAAATAAACTAGCCCCACCAACACACACCATGTGGGGTTGGTTCATGGAGGGTGGGCATGAAATGTTTCTCTATTGGCCTCTTATCCCATACTAGTACAATGGTTAGGTTTCTCTTTAACAATTTGATTATTAATTGTGCAATAAAACTAAAATAAATTAATATAGCCCCCTACTTATTTGTTGACCACCTCTTGTCCCTCTTACCACTAACTACTCACCCACATGCCCCTTACCTACCCATGAACTATCTACATGCATCTACCTACTTATATGTCACATGTTTGCTTCTACCTACTTACAAACTACCAACATGGCCCTACTTATATAAAAACCTACTATATGCCTCTACTACTTAATAGCACTTACAAGCCCCCTCGCCCCCCCAATACTTATTAACAATTACATGTATCTACCTACCTTTAAAGTAGCTACCTACTTGCCCCTATCTACCTAATCATGGTTATAGACATGCTTGAATCATTTATGATTTGTGAATATATGGTCACAAACTTGTTCATTTGCCTTTTATTTGTTCAATACTTATCTCATTTTTTCACATTCAGTTTTAGATCTTTCATGTTACAAAATGAAACCTTATTGCCAGTAGGGAAATCCCTGGCCAAAGAACCTTCATAAACAAGGAAAGTCAAATAATGGCATCCTAATACGCATCATTTGTGTTTATATTTAAAACGTAAATTTTGCAAAGTGGTGAAGTTTTGCTAAAAAAGCACATTTTACATTGGGAAACATGTTTTTTTCAAAAAATATTTTTTATAAAAGAATTGTAAAGTGTGAAAACTTTGTCACAAAAAAATCATCACATCTCAATACTTTGAATTTTCATAACAAAATTTCAATCCCTCCCTATGAATAATCCCGAACACCAAAAAACTAAAACCTCATTCACATTACACTAAGTTCTGGCAAATTTTTAATCCTATACAAATAAGATATTATGCAACAAGTACTAATAAGCTCTTTTTTTTTTCTCTTTCTTGTTTTTGTAGTGGAGTGGTGAGAAAGAAGAAAAAGAAGGATAAATGAAGGGAAAATTATGGAGAAGAAAAACCAAAGGAGGAGGATATGTTGTATCTACTACCTATGGTGAAACTCTTCTGCATGGTGACAAAGAAAAAGGACAAGAAGATGTGGGAAAAAAACAAGAATGAAGTGAAGAAAATTGAAGAGAAAATGAGGGAAGAAGAAGGGCTTAGGTACTTCCATTCCATCTGGTGAAGCTCCTCTATTTGGTGGAGTGAGAAAGGAGGAAATGAAGGATAGGAAGAAGAGCAAAGGGGGCAAAAAAATCTCTTAAAACTTACTTGCAAAAAAAGTCAAGTATACACTAGATAGACTTGATTTAAGGAGGACAAGTATTAGGGACATGATCTCCCTATTTATTTGATTAGTAGTCACAATCTTACTCATTATTCTCCTTTAATTTGTAATTTGTAATATTAATATTAATATTAATATTTTTTGTCCTTTAATTACCACTCTTTTGGATTAAAAGCGGTTCCCTTTAACTTGTACAATTAGTTACTAGAAAAGGATTTGCTTAAAGTAGAACCCATCTGCTCTCTGATTTTAGCTTCTAGCTTTTGAAGAGAAAATTTTAGTTTTCCCAAAAAAAATTAATTTAATGGAACCTTCAGTGAGGTAAAAAGCCATATTTGTCAAATTCTTAAACTTTTTTGTTCTATAGCATGACTCAATACTTTCCTCAAATTTTGGTCTAGTTTGGAGTTCATTCAGGTTTCAATTTGGGTTGCAATATTCGAAATCACCTATTTAAAACCACAGACATGAACAATTAGAACCCCCATGACCACAGAAAAAGCTCTGAATTTATGGAAATGTACTATGTTCTTTAAATTTTAAATTTAAGTTTCACTTTGAAAATGTGAGAAAGAGATAAAAATAATGGTAATGGTAGACATAATAATTAATCAATTTAATAATATCCCACTAACCCCTCCTCCCCCCTAACTTTTAAATTCTCAATTTGTATTGAATTTGTAACCATGAAAATACTCAAAATTCAATCATTCTTGCACTGTAGGTTTAAGAATTACAAACTCGCCCCAGTGTCTTCTAGGCCTTTACAATGGTACTAAGAACATGGCGGGGTTGATTCCACAAACACAACATGGGTCTGTGGGTTTGGTGATCTCAACATGACAAAACAAGGGGTGTGTCACATTGTGGCCTTGCCATTTACATTTAAAAGTATGTTAATGCAAAAGAAGAATTATGGAAACTCAAACATTTCACCATCCAAAAAT
>Ga0209208_10004828_pt1 | contig 18943 bp, 12 predicted proteins | sample S1TSphfallax_3_FD_187694 | JGI IMG/M metagenome (GOLD analysis project Ga0209208, IMG submission 187694) | Host-associated microbial communities from peat moss isolated from Minnesota, USA - S1T2_Fd - Sphagnum fallax MG (SPAdes) (version 2) | ecosystem: Host-associated > Plants > Peat moss >... | reverse complement strand
CACATAGATTTTGATGGATCAATGAAAAGTAATGTCAACATGTCATTATCATGGTAGTAGCAAATTTATTGCATTAGAGTTGCATAGTAGTTGTTTTTACATAGTTGTAATTGAGTTCATGAGTTACATATGTATACAATTTCATATGTGTTGAGTTGCATCCATTGCAACTTGTTTGATAACACTCACACTTGTAAAAATACATTGAATTGTAAATGAATTGCAAATGGTCGTTGCAATTAAAAATCCTAGTTGCTAGGTTAATTGCAAATCACCTCATTTTCTCATATTGCAAGTAGAATTAAAATTGAGAGGTTTCGTTAAGGTTCTGAAATTGGAGTGGAAATTGACCCTTGATTTTAAAAGGTTTTGAAAATGGAATTAAACTCATGGTTCAATTCCAAGTTGTGATTTTAACAAGAATTGGATTGGGTTTTTGATAAAAACCTAGTTTTAAATCCAATTCCAAAGCAAGGATTTATTTGTGAGCTCACAAGTGTGTGATATCATTTGATTTTCACTTATGTGAATAAAAAAACCACTTGTGGACAAATCTAATTCTATTGCAACTGAATATCAATCTTTACCCACTCACCCAATGAATCTTTCCCTGACAATGTTGACATTTTTTTGACAAAATAATAGTGAAACTTTAGGGTAAGTGTTTTTTTCCGGTGTAAATTTGAATAGTTTTGCTACTTTTTCAAAAAAAGTTCATCAAATTTTTTATATCACAAAATTGAAAAAAAATACCCCCTTGTTCATGAACCATTTAATTCCATCAGCAAATGGGAATGGGGTTGAATTCCAATATGGGTACAACCTTTTTGATCACAAGTCATGATCCCCTACTCCGACTATAAAATTGTACACTTAGCAAAAATTCCAACTTGAGTGCTCATTTAGAATTGTTGCTAAAAAATACACAATTTTGTGTTGCTCTTCTTTGCATGCTGAGCCAAGATGTGGGAGCTTTTGCAGTCCCTTGACATCCCTTAAAATTCCAACTTGGCAATCATGACGGTTTGCAAATGTGTATAGATTTAAAGGACAACCCAGATGATCTTTCATCAACTCGTTTTGCAAGACAAACTAGGGTGGTGGAGAGCAAGTCGAAGGGTGATATGTCAAATTTGCATGTTCTCCTCCATGAATTCAGTATATAATTACAAAACCATCAACAAGGAGTAGATTACCATATGGAAAAATGTTCAACTTTGAAAAAGTATAAAACGACATGCATGTACAAGTTTGACAAGTAACTTCATAGGAGGGTTGCAAAAGTACAACAAACCTTGCCACCAAGTAAATAAGAAAAATACCCATTATTTTCAACTATACTACATAAATTAATGAACATAATGTAAGAAACAAACTTAAACCCTACATTTAACTGACTATAGACAACTTCATGACAATTGAAACTACATGCAAGCAAAATGTAATTTGATAATATAATAACCTTACCAACAAGAATTGATATAGTTTTCTACAAATAAACATGCATGTTTACATAATGAGTTCAAGCATACACCATGATAATTTTTGTAACTAAGAAAAGTTGATTGTAACTACTTTTCAATTTCAATTGTAAATAACATTTTTTAGCTGCAAAAATTGGTTGAAAATGATAATTTTTTTTTGTAATGATATAAATCAAATGTAAGATTCAACCTTCAACCTACATCTCACATGTAATAGGGAAACTATTTGATTACTAAATGTGCAAGTAGTGTCCCAACATTTTTTTGACTAAATTTAGCAAATCGACTGAATTTTTTTTCAAAATAGTGAAAAATGTGTTTATTCAGTTTTTTAGTGACCACATTTTTACAAATTTTTTGGCAAGATTGTTAGATTTTTCTATTGGGTTTTAACATGTAGCCAAAAAAAAAGAAAAGAATCTTAAACTTTTTTACTTTCACATTTTATTTACAACCAAATTTGGCTAAACTATATTACGGATGATTGCCATTTCAACAACATCACAAATATGAAGAAAAAGAGGTAGACACAATCCTACAAGTATACCTACCAACAAGTAAGTCTACCTAGTGGGGTGAAATGAACACCATGAATTGTCAAGTAGAGCGTAACGTCCAACTTTCACCTACATGCCACCTCAAGTAGAGAACTACTTGACACTTGAAAGTGCAAGTAGACACAATCATACACAAGTATAGTAAGGCCTGCCAACAAGGAAACAAGTCTTCCTAGTGAAATCAAATAAACACCATGAATTGATGAGTAGAGTGCAAGGTTTAGCCTTCACCTACATGTCACCTCACTTGTAAAAGAATCACTTGACTATGAAAAGTGCTAGTAATCACCATCTTTGCACAAGTACAAGAAGGCCTACAAACAAGTAGGTTCAATTCAAAACAAGTACATAAGGAAGTCTACCTAATGTGGACAAACAAACTAGATGAAACCACAAGTAGAGTGTAAGGTGTAGCCTTCACTTACAGTTCACTTACTGTAATGAACTAGATGAGCACCAAAACAAGAAGTAGACACATATCCAACAAACATTTGGGAGCCCTACTAACAAGTAGGTTTAGTTGTACAATATGTAAACATAACTTTCAACAAACACAAAAGCTTGTAGGCTAGTAGGTTGGACATATTGCTATATGTTACTTCTATAAGCCAGGACAAACAGCTGCATACAAATGAAATGTTCAGATAAGGAAAGGATGAAGTTTAGAAGAGTACTTGGTATTCCTGAAGCCAAAAGTCATTGATAGAGGTTTGTTTTCTTTTGATGTCCTTTGTATTTGGTGATGTTGTGATAGCAATATCCCACCATCTCATGATAAGCTCACAATCTTTTTCATCAAACATGTCACAATGCTGCATTTGTGGCAAACCACTCCAAATGTTCTCACCAATTTCATTGATGTGAACCCTTTTGACTATGGCCTTTCAAACAATAGGTCACAAATCAGAAATTATCGTTGTTCGTTTCCTTCATAGAGAAGGCTCTAATCCCACTGACATGCAGTGATACTTCTGCATGCCAATGGTAATATATGCTGCATAAAGTGCAATGTGCTATGCAAAGAAATTTTGAAGTTCTAATCTGTCAAGTTAGCACTGTGTACGTTGGCTAATCTCAATGAAAAGAAGCCAGCTTAGGTTTCGAAATTGTGCTTTCCATCATCTTGTCCCTTATGCCCTAAACCCTAAACCATGACCACCAGATTTCCAGCTATAGTCACATCAGCTCATACAGCAGTCACAGTTTTCCCTACTACATGTATAAAATATTGTACTCCCCTGCCAGATCACAGCTAAAATTTGCTCAAGAACTGTTACATCAACCTCCAAAGACAACCCTTGCCTTGTCATGCCCTCAGATTCTTTTGTGAGCTGTGCAAATCCCTTGCAAGCACTTTCTCAATCAACTGTTTTGCTGCTGGATCAGGTCCAAGGAGAAGTAGTCACAAGAGAGATTAAGGCACATCTCACATCTTTCCCAGACCATATCTAGAATTCATCACCCTGCCAGCACAACCTTAACAACAGGAGCACTTTATAGAGGCCCACTTCTGAATGCAATCTAGCAACCTGTTACTGATGGACCTGCTATTGAGGGCAACATTGCAAGGGGCAACCATTAACCATTGTACTTCTCAGAGAAAGACTCATTGGACTGCTAGAAACTAGAAGTGCACTTTGCTGACTAGTCTTCCAGAGTTTCTCAATTCCAATTTGGCAACCCGTGCACAGACTAAACATATAAGATGTTTGTTCTCCACTGTGCAGTAACTTGCAAAAAGAGCATGAAGGCAGAAGAAGAAGAAGAAGAAGAAGTATTGTCACATCCTGTGCAAAGGCTTGAACCCATGTAACTTTATTTTCAATGTCCATAGCTTAATCAAGCATGAATTGTCTAGAAGACATCATTAGTTGGCAGGTTGATGACAAGGAAAAAAGCTCACAAAAACTTGGGTATGTTTGAGCACTCCCCTTTTGTCATCTTCTTTCCAAACTGTGTGTGTGTGTGTGAGTTCCAACTTGTTCGAACCACAGCTTGAAAACTCCCAAGAAGCACAATTCTCTCCTATACTATGCCCTCTTCAAAGACAAAGCCGGTTTTCTGCCCTAGACATGGAACTCAATACAGGGGCAGTCCACTATGGCTGCTGATTCTGCACAGGGCCCCAACCTTCTGGTGGCCATATCTGCCACAAGGTCAACAACAACAAAAAAATGAACATGGATAGATCATCAGAATGCTGTTGGCACTATGCAATGAATGACAAACTCAACAACAAACAACAAAGAAATGCACATGGGGTGTTCCTCTGCAATTGTCATGAATTTATTCTGCAAATAATATCCTTGGGAAGGAGACAAATGGACAGACAAGTGATGAGCATACTCTGTAAAAGACTTTGCCCTGAATGAGGGCATAGGGAATGGGGCCATAATGCCTGGAGTCAGTGGAATTGTAGGCATTGTCACCCTGCAACCACACATGACCCTTTGGTACCTGGCACAGGTTCACAACAAAAATTAGAACACCAAGACAACAATGGCAGAAACCATGAGTTAGATAAGAATGTGTCTAAAAAGAACATTGACCACATTGAACACCAGCCTCATATCCAGGAACATGTGAATGAAAAACCCTTTATGATGTCCAAGAAAATTGTTTATTATATTCTCCCATTTACCAAAAGGCTGACTTGATAGACATGCAACACAAATAATGATGCAAGAAGAGGAATGGAAGACTCAAGAACTAACTCAAAAAAAAAAAATTGTCTTTGGAAAATGCTTACCACAACTTGCTTAATATGGCCTCTGCTGGAAGTGGGAAGAACAGTGACACGATCACCTTCCAGACCAAGCACTCGCTTGCACACAACTAGGTTTGGATTTACAGGTGAGCGGGCCATGACCACATCTCCTGGCCTAACTTTCTCAAACTTGGATGACAGGTGCTCCAACAGCAATATGTCACCTGAGACATTGAATGTTGGAAGCATGCTTGGCCCTAAGCACTGGCACATAGTACAGACACGGACTGTCAGAGAGACCTCTTGATTCTTACAAACTTCTGTCTGTCTGTTCCTTTGCAGCTTCTATATCAACAGTTTGAAAGCTGTAAGGGTGTGCTGGCACAAATGGCCACCCACCCACTATTTTACTGATGGCAACCCAAATATTGGGGGTTTGCATGTCAATAGTGGGTTCACTGAGCCACTACTCTCACATGGTTGCCCACACCTACCAGGCTGACAGTAGCCAGTGAACAACTTCTTACCTGCAATGGGCTGGAAAAGAAAATTGAATCCTGCTCAGCCATTGTCATGCTTGCTGCCTTAACTGCTGCTTAACTATAAGGTGGGAGTGGACTCATGTTTGACATTGACAAAAGTTGCAAAGACATGGAAACACTCTCCCACTATATGACCACAATAAACGAGGCCAGAATAGTGGTGAGTGGATTTTGTAGAAACACATGCCCTAATTCAGATATGGATTTCCAGATTTTGTGTACAAATGTATGAACAATTTCAGGTTGTGTTTACAACCCTTGTAGATGCAGTCTTTGCCAGTATAATTAGGAAGATATCCTTCCTATCCATGCCAAGATGAAGAACACAAAGTGGCAAGTAAGGCTTCAAAACAATGCTGTCTAAATCATACCTCCTCCAAGGAATGCAATTGCCTAGGTTCCTGTACTTTTGATGCCTGGTTCACTAATAACCCACACAGGGTGAACCCACAACCATCAACAAGCTAGCCATCTGCTGTAACCACTGAACAAATGGTATGATGTCTGTATTCGAATGTCTGTACATGACCTAAATGTATGTTGTGACTCTGTAAGTAGTCCTATGTATGCTCTTCCTCAAGGCAGCATAACCAATAAAGCTAGGTCACTAGAGATAGACACCAGAGAATCTTAGAAGAATTTACATGAGACTGCGGTATCCTACAGTTGTAAACAATGAGCTCTGATGTAAGAAAAACATGAAGAGCAGTAGAAGAAGAAAGATATATATATACATCTATGAGATTGCAGTGAAAAATCTCCACAACAATGGGTGCCCATCATAAACTTATAAGAGTTGCTCATCATAAAGTCTCAAACTGTCACTCTCGCTCATCATGAATAATAGCAGTGACAATGATGAGCTGCAGCCATGACTACCGACTGACTTCATCAGCTCCCAACAACAGTGGATGTAGATAACGATGTACATTACGATCTTCTGCCCTCGAAACTTTTGAGCAAACAACTCTACAACATCTGCCTGGGTCTTGAGTTTCTTCTGTTGCATTTCCAATGGAAGCAAGCAATGGGAAGGAAGAATCATCAGCAGCCATGATATAATATGATTGTACTTACCTGGTGAACTTCAGCAACATGGTTTGAGAATACATTGAGAAAGCAAATGAACTGTGTGAAGACCACAGACCGCTCCCATGCTTCCCGAAGCAATGCCCTCCATGCTGCCATCATGTCTCTTCCAAAATTCACAACCCCATTCATAAAAAGCTACATATTTCCAAGTCTCAACCCACTGGCAGGCAAGCTCTTCTGCAATATAACCAAATCAGAAAAATGTATGTTCAAGAATTCGCTAACCCCACAAAAATCCTCCTCGCTTTGGATGCTTGGTTATAGCTAACCCTAATTTCATCTCTCGGAAACGGCCAAAGGTTTGCGGATGCATGAACGATGCCCGTGTGATCATCGTTGCGATAGTGATGCGTTGCTCTTCATGGGTCGCCGCAAAGTGTAGAGAGACATGGGAGTTGCATGCCGTTGAAGCAAAGTCCGTGTGGGTTTTGAGGATGATATATTTGTTAGGGTTTCATGTGAAGCGGTTGTCTCTTGTCGGGTAGCAACAGCAGCAGTTAAGCTTTCGTCGTCACACCTCTGAAGGAGAGATGGACGGAAGATTTCCTTTCTTTCGGTTTTTGGACCGTCCCCAACAGCCTCTTCGCGACGATTGTTCTTGTGATTGAGTAAGAATCTTTTCATTTTCTCTCTCTCGTCTTTGGGTTTGTTTTGTTTCCTCCTGGTTTTTTTTATCTCTCCCTTGACATAACAAAACCTGGAACATTGCCGGAAATGGAAGGCTAAGTTTCTATGTGCATGTTGTTGTTTCAACGGGGCTTTCATCTTTCGCATAGTACCTAGTGGGAAGGATTGGTCCCCTTTGTGTGAAGAGAAAGGGGATTGTTGCACACGCAAATTAGGGTTGCCAAATTTAAAGGTTAGGATTTCTGTTGCCGCAAATTTTAGGGAGTCTTATATTCCCAATTTTTTGAAGAAGTTCACTGCTAGAATCGGAACCCAATTTCAGCATGTGAAAGAAACGTGGTAGAAGACCAGACAATGCAAGGCAACCATGAACAAACCAGGGTACTTTTTTTTGTTGTGGATGCTTTTTTACATAGAGGCAGTGGTGGGTGTTTGTTTGCGTGGCTGTGGCTTCTTTGCATATAGTCAGTATCTGAAATGAGAGAGAGAGAAGTACCCATGGGTTGTTCTCAGTTTTATAACAATGCACATTCTTGAGCTTCCTGGACTTGTGGAACTCTTTCAAGGAAGTTAACAAACAAAAAATTGTTTTCAATTGTTTTGTACCCTGCATTCATGTCCAGGTAACCTGAGTCAGGTCTTTGTTCTTCTTTGTACATGTGAGACTTCTGACAGGATTGCCTGCTGCAGAAGAAATGGCATTGATATTTTCTCCTTGCACTCAAGCTACGATTATTCTTCTTGGATTGTGAAGGCAAAACTCAGGGCAGTTTTGTGAAGTATGGAATTCAGGTGCTCAATGATCCATGCGGGTGGGCGGTGCAGCCCATCTAGAGATCCACCAGTGAATATGCCTATCCTTTGTTTTGTTCTTCCTCTCAGACCATCTCTTCATTCCAAGTTTAGGTAGTTGGGCATGGCTTGCACTTGTGTGCAAAGGCAGTAACCCTAATGGCTCTCAGAGGTGGCAGATTTAGTTCCTCATGTTAATCTTTATTTTTTCCCTCTTCAATTCCAGCTTCTTTTTTTTTTGGGTTCCTACAATTCAGTGTATCTCTTGTTCCATGGTTGTATTTTTGGTGCTCAATTGCTCTGAGGTGTCTTGAAAATGGCAGGTATTTTACAGTTCCTGAATGCATCAGGTTCAGTCAACATTTGCGAACTGGTAACACAACCTCCTAGCCATGGCAAATGCAGCTGCCAATGGACTGGTGACTGAAGGGACAATTGGGGTGCATGATGGAGACCCAAGTATGCCAACTTCTTCAGTGTTTCTTGCAGAGGCTATGGCAACAGCCCAGAGAACTGCAGCTGTTCTAATGGCAGCCCACTCTGCTAGTAATGTGCATGCAGCAAATGCCAGCTCTCTGTTTCAGGATCACATAGCACCCTCCTCTGTAAAGCCTGGAGCCGCAACAATGAAGGGTGGTGTGAGCTTTGTGATTCCTAAAAATAAACTTTCTGGAGCGCTGATTCCAGTGACCCGGAATGTGGTCAGCAAGTGGGAGCCAACGCCAGAGTTGCCAAGTGCTAATGATCAAGGGAAAAAGTCATCAAGGAAAACAAAGTGGGCACTGGACTTGAGTGAGGATCCGATAGTGAAGCGTGGTCGGGCCCTTGCTTTGCAGGTTCAGTTGCCCATAGTCCTCGTTCTCCATTGTTTCTGTTGTGTGTGTGTGTGTGTGTGTATAATTGTTGTGTGTGGTTTGTGGAGGAGTAAAGGGTTTTGGTTTCTTCTTGTTAGCTTTGTGATGAAGCACTTTGGGTATATTGGAATGGCAAAAGGTATTGTGCTGATGTCAACATGAGACCAAAACCTGAGCATGCCAGATATCTGGCCATAATCAGGACTCAATGCAGTCTATGGCATTATTAGCTTTTTGCTAATAGCTAGAGGGCTTGAGATTATTGACACTTTTGCCAGGCATCCAAGTGCAAGGTTGCTCTTGCATTGGCCCTGGGTTTCATTCCTCTGAGGCTTTCTTAGGGTTCCTCCTTTTTCTTGTTCCTGTTCTTCTTCCTTTTATGAGATTTTGCACGCTTTAACCTAAGATCTGGTTTACTAGCTTCTCCTAGATTGCCTCCTTAATGTATTATTCGAACAACTAACCTCTATGGAGACCTCTCTATTCCTTAGGTTTAGATGCTTGCTTGTACAAGACAAGCTAAAATGGAATGAAGATTACTCTCACAAACTTGGTGCAGCTTGAATGAGGATACTGTGACTTTTCTGATTAGCTATGGATATTGCCTGCTAACTGATATCATGTCTGAATCTACCTTTTGCTTCCAAAAGATGACACAGAAACTCAGGATACAGATTTTACAAAATTGCTTGCACTAATTTGGGCAGACAACTATGTACTTATCTACCCCCACTGTCAGGAGCTGATGAAGTCAGTGGGTACCAATGGCAGCTGGTTGCCACCATGCATCTAATACTTTGTGGGTGACACTTGCAAGGTTATGGTTGCACTCATTCTTCTTGTGTTTGTTTTAGCTTGGCTGGAACTGACACACAGTGATGTTCAAAGTGTTTTTGTGGAGTTTTCTCTGCAATGTTACTGAGATTTTAGTTCACACTTGTATTGAAGATATCTGGCCTTGAATCTTATCAGCTTTTACTTGGATGTCAGGAAACATGTGAATCCATGAATGTTGTGGCTGTTTCATTAATCCATGACATCCACCTTGGCCCCTTTGCATGAAGGGAACGCAGCTATGAGCTGAAGAGAAGATGCTATTTCACAATCAAAGAATGTTGAAAAACTACTGACAGGGAGAAGTCCCTAATTTTCTTTTGTCTAGTTCTGAGTCTAGAGGCTATCTGCTGAGTGCGAAGGGAAATGTGTTGTTAGTGTTATTGTCCATGTGACTTGGTCAACAATATGCAGTGCAGTTGTATTTTGTACTCTTCTTTGTGATTGCGTGTAACTGCTTTCTGGTGTACATGGTGTCTAACCAACTCTGAAAAAGGAAGAACGATCATGCTCCCATTCCAGGTGAAGGCATTAAAAGTGACGTAAATGCCTGTTATTGGTGGGACGAATTTTGAGCAGACTCGTGCTGAGCAGATTGCTGCTCAGCTGGAGATGGGGCATTTGGAAATTGACACAAATGAGGCTACCCGCTCTCCATCGCCCCCTCCTATCTATGACTCTAATGGACAGCGCACCAACACTCGGGAGGTCAGTTTCACTGTTCTATTCAGGATTGCAGAACTGCTGTCAGCATTGGTCCATGCTTTGGGGTATTTCAACTTTGGTCTGGGGTAATCCATTCACTCTAGGGTAAGTACAAAATTGGGAAGATTAATCTATCTCAGTTCTGGCTTATCTCTGCTAGTTGGTATGACCTTCATGTATATTGTCATTTTCTTGAACCATAAGAGTTCTGGGGGCCTATGTTAGAAAGGGCTCTTGTGGATGCATTATGTCCCTATGCTTGTAGGAGGAGAGTGCTGAGTTGTGGGAAGATGGTGGTTATGAATGTTTCCAGGGAAGAAGACGGGAACAAATGGAGATAGAAAGGCGAGAAGCGATTGGTATACTCTCACAAATCTATTCTGTCTCCTTAGATTAAAGAGGCTTGGTTCATGTCATAGAGCACAATTGTACCATTTTTTCTCACATGGAATGGAAGACTGCAGGTGAATGTATGCTACTTCATCCTTCTTACAAGCCACCAGCAGGGTACAAACCAGTCTACAAAGAAGCCAAGCTCTTCATTCCGGTGAGCAATGAACAGTTGTGGCAGAGATTCTCTTTTGGTCTTTGAATGGGTATGTGAATTATGAGCATTATGAATTTGGAGGTGTTGTATCCTGTTGTGGGGTGTGCAGGTGAAGGACTATCCAGGCTACAACTTCATAGGTCTCATACTTGGGCCACGTGGAAACACTCAGAAGCGCATGGAGACAGTAAGAATCTAGAAAATTCGCAATTAAATTGTCAAGATCTGAGGTTACAGATACTTAATGCCAAACAGAATCTTCAAGAGTTCTCAAACCAGAATGATGCCTCTTTTGTCCAGCAGACATGAAGTTGTGTAGCTTAAGATAATTTGTGTGCATATTCATGGCAGGAGACAGGGACCAAAATTGCAATTCGTGGTAAAGGAGCTGTAAAGGAAGGGAAGGTACAGTGCTTCCCTTTGGTCATGTTTGTCCCTCTGGATTGATGTTGAAAGATTTTTACTGCCATGAGCCAAGGTGGTGATATAAGAATGATTTCAACAGACTCTGAAATTTATCCTTGATCAAAACAATGCTTATTTGAAGGAGGAAAGTCATATACGTTGTAGGCAAGGGTTTCCTGCCCACTTCTTTTACTGCATTTTATAGTGCTCAGAACTGGTATGTTGCAGCAACGTCCCCAGCAAGTAGGCCGTCGTGATATAAAAGATGCAGAGGGTGCTTTTGAAGATTTGCATGTACACATCACAGCAGACACCATTGAGAAAGTGGAAGCAGCTGTTGCACTCATTGAACCTCTACTGACACCTGTGGACGTAAGCTACCATGTCTTGACTGAAAAGTAGGGAGGGATTCTTGACATGTTGTGGAATTTTGCTGTTTGTGGGAAATTTCTTGAATGGCTGGATGTGTTTGAGAGGTGATTAGAAACAGGTGTTTTCTGATCAATGTCTTGGTGTGATTGTGATCAGTTATATGGATATCGTAAGTTTTGAGTTCTGGATGTTCTCTTTGTTTTCCATCTGATTTTATCTCTGAGATGGTTGTCTTCCCTGTGCTGTATAGGAGGACAGAAATACTCACAAGCGCAAGCAGCTTCGGGAGCTAGCAGAAATGAATGGTAAAGTAGATTGCTCTCCCCCTCTAGCTTCACTGACCAGTTAATCTACTGACATCTTGGTGGGAATTCTTGGTCTGGAGAAGCTCCTGTAGTTGCTTGGTTTATAAGGTAAGACAGTTAGCTGCATCTTCCCTGGAGCTTCAGATGATACTTGTGCTTGTTTGTGGCAGGAACCATGCGGGAATTTGGGAAGGCATGTGCTGTTTGTGGAGAAACTGGGCATCGAGAATGGCAGTGTGACAAGGACAAGCTAGTAACATTCCAGTCAAAGGTACAGCTAGCATTGTTGTCAAAGTCTTACAACAGAGTTCATATTGCTCTTTTGCACTAGACCCCTTTGTCAAGACTTTATGAGCTTGAATGATGTCAGTGTATTCATCAGGCTACAAAGCATTGATGAACCTTTCTTTGTATATATGTTGATGGGTGATCTGCAGGTCTGTTGTTGGGTGGTTGTGTGTTGGGTATCCTCAGGTGTCTTGCCAAATTTGTGGAGATGGTGGTCATCCAACCATTGATTGCCCACAGAAGCATTCTGGCACTGGTCTTGGGCAGGTCTGTACTTTTGGGGAGACGTGTAATTTCCTGCCTCAGTACAGGGATTGCGCAGAATGTTTTTCCTTGTGCAGAGTATTCAAGGTTAACAACAGGGAATAAAGAGAGTAAACCTGATTTTAAGTTCTCATATGTGATCTCTTGGTTTTGAAATGGGAGTGTTTTGAAGCTTGATTTTTGCTCATTGCCATACTCTTGCAAATCTCATTGCCATATTATCTCTTTCTCTTTATTATTTCTCAATTTTTTTGCTGCTTGTTTTTGTAATCTCTTTGTTGATTGTGCTAGCCAGAATGATGGCTGAGTCTTCTAGTTACTCCCAGACTTGTAACAGAAACTCTATATGTTGGTTATTGGCTGATATTGACCTATGACCGCTGCTGCGAGCTGATGAATTCAGTTGCAGTAGCTAGTCAATATCACACATGTTGCTGTTGACAGTCACTGAACCTGCAAGAGACTTGTTCCATGCTTTGCAATGCTCTTTATTTTATATTGTTTTCCATTTCTGTTTCTTCTAATTAGGGGTTTTCTCATTTTTCTCCTGTAGTTTGCTGTGATGACCTTTTAACATTTGAATAGAGATTTCTTTAATCTTACTAAAACTTCACTTCAGGTATAACTTCAATTGTGATTAGTGAGAACATATCAATTCTTATGAAGGTATTCTGATGTCTGATCTCAGGGCAAAGTGTTGGACAAGGAGTATCTCAGCTTCTTGGAGGAGCTCAATGATGGGTTAGGTTCTGCTGCTTCTGCTCCTCCACCAGCAACCTTCTCTGGAAAGATGCCACTGCCAAGCTCACAAGCTTCTGTGCATGGTATAGGGTTACCTTTCTGGCTTTTTGGTTGTATGTATCTTGTATGTTTGCTGTTTATTACTACATCACATCTGAGTGCTGGAATGCTTGTTTCATTGTTGCAGCCCCTGCTCATAGTATAAGACACAGTGTTGGACCACGAGGTCCTCCTTTTGTGGCAATGTCAATGGGATATCCATCGTCTGGACTTGAAACGAGCCAAGTAACTGATCCTCGTGCAGCAGCCAGACCACAACCAATGGTCATCACAGCAGCAGGACCTCAGTCAAAGCCATCAGCTTGGTCTGGACCACCACCTAGCCCATATGATGCAAGAGACAATCCCCAGACAGGTTATAGCAGCAAAGAAGGGGCTGGTGAGAGATTACATCCTAGAACTTCTGGTTTGGGCTCATTTTCAGTAGGCTTTGGCCCCCACCCGAGTAACCCAGACTTTATTCAAAGCTCCATGGGCTCAGGTGGGTATGGGGGAGTGAGATACCCCATGTTCTCTTTGGAACCAAGACCACCAGCAGCAGGATCCATGCCCTGGGATCCAAAGAGAGGACCACCTCCTTGGGGTACAGACATGTCCTCAGCACCAGATGATTATAACCATCACATGGCAGATCAGGGTCAAGGGCAAGCTTTCCTCCCCTTTTCTTCACCAGGACCAGGGCCAGGGCAACAATCTAGACCACTATCCAGTGGATCATCATTAGTCAGGACTGGACCTGCAAATGGAAACCCACCTTACACTGAAACTCGACCTAGTGGTATGCCACAACCATCTATGTTTCATCTGTCAGGAATTGCAAACTCTCCACTTCTGTCTGGTGGAAATTCAAACATATGGGATGTGAGATCTCGACCACATCCAATGTCTGGGACTGCTTCAATGTGGCCACAGCAAATGGACCTTCCATCTACTCCAAATGTTTGGGAACATCGTCCACCACTTCATGAAACTTCAGGTGTACCCACCCCAGTTTCTTCACAGAGGATGCCATCTACTTCATGGACTTCTACAGCCCCAACACCAGTACCTCTTCCTGATGCTCCATGGATTACCAGTGTGCCAGTCAGGCCAAATTTTGGTCCTCAGCAAGGTATGGCAACCACATTGCTGCTGCCACAGCATCTGCCAGTTCAGCAGCGCCCACCACTCCCCTTTGCAGCAGGGTCAGGTGGTGGCAGCAGTTACTCAGGATGGAAAGGACCAGGGCTTCCAGGTTCTCATCCACCACTAGGAGGCCCTTTTCCTGGGGCTGAGGAAAGTGGACGAAAGTCATTTGATCCCTTTTTGTCTCCTGGTAATCCACCTCTGGTAGCTCACTTTCATGGGACTATAAGACCAAGTTTAGGCAGGAGCTTCCATCAGTCAGGTGCTTCAGGAACAGAATCAGGGTTGGGAGCCCAACAGGGCCCCTCCAGGCAGCAACATTCTTTAGCAAAGACAGCAGGACCAGGATTATCATCTTCCCCTCCCTTGAGTGCTCACGAAGTGGATGCTGAATATGAAAAGCTGATGGCATCTGTTGGGGTGACATAGGCAGGAACTCCATACACAGTATCTTGTGAATAGTGTTCCTTCTGAAACCTCTATATGTGCTTCTAAGGATGACAACCTCAATGTGTAACTTACAGTAGTTAAATCTGCCATTGAGAGGAGCTTCACCCTCCAAAATTGCTTCAACTCCTGGCTTCACAGAAAACCAAAAAAAATCAGACCCACTTTAGCAAAAGCTTTGGAATGTGAGAGAACATGATCTTGAAGAGCCATTTCCATGAGTGCTGCAGGCTACTGCTGCTGTTCAGCATGCGAGAGAGAGCAAGAGAGAGCTCTCTATGGTTTTAGGCACAGGAGAAAACCCTCTTGTGAATTAATCAACACTGTTGACCTCTTGAGATATTCAGCTGTTGAGATTTTGTGCATGCCTGTGTGTTTCTTCACAAAGGTCCTGGGCTGAAGTGTATTACCTTGGATGTGATTGCTTTCTTTGTGTGCTTCTTCATCTCAGAGCTGAAGTATTACCTTGAATGCACCTCCTTTCCTTTTGTGCTTGTATTTACTCAGGGTTCCTTTACAGAGTGGACATGCAAATTGTCTACTTGTAAGCTCATGCTTTATTGAGACCGAGCTTTAGAGACTTTCACTTTTGTTTGTACTGCTAGTTTTGTTGTTCTTTGTTTTAGATCTACTCTTCTGTGTTTTTCTTCTTCCCTGTTCTTTAGTGCTTATTTGGAAGTCTTTCTTTGACTTCAAGAAAAAGTTGGAGCTGTTTTGCAAGGTGAAAGAGTTGTAGTATGATCAATTCAAGTGGAGCTTGTGCAAGGAATTCTATCAAAAGTCCAGGTTTGATGTACTTCAAAACCTGGAATGTTTTTTCAAATAGATCAATGTTGCCAGAGATGAATGCAAACAAGGCATCAAAAAATCTAGGCCCAGCCCATGTAGAAGAAATAAATATAATGAGATATAATGAGTAGTATGAAGCTCAATACAAGACAATCAATTCATCAAAACCTTGCAAAACTTTATTTATAAGGACACCACTGATTCAGAAAATGCACCAAGGTACTTAAAAAAAGGGAGAATTTAAAGGACATCAAGTTAGCATAGACTAGATGTCAAAATCTTTCTCTCAACAATCGATCACTTGTAATAGTTTGACAATGGCGATGGAGGTGTGTCATGAAGGGGTGGAAGTAGGGAAGTAGCTAGGTCTATCACTATTGCTCAACTTAAGATGGTGGATGCTTGCATCCTTTGCAACATAATTGAAATCCTCTGACAAAGAAAAGTACCCAAGACAAAAAAAGGAGGGCCCTTTGGCCATTTGAAACTCCAAATGGCATTGACACATCAGCTTATTTGTATAGACATCCAAACATTTCAATTGTTAGAGGGAACAATTGATCAGTGGGGTGTCATTATGATAACTCATTTCTTTGGTTTGAGTTGTATCCAAGGCAACAAATCTTTGAGTTGCGCAAGATTGGGGAAATGATTCTACACATGTTGGGTTGATTATGACAATGATAATTAAGGTGCAAATTCCCATCTTTGGTCAGCACAATGTTGACTTGTCAATGAAAGAAATTGAATGTGGCTTAAAGAAGCACATGTAGATGTTATTGTCCCATGTGGAAGCCAACATCTCACACAATGGTGGCAAAAGTGTTGTCGATCACATCATGGGTTTCTATGTGTTCATTGCCATGGGCATAACGTAAAAGGTGGATACCCATAAGGTCGACATGATGTGTATGTCCAACATGAAGAACCAACAACATTAAACATAAATGCTAGACACACCATTCTTCAAGTGAAAGATGTTTTGCCAAGTGGTGTTATTTTATTGGAAGGAAAAGATGGACAAGAATGTAGGGAAAAATCCAAAGAATTGTGCCCCATGTCATTTGCCAATTGAAGGAGAAATTTACTTTCAACTTGCAATGGTGCCAACTATTTACAAATGTGTGATTTGTGGAAAGAAAAAAGGTGCAACAACAATGTTGTTGTGTGACCTTTGTCAACAAGGTTAACGATGGCATGTTTGTCATTGTTAATGATGAAACTTCCAAAAGGAGAATGGGTTTATCAACCCTATTGCAAGAAAACCACATGATTAGTGGAAAATAATATCATATACAATGGCATGTAAAAAATGTGTTTGATTACCAAAGTGTAGGTTATAGGTGATAATGTTGATGAACTTGAATAACCAAAACTAAAATATTACATGGATATGTTAAAAATCGTTGTTATCATTAAAATAAAAGATGTCAACAAGCTAGAAGCAAACCTAAGTGGGCTTACAAGTTGGGAATTGAAGCATGAAATCCAAATTTCTACAAACTAAACCCCATAAATTTTGCATCTTACAAACTTGTTGTCCATGCCATGCCTACAAGGAGAACAAAGGTCCTTGATGGACTCAATTGCAAGTCCAAAGGTGACAATAGTGGAAGGAGAAGGAGTTGTGGTGCATTCCTTGGCTCGCAACATTTCGGGGGTAGAAGGGCATGCTAGAACTCTAGGATGGGGATTAAGAAGATTGATGAGCAAGTCAATTACTTACACGGACCTACACAAACCGAACAACAAGTTGGTTAGTGCGTAGTTGGAACACCTTTGGTGCACAAACGAACCATGGGCAAACACAAACTCACAAAATTCACCATAACTTGGACTCAGGGGAAGCCAACACCTTCCCCCTCATATTATTCTATGTGCTTAGCCATGGGGCCAACATCTAAATGTCATTTTGTTTTGGGACTCTCAAATGGGAGTCCTGAAATTTTTAAAATTGAGACTCCTGTAATTTTGGAGGCCCATAACTTTGTGTGCATAACTTTAATTGAGGTGAGGTTTAAAGCAAAGTTGTAACCCTTGTTGGGGGATTTCCAACGATATGTGGCACGCCACCTACACGCAAGGAAATTGGGGCCATTCCTAACTTTTAGTGGTCGGGAGTCAAATTGACAATTTGACTCCTGACCTTTTTTTTGGCCATAACTTGTGTTTTAAGTACCCAAATGGGTCATGTGAGTTCATTTTAAACATTTAGGTTCCAATATCTTTACAATGATATAAGAAACTTTTCAATCCAATGGGTTTTGACCCTTGCAATTGCTTTTTGAAGATTCAGGAGTCCATTGGGATTTTAATTCCCAAAGTGGGAGTTCACTTGGGAGTGTGGAGGGTTCATTCCTTCATACTTTCCTACACTCACAAGAACATGAAATGTGACTTCTGAGCTTCACTCTTGGCCTGCACCTTCGCAAGCCCTTGTTTTGGTCATAAGCCCAAGGTTAAGGTTACGACATTAATAGTAATTGTGAGTCTTGCACCATTTATAGAAAATTGCTACCTTTTTAATACATTCTTAAAGGCATGTCCATCAATGGTTTTGAATTGTTCTAAAACATCAACACATTGAAAAATGGTTTTGTTATAATCATCTTGATTGGATGTCCCTATTTTCAATTCCTTCAATGTCTCTTTCATTAGTCTTTAAATGTTTATTCTTGGAATGTATAATTTTAGTATTCTACTTTGTTTGTAGATATATGCTCCTCCAAACCTTACTAGGAATCAATTGGGTTATATGTTTCTTGCCTTTACTGTAGTGCCCAAAATGAAGGTTATACACAATTACCAATGTATTCAATTGTACATATTCCACTAGCACTCTATGGGGTTTGTCTTTTTATAACACGTTTGCTTTCTAGTGTGTTATAGCTAAAACATGTTACTATGTAGGTGAATGGTAGTCATTTGCTTGTAACTCCATAAAAAGGTCAAAAATTTCCCAAACTATCTATACTTGCCATATTAGATCAACTAAGAAAGAGAATGAATTGCAAAGAAAATGTTATAGTCTTCTATCAAAGGAATTATAAGGTAGTAGAAGCATAACATGAAGATTTTATATTTGAATCACATAAGTGATGGTTTAGGTTAGCAATGTCCAAACACATTTTGAAGTAATTTAATTCGGGCTTAGAATGTTTTTGAAGACATATCCTTGAACTACCAATCTTAGCAATAGATAAAAGGTAAGGTCTATGGTTTCTTCTCACCATTTCCATTGCATTCCAAAAGATGTTTTTTGCAACAACCATAAACCATACAACTTGAGAAATGTTCTTTCACAAAACCACAACGACTAATGTTTTCATTCACCTCGGCTTTTGTCACACAAAATTGAGAAATGTGCTTTTCACAAAATCATAATGACTATTGTCCTCATTCACTT
>Ga0209208_10004827_pt1 | contig 18945 bp, 18 predicted proteins | sample S1TSphfallax_3_FD_187694 | JGI IMG/M metagenome (GOLD analysis project Ga0209208, IMG submission 187694) | Host-associated microbial communities from peat moss isolated from Minnesota, USA - S1T2_Fd - Sphagnum fallax MG (SPAdes) (version 2) | ecosystem: Host-associated > Plants > Peat moss >... | reverse complement strand
CATGGTCGCAAAAGCCTTGGCAATGGTAATGATTTTTGCACGACATAGAAAATACTTCAATAAAAGGGTCCTCTCCTTACCACTCAACAACAAATTTTACTTTCTTTAAAAAAAGGCTATCTCTCTCAAGATTTTAACCAATACCATTTTTATCAAAAACTGCTTTGCCCGGCTACACTTTGATTTCCGAGTCCACAAAACTAGGTCTAAATCCTACTCTTTAGACCCCTTTGAGCCTATAAGCATTTTTATACTCAATCTCATCTCAAAAAGATTTCGTAAATTCTTTTTCTTTACATAAAAAATATATAAGGTCTATTTTAGGTCTTCCACAGATTAAGGATCCCCGTTACTAAATCATGACAAGCCAAGAAGTTAATTGGGTTGTGGTGTGGCTTGGTATCGTAGTGTGACTATACAAATATTAAATTATTATTTATGTTGTGAAAACCTTAGTAAGGTGGAGTCAATTGTAAACTACCATCTAAAGTAGTCAACTATATATATGCTAGCCGAGAAGCACAAATCCAGCTCACAGCAGATCATCTAGAAGTTTAGCAAAAAGTTATGACAAAGAAGGGCGCAAGATTGGCAGTGTTTTTTAGTCTAGTTTGGAGGAAATAAGTCTATTTTCAAAGGACTTATTAAGGACGGACCCCTGATAAGTTAGTCATAAATAGGCTCTTTATAAGGTTAAGCCGAAGTAAGGTAGTTTCGCAGATCGTCGCGTGCACAGTTAAGGGGTGCAAATAAAATGATATAGAGCACCATGTCTAGCAACTAAAAAAAGCTTAAACAGCCAGGAAGCACAAGGTGCAATCTATCAGAAAGGTGAAAATATTACAGAAAATGAAGGCTATCTAATTGACACTCAATGGAAAGCAAATTCCTCTGTGTGTTCGACATTGTGACGAACTATACACGGGCAAGGTATTGATGACCGATATTGATTTGAACGTTATCTAAAAGTGGCAGGTTTTAGGAGAAGGGAGCCATGTGATAGGTGACTATCGTGCGCGATTTTTTAAGAGGGAGCCGGGTTTTTTATCCTGTGCTAGCGGTTAGAGATGGGCGCGAATCCTACTTTCGAGGTTCTGCAGCTCAATTGAAAGCTATGAAACAGGTATGTGGTAGCTTAAAATTAGAATTGGCGCAATATCGTGAAGTAGCCGTTTTTGCTCAATTTGGTTCAGACCTTGATGCTGCTATTTAGTATTTATTAAATCGTGGGGCCAGGCTAATAGAGGTTCTCAAACAACCACAATATAGCCCAATTCCTATTGAAAAACAAATCGTGGTTATTTATGCAGCTGTCAAAGGTTGTTTAGATCAAATTCCTATTTCGAGCATTGAGCTTCTGAAGTCTATGGACCCAAGTATACTTTCTGCTATTGTACAACAAAAGAACATCACTAAGCAGATTAACAATCAACTGGCTACCTTTTGTCAAAAATTTACACAGGGTTTTTTAGGGAAGTTCTTGATGTTCAACCACACTTCGTCTCCTTCTTGAAATTTCACCTATTGTTGGGACTTGTCCGCAAAATCCTTGTACCTTTTATGCACCTTTTCCAAGTTGGCCTTGGCCACCTCCCACAAGCGCCGCCTTTCTTCATCAAGTTGTGTGACCATTGACACTTCCTCACTTGCATCACTTGAAGGTTGTCCTTGTGCTGCCCAAGTGATGGGCACAATTGGTGACTTGCCCGTGACCATTTGAAATGGGGTGGACCCAGTTGTGGAGTGTTCCGAATTGTTGTAACAAAACTCGGCTAACTCCAAATGGTCCACCCAATCTTATTGGTCCGCCACCACATAATTCCTCAAGAATTGTTGGATCACCAAGTTGACCCTCTCGGTTTGTCCATCGGTTTAGGGGCGGAACGAAGTGCTCATCTTGAATTCCGACCCCATTCGCTTCCACAAGGCTGGCCAAAACTTACTTGTGAACTTTGGGTCTCGATCCGACACTATGTCCTTTAGAAGACCATGGTGCTTGAAGATGTGAGAGAAGAATAACCTCCCCGTCTCTTGGGCCGTGGTTTCATTTTTTGTGGGAATGAAGTGCACCATCTTGCTAAATCAATCCACTACCACCATGATGGCATCAAATCCCCTTGATGGGGGCAAGCTCACCATGAAGTCCATGGACACACTTTCCCACGGCCCTTCGGGAATTGGTCAAGGTTGTAACAAACCCGCTTGCTTCTTGTTGAGGGTCCGATTTTGTTGACAAGTTAAACAAGTCTTCACGTACTCCTCCGCACTATCCTTCAAGTTGGGCCAATAGTAGGACTTCTTTAAGAATGCTGTGGTGCGCTTTGCACCACCATGGCATGCAAGCGATCCATCATGACATTCTTTCAAAAGTGTGTCCCTCATCTTCCCTTCCAGCACGTAGAGTCGATTTTGTTTGTACCACAATAATCCATTTCGCAAATGGAAGTGGGACTTGGCTCCATTTTGGATGCTTTGCCTCACCTCTTTGGCAAAGGCATCTCGGCGGCTTGCTAATCGAACTTCCTTTTGAAGTTCCGTCTCTCCCACATACACCATTCTAAGTTGGTGTTTTCGGTTCAAGGCATCGGGGACTATGTTCACCTTACTTGTTTCGATGACAACTTGGGTTGAGTGGAAAAGTACTTCAAAGTCACATTGTTGGTCCACACCACCACATCCTTGGAGCCTATGTAATGGCCCCAAGTCTTGAGACAATGTATGACCGCCCACATTTCCTTTTCGTGTGTTGGCCACCTTCGCTCCGTTTCACTCAACTTCTTACTTTCAAAGGCCACCGGTCTTCCTTCTTACACTAGGACTCCTCCTATGGCAAAGTCGGAGGCGTCGGAATGAATCTCAAATTCTTTGTCAAAGTCGGGCAACTTCAACACCGGCGCCTTCACCAAAATACCCTTCAAGGTCTCAAAGGCTTCGTCACATGCTTCTTCCCATTCATAAATGACAACGGACTTCTTCAAGAGGTTTGTCAAGGGTGCTACTATCTTTGCAAAGTTCTTGATGAACTTGCGGTAATAGGAGGCTAATCCTAAAAAGAACCTCAAGGCCGGAACCAACTTAGGCGATTCCCAATCCAAAATTGCCTTGACCTTGTGATCGTCCATCTTCAAACCTTCTTGAGTTATCCTATGTCCAAGGAAGTCCACTTCCGCCACTCCGAATTCGCCCTTCTCAAGCTTGGCATACAACTTGTTTTCCCTTAGCCTTTGGAACACCTTCCGGAGGTGCTCCACATACTCCTCCAAGGAGCCGCTATAAATCAAAATGTCGTCTGTGTAAACGACCACAAAATCGTTAGCCATTCCCAGAAAATGTCATTCATGAGAGTGCAAAATGTGGCGAGTGCATTGGTGAGCCCAAAGGGCATCACCAAGAACTCGTATGAGCCATACCTTGTGCGACAAGCGGTCTTTTCTTCGTCCCCTTCCGCAATCCAAATTTGGTAATACCCCGAACGTAGATCAATTCCACTAAACACCTTGGTTCCCGAAAGACGATCAAATAGATCATCAATGCGAGGTAAAGGGTACCGGTTCTTCACCGTTGCCTTGTTGAGAGCTCTATAATCAACACACATCCTCAACGTCCCATCCTTCTTGTGAACAAAAAGGACGGGTGCCCCATATGGTGATTTACTTGGTTTGATATACGCTTTTGCGAGGAGTTCTTTGAGTTGAACCTTAAGCTCTTTCAACTCCTCATGGCTCATTCGATATGGGGCCTTGGCGGGAGGTGCCACTCCCGGCATCACTTCAATCGCATGATCAACTCGTCTTCTCGGGGGTAGGTCTTTGGGTAACTCTTCAGGCATCACATCCGGGAACTTTTCCAAAACTTGCTTTATACACTTGGCAGAAGTCACCAACTTGGTGGCTCCCTCGGGCTCGCATTCATCCAACACCCGCATAACACACATCATGCCATAGCCTCCCACGCATTCTCTTTCCCAAGTTTTTCCAAACATGAAGTGGATGGTTGGTCCACTTCCACAAGGCAACTCATGTGCCTTCACTCGCACAATCCCATTCTTAGATGGGATTCTAACTAGTCTATTGTGCCCTTCTATGAGCACATTGTTTTGGGCGATGAATTCCATTCCCAAGACGCAATCCTTTTCACCCAAGGTGGAAACCAACAAGTCCACCTTTCCTTTCCAATTCCCCAATTGAAGAGGCACTTCCCTTGCTTGTGACGTAGTGGGATGGGGAACCCCATCCGCGCAATGCACCTCGATGGGTGCCTTGAGCTCCTCCAAGTGGAGCTCCATCCTTTCGGCACTTTCTCAAGTTATGAAGTTGTGAGAAGCCCCTGTGTCCAAAAGACATAAAACATCTCACTTAGCAATCTTCCCCTTCAAGAAGATAAGTTAATTGCATTCCGGTTGGGCTAGATTGGCATTGAGAGCAAGTACCTTAGAGCTCCCACTCCCCGATTTGGACTTGGGGCAATCTTTGGAGTAATGCCCCACTTCGTTGTAATTGAAACATGCTCCTTTAGGTTTCACCCCAAAATCTCCCTTGGGTTGGCTCGCTTTGAACGGAGCCCCCTTCTTCACAAAGTTCCCTTTTGGTTTGAACCCCGAGCTTTGGAATTATTTGAACTTATCCTTGGTTAGGCTTCCTTGCCCCCGATTCCATTCCCCCTCATGCCTTGGCTTCTTGTGAAGGAACTTGTTGTCCTTCTTGAACCCGGATTTGTCACTCCACCCCACATCCGAAAAGTTCTCCACTTTCATGATGGCTTCGGATAATGAGGCGGGCCAACTCTCTTCGAGCTTTCGCTTGGCCCAAGTTGGGAGTCGCATCACAAATTGGCACACAAGATCTAACTCATGCATGTGCCGAATCTCAAGCATGAGTTCCGAATAAGCCCCCACATATTGCCTCAAGTTTTCATTTGTGGCATTCACAAGGTCACGAAGCTTGCACCTTGAAATGTAGTCAGAATTCCTTGGAAAAAAATTCCGACTCAAGGAGTTCATTAAAGAACTCCCATGTGTAGCCATGGTTCTTCCCTTCCTCTTGTCTCACCGTCCTCCACCATGTGGCGGCATAGCCTTTCAAGTAGGATTGGGCAAGCTCCACGACAGAATGTTGTCCAACCTTGGTGGCATGTAAATAGTCATCCATCTCTGCAAGCCAAGCATCCACAACCTTTCGGTCACGAGCACCATCGAAGGCTTGGCCAGTTGAAACCTTTCACCCTTGGAGGTCCCCGTTTTGAAGGCCGCCACCAACTCACCAAAGTCGGGCCTATTCATCTTGAGGAGGACTTCCAATTGTTTCGGGGTGAATAGGACCGAGCTCCTTTGTTCTTCTTCACTTTCGGGTTCATCTTGGTCCTCCCAGATCCTCGGTTCCTCCTCCCCAATTGACTCCGGCGAGACTACTCGATCTTCGACGGGTTCCTCCAACATGGAGTCTTGGGCTTGCTTACAATTCTTCTTGAGTGCCATCCCAAATTCTCAAGAAGTAAGTCGAGCTTCACCTTGAGCTCTGATACCAAGTGACGCGCTCCCAAGTTCCTTATTAGACCCACTTGAGGGTCTAAGTGTGTTGAGTTGCGGAAAGTTGGAACTTGGGGGCCGCTCCCGACTTCCAGCACTAAAGGGGGTAAGAGGGGCATGCTAGAAGTCCCGAGATTAGACTAGGAAGAGGGACAATTATCTTGTTACACGATCCTGTATCCAAAAACCAACACAAGTTGGTTAGAACTCATTTTGCACCCTTTTGGTGTTGGGATGAGCCACGGGCGACCTTGGACTCACTTGACTCATCATGGCCTGGACTCGGGGGAAGCCACCACCTTCCCCCATATAGTATTCTCTGCGTTACTCCGCGGGAACCACATCCGAGTGGCACTTTTTTCCCAGGACTCCCAAGGAGGAGTCCCGAAACTATTCCGGGTTGGACTCCCGGGACTTTGGGAACTTGTATCTCCTGGCTCCAACCTCCAATTGCAGTGAGGTCTAAACCAAAGTTATAGCTCTCTTCGAGAGCTTTCCAATGCCCTTTCGCACTCCTTCTGCAGACGTCGAGAAGAGGTCGATTCCTGACTTTTAGTGGTCGGGAGTCAAATTGTCAGTTTGACTCCCGGCCCTTCTTTTGCCCATAACTTGGGATGTTGATGTCCAAATGGCTCATGCGAGGCCATTTTGGACATCTACACTTCAAGAATTTTCCATTGATATAAAGAACACTTCAATGAGAGGTGTTTTGACCCCTGCAATCGAGCTCTGAGTTTTTGGGAGTCCCAGAGGACTCCAAGTTTCCACTTTCGGGAGTGTGAGTCTCATCCTCACACTTAGCCCAAAGTGGGGTTGCGACATGTAAACAAAAACTGGAATGATATGAATACAATTTCTTGCAATTTTTGAATGAGAATCAAAGGTTAGGTGCATTATTAGATACATGGATGTTCATGATTTGTTTTTAGGTCATATAATCAGCAATGAGACAAATGGCCATGTTGAGAAGATTTGGTTTTTATTTACATGGATAAAAAAACAAGGAGAAAAGGAAATTGATGTGTAGTCCTCTATACTTTGGAAATCAATGACATACAAAAATGTGAAAGGCAAAATGTATAAACAAGTCGCAAGTTTAAAAGCACAACGACCAAAGTCTTTCAAAGAAATGTTACAACCTTTGATGGTGAACCATGTGCCCATAGAAGTTCCTTTGTGTTGGTTTATTATGATGGAGGTTATTTGATTATAATATTAAAAGAAAACATAGATAGACAAGCATAGGGGTTTTTACAAATGGGAATGTTAGAAAACACAAATATGTTTTATGCATTTGAGCAACAAAATGTCATGATTATAAATACAACTATAGGTTTATATGACCATAATTACAACTACACAATTAATAATCATGTCAAACATAATTGACCTTGTTTGACCAATAATAAAAACCCAAATAAATATGAACATGTGGTTAAGTTTAATCTAAATCAATTTAGGTTTAACCTAGTTTTGGCATTAGTTTAACCTACTTTAACTTTTATATTTAATTTTTTAAAACCCATGTTTAACTTCTTGGATTAACCTTTGTTAAGATTATTTTATAGGTAACTTCATTTGTACTTTAACCTTTAAATTTAGCCTAGGTTTTGTTTTTAAAAGAACTTTAGTTTAAACTTATAGGTTTAACCTACATTTAGCCTACATGAACTTAAATGTTTAGTTTTATAAATAAAAAAATTAGCCAAATTAACCAAATTTACCTTGGTCTAGCTTAAGTAAAATCAAATTTAACTTTGTTTAGTTTAAGTTGACCTAGTTTTTCCTCAATAACCTAGTTTGCTTAACTAGTCAGGTTTAACAAGTTTAACATAGAAAACCTAATTTAATCTAATTTAATTTATCCTAATTTAAGCAATTTTTTCCCCCAAATTTAACGTAAATAATATACTTTAATCAAGTTTAGCCAATTGTAGTTTATTTTAATCTAATTAACATGCTTTAGCCAAATTTGTCAATTTTAATTTCAATAACATACCTTAATCAAATTTAACCTAAGTAATTTAACAAAGTTTAATCAAGTTTAACTAAGTTTTGTCAAATTTAACATAAATAACATATTTTATCCAATTTAGCCAAGTTAAGCTTAATTTAGCCAATTATAGGCAAGTTTGACCTAAATAATTTATTTAAACCAAGTTTCGCCTAGTTAGCCTAGGTTAAACCTATATAGTTTATTTAAAACTAAATAACCTTAAGTTAAACTAGGTTAAACCTAAATAGTTTATTTTAAACTAAATAACCTTAAGTTAGACTAGGTTACTTAAGTTTAATCTAGGGAGACCTAGGTTCACCTAAAATAACCTATGGAGGCCTAAGCTAGATTATTGGGTGGCCTAGGTTAACCTAGGTTCGAAAAACTTAATCTTTATATATTTGTGATAATTGTGCTTGTTACAAATGAAATGTGGTTGTTCAATGGTTAAGGATTCAAGCCCTTAAAGTGAAGGTGAAGGGTTCAAATCCTCTTACTTTCATGTTATATACTACCTAATTTCCCAAAATTAGGCAATTAACATAGTTTAAGTCCTTTTTAGCCTAGGCTAGGTGTGTAAGCTAGGTCCCAAATAGCCTAATTTGTCTAAAAGTGTAATTGGGTAGGAAAAAAATTCCTTGTTTTATATTGCCATGTGTCAACTCATAAGTGGTTAATAAAATCTTTAATTCATCCTAGGTTGTCATGTGGTAAAAATACATTAATAAAATATAATTATAATTATATGTTAAACAAAATCTTTGCCATTGGAGATGTCCTCCATGAATGTGGTAAATGACTACATGCATGGATGACATAATCACAAATGGCATTTATGACTACATCATTTTTGTGATTAGTGGTAAATAAGATATGGTTGTATTGACTAGTAGTCATGTAGTCATGGCCAATCCTATATGTAGTTTAGGAATACGGTGCCAATTGCTTATGTAATAATCTTTACCATGTTTTGGGGTGGATGCAAGCTATGGTGGTTCACTTTTGTGACGAAACAATGTTTTTTCCCCTAGGTACCCTTTATTCAAATGCATGTGGTGATTAATATATATGTAAATCTACTAATTGGGACTAGGATCAAGATTAATAATTTTATTGTGAAGAGAAATGTGTTGTTATTTATTGATAAACAATTCATTTGTTAGTAGTAATGGACTTTTGAAGTTGAAAAATATGGATTGGTCGTTTGACTAAAACATCACAAAATGAAAAAATTCATATTGATTCACATTCCAAATTTGTTATTGGGACTCAATATATAATGTAATACAAAATGATAAATTCATATGAGGAAGTTTTTCTTTTCAAACCTTAACTGTTTAATAATTAAGGACTTTTGAATGATTAAAATTTGACCATATTTTCAAAAGTCCATATGACTTACATTTTTTATTTTATTTTCAATTTTTTTGTCCCAAAAACATATTTTTTGAAAGTTTTAGATGGGACATTATTCTTATGGACTTTGTGGGTTTTCCTTTTAGGACTTCCAAATTTAAAAATGACATTAGTTACATTAAATATATGTTTTCACATATATTTGGGAAGGTTTGTAGGTGATTTAACATGTATTATTCAAAGACTATAATAATAACATTTTAAAAAGTAACAACCATGTCCATTTGAATCATTTAAAAAATCTTGTATGGACTTGTAAGGAGTGTAATTTATGTCGATATTTAGCCACCAGAGCTTGCATCTACCCTTTGGCATAATGATTCCTATTCATGATAAGTAAGAACATGTGGCATTTGAAAGGTTGGATGCTTTACCTTTGGGAAAATAATCATAGGTGTAAAGTTTAGATACAAGCAACAAAAAAACATCATGTAATGGACAAGGATTTCCATTGTATGTTTCCCACAATAGTTGTGGAAGGGTGCATACAATTCCAAGTAAAATTTCAAATTTGTTATTTAAATGTTAACATGTAACTTTTAAAACTTTTGAATGTTGAAGGAAATTCCATTATCATTAAAGTTTGAATAAATTGTTCAAATCCTAAATTGGACATGTTGTTTTATAGGTCCTTGAAGTTTACACGCATGAAAACTCATTTGATCCATGAGATCATCGAGCTTCAAACATTAGCAAAAAAACCCTATAAAGGTGTGCTAACAGAGGATTAATGAGATGGCATTATGAAGGATGCAAGAAAAAACAAAATAATGGTACAACATTTTCCATGAAGTTTTAGCGACAACATTGTACAAGGTAAATTATTTAATTTGTAGTTCAAATAGGCCATGATTAATGTTTAGGATGTAGCCTAAAAGTGAAATTCTATATTGCATTTGAAATTGTTTACAAGGTGATATGCAAACATGAACAATACATCAAAGAGGTGGGCAACACAAAAAGACCCATAGTAAATAACTATATGGAAAGGGATGTAAGAGCTCAAGAAACACAAGGAAAAAACATTCAAGAAGATTCATTCTAAGTACAAGAACATGATTGGTAAACTCTTGTTAATTGTTGATCTAGCCAATGGGGCCAAATGTTTTTAAATATGGAATTTTTTTAAATATATAAATGGAGCAAGAGTGGACAATCAATAGGCTATCCTATTTCGTTCACATAGAGGTGTGTTTAGAATTTTTTTTTAATTACTTGAAGATATGGATAATGGACAACTTAGGAAAATGATTTCACAAATTCCTAGCAAAATTCACAAGAAACATGTCAATGGATATGTGGTTTTCAAATAAAGGCCTCATCTTCCAAGTTAATGATACATTGTTCCACTTGGAAAATCAGTTTTATGATCAAATAATAACACAAGTTTTTGTTGAAGATGTGAACATTTAATGTAACTCTTCCAAACATGCAATGAAAAGTTGAAGGAATTGGATTACAACCAACGAGATCACATGAAAATAATCTTTGAAAACCCTTAGTTCAACAAAAAATGGGTATTTACAAAAGTTCGTGTTGTGAATTACACCATTGAGTTATTTGTGGGAATGTTTTTGGCATGAGTTCGACCTCTAAGAATTTGGAAAAAGGTTGCGCATCAATATCTTGTCCAACACCTAGCAAAAATATTAACTAAAAAATTCAGTAATAGGTGTTATGAGTGGAAACCAATTTTATCATTTCAAACAGATCGTATAGCAACAATTCGTTGGCAAAACAAATATTCTAGTTGGTAGAACATGTGATAAAAATAGTAGGTTGTGGAGTAGATTCAAATTTTTGATTGTTTATTTTTGGCCTAATAGTTAGTTAACTATTGTTTAAACCTAACAAGTAGAGGTTGAATAAAATAGTTGAAGAGCTAAAACTTGGAGGAGAGACATACATTTTTCTTTGTTGTTTTGCATTGACAATAAAAGTAAAGTTTCCTACTTTTGAATTTTCAAAAACTTGTGTTTATAATAGTTTTTTGAAGTACAAGTCTTGCAAAACAATAAATTGATGTTGTGTAAACTTGTTGATAAAATGCAGAACCTCTTGTAGTGATATAAACTTGGTAGGGAAAATTAAGGAAGAATTAGGAAAGAAAATTTGTACTAAATGGGAAAGAGTGAAAATCCCATTAAGATTTGGTGACCACACACAATGGCTCAGAATTCACAAGGCTCATGTTTAAAATTTTAGGTTTAAATTTATTAGTTTATTTTATTTGAATTGCATATATATATATTTATCCTATGGTAATTAGTTTTGTTTTTTAGATAATGTTGTGTTGTTAAGCTTTAGTTTCTAACCTTTGTCAAAAATTGAATCTATTTGTTTGAAGGAATAATAGTGTGTTAAGATTTTGTTGTTTACTATTCTAATATGTAATGGGGGTTGATTTCTGACTTCTAATTATTGAGAAGATCCTATTGAACAAACAAAATAATGTAACACTAAATAAATAAAGTTCAAGGAAACGATGTCAAAGGTGGTTACAAGACGCCTTAGAAGGCAATTATAACTAGTTGTTCAACAGAAAATATATCAGCATTAAAAGAACAAGTTAATCAATTTTAAGAAGCACAACCTATGGGTGTGTCAAACACAAATACATTATACCAAGGATAAGGTGTAAATCAATGACCAATACTAGTAGACCAAAAGGTTAACATGGAATCAAACACCTATTAACCACCACCAAATTACATCACAAGTTTCAAACCAACAACAAAAAAAAACTCACAACTTAATGGAAGAATAATCAAACATGTTTACAATGTTGAAGAAGCTAAATCTACCCAACATCATTAATGTTTTGCAATTCCTAATTACCATATTCCTATAACAAATGTAATGCCATTATTGACAGAATTCATTAGAAATGTTCAAAATAATGAACATATTTTCAGTATTGAACCTTTTATTATTGATTTAGAACATGAATGTGTTCAATTTTGAATTAGATAAGACAACTTCAACATTTGGACGAAGACCCATGAATTAACATGTTTACCTAATCAAGGACCAAATAAGGTATAGATAGTACCTATTGTTATTTGACAAAGCCAACTACCTTTTAATGTTTGGTCATTTAAACTAATTATAAAATAGGGTGAATGTCACAACTTTAACATCAAGTTCGCGAATAAATGTGGATTGCAAGCACACATGAAGCCAAGAAAATGTGTTTGGGAATGAAATACATTTTCACAAATGGGGGAGAATGCAAGAGATTGAGCCCAATGACTCCCAAATGCACTCCCAGATGCATTCCCACTTTGGGAGTGCACTTGTGTTGAAAACCTAAATATTTAGTTGAAAGGGGTCCCATGATACCATTAAAAAGGTCTTGAAGAATGCATTAATAAATTGCCCTTACATTGTTCACTTAGACCTGAAATGCATGAGTTATGATCAAAAGAAGGGTTGGGAGTCAAATTCCAAAATTCACTTTCCACCATAAATCCCCTTAGAGCATGGGTCAAATCATTTCCAACTAGGGCCTACAATACATCGTTGGAAAAATATTTCTAAGGGTTATAAGATGTTTCCCACATGCTCCAAATAGGCTTGATTTTAGGAAAATATGAGTGTCCAAAGTTTTAGGATAATAAGAGTCCCAATTTTGGGACTCCCATTTGGGAGTCTCAAGAAAAAGTGCCATTTGGATGTAGTTGTCATGGATTTCATTGCCATGGAGTTCATTCATTTGAATGGTCATTTATGACTTATATTAAATTTATACTTAACATTTAGTTCACTCTTAGTTAACTTCCAATTAAAATTTAGTTCATTTTCACTTGATTCATAATTCACTTTTAAATTAACACTTAGTTCACTTTTAGTTAAGTTCTAGTTCATTTCTAATTAACTGTTAATTAACTTATAGTTAAGTTTTAGCTAATTCCCAATTAAGTTTTAGTTAGCTTATAGTTATTTTCAATTAGTTATTAGTTATTTTTGGTTAATTTTTATTTAAGTCTTAATTAATTCCTAGTCCATTCCTAGTTAAGTCCCTGATAATTTTTAGTTAAATTTGAGCTAACTCATAGTTGATTTTTAGTTAGGAAGGTTTTCAAGAAGCTTATTTATTGGATGCACACATAAAAGCCTTTTTGAAAGCATCCTTGAACTAGCTCCCCAAAAGGGTATAAATGAAAGTAGGACCCATCATTTTCTTTAATTTATTCAATATTAATTTAAAGCATGATCTTACACCATAGCCTTGTCATGTTCTTTTTGTGATCATGTTTACATATGTTAAGCATAAAAAAAAATTGTTTTCACGTTGGTTTTGCACATATCATGTTTTGTTCTTAGTTTTTTTGTCCTTGTTTTTTATTCACATAATCTTGTCTTGTTCCTTGTTTGAAAGTTAGACTTAAACCTTTCCTTGTTTGAAAGTTAAATTTAGGCCTTTCATTTAACCTTTTTCTTGTGGATATTCGTGTCCTTAATAACAGCCCCCATAAATAGTCATAGAGTACACTGTAAGGAGGGGAATGGTGCCTACTCCCAAAGGTTACATGTTGTGTAAAGCTCGTGTTTAAGGTTGTCCCTACTAAGTCCACCACACCACATACATTCAACTTGCATTAACTACCTTCTTTCCTTGGTTATGCAGGTTGATTTCAATTTGAACTCTTGTTTGTGAGTTTGCCCTAGTCTCATCTCGAAGTTCTAGCACGCCCACCTACCCCAAAAATGTTGTGAACTAGGGATCGTGCCTTGACTTTTTTGTTTTTGTTATTTCATTTTAGGATCCACATTGGATCTTTTAAGGAATTGGGGTACATTCCATGCCTCGTAACACTTCAAGGGTAAAGGGTGTTCAGAAGCTCCAAGGTTTGGACTAGGACAAGTGACAAGCGAATCTTCACACATACTTGCACAAACCAAACAACAAGTTGGTTAGTGCATAGCTAGACCATTTTTGATGCATGGACGAGCCATAGGTAAACATGGATTCACAAGACTCACCACGGCCCGGATTTAGAAGAAGCCACCACCTTCCCCCTTATAGAATTCTCTATGCCTGGCCATGAAGCCTACACCCAAATGTCATTTTGTCTCGGGACTCCCAACTTGGGAGTCTCCAAATTCCCAAAATTGGGACTCCCACAACTTTGGACGCCCATAACTTCGTGTGTAGACCTTTGATTGAGGTGAGGTCCAAAGTAAAGTCATATCCATTGTGAAATTTTTTTCAATAGTATGTGACGCACCACCTGGACATAAGTAAATCAGGACAATTCCCGACTTTTAGTGGTCAAGAGTCAAATTGGCAGTTTGACTCCTAGCCCTTCTTTTGGCCATAACTTATGTTTTTAGTGCCCAAATGGGTAATGCAAGCCCATTTTAAACATTAACGTTCAAAGAGATTTCTAATGGTATAAAGAACTCTTGAATTTAATGGGTTTTGATCCCTGAAATCACCCTCTAAAGATTTGGGAGTCCATCGAGATTCCAACTCCCAAAGTGAAAGCTGACTTGGGAATGTGGGGTTCATTCCCTCACATTTTCCTACACTCTTGGGAGAATGAAATGTGACTTTCGGGTTTGACTATTGGCATGCACCTTTGCAAGCCTTTGCCTTGGTCATGAGCCCAAGGCTAGGGTTGCAACAATTAAGGTCTTTTGTGGGTACATCTTTGATTCTTTTAGTAGGGACCATAAATTCAACTAGCATAATGGGTTGAATGCCATAAATGAACTCAAAAGGTGTAAAATATATAGTCATTTAATATGTTGTTTGATATGCCCATAATGTTGTAAAGAGCATAACATCCCAATTGTTGCGATTAACAATAACTAATTTGGCCAAAATCTTTCCCAAAGTTTTAATAGTTGATTCAACTTGACCATTTCCTTGGGGATAGTAGGTGGTTCACTTTTGATGTACAATCATAAACTCCACCATTAACACTCCAATAATTTTGTTAATGAAATGGCTTCTTTGATCATTAATAAAATAGGTGGGACACCTAAACCTAATTATGATGTTTTCATAAATGAATTTAGCGATGTTTTTTGTTATGTTATCCTTAAGTGCCTTAGCCTCCACCCACTTAGTGGTGCAATTAGTGGCTACAATAATATATTGATTACTAGTAGTCTTAGACGTGGGTTTAATAGGTCCCATAAAGTTTAAACCCCACTTCATAAAGAGTTCATATGCCATAACTAGTTTGAGTGGTCACTTACCACTTCACCACATGGGTTCTAATCATTGACAAATGTCACACTTTTGACACAAGTTGAAAGCATCTTTGTGAATAGTTTGCCACCAATAGCATGTCGACATGATTTTTTTCATTGTTGTATTGTTGTTATAATGACCTTCAATCGGTCCTTCATGGAACTCTTCCAAAACTTTAAAGGTTTCAATGGGTGTTAAACACTTCCTCGACATTCCATCAGGTCCTAATTTGTGCAAATGGCCATCACATAATGTATATGGCCTTGCTATAATCACCAATCAACTTTGTTCCTCTTTAGGCATATTGTCGTCAAAATAACCCTTCTTGAGACAATCAATTATTTGTCCATACCAATCAATTTCTATGCCAAACAATTGGGCATCATGTAATTGATCTTCAATTCTAATGGTTGGCTCTCCATGATTAATTATGGAAAATTGACTAAGTAAGAAATGCACCCAACTTGGTTTGAATATTACTTTAAAATCAAATTCTTGCATTAGTATTAGCCATCTAGCAATTCGGCTAGTGACTATTGGTTTGTTGACCAAATGTAATAGAGCTTTGTGGTCCATGAAAAATATGAAACTATTTCCTAAAAGATAGTGCTTGAATTTCTTCACAACATAAATCATTGTTAATGCTTCTTTTTCAGTGGTTATATAGTTATATTTTGCATTGTTCATCAATCTATTAGCATAGTAAATTGGTTTATCAATAGTCTTATTTGAATTTTGACTTCACATAGCTCCAAGTGCAAAATTTGATGCATTGGTATGCACATGGAATTTTAACTTCCAATCAAATATGATAAGTATAAGTAGGCATCTCATGGATACCTTCATCTAGTACCAAGACTTGGCACATGCCTTTATCCATATAAATTCTTCATCCTTATTTAATAATTTGCACATTGGTGTTGCCTTACTTGCAAAATCTTGAAAATAATGTAGATAAGAACTAGCTGATCCTAGGAATCATTTTATTTCCATTATATTGGTAGGTGTTAGCATAATGATAATTGTTGTCATCTTCCCTGGATCTACCAACATACTATCATGACACACTATGTGTCCTAACAGGACTTTTGAATTTATTAAAAATGCACATTTTTTAAGGTTAAGGCTAATGCCATTTACCCTACATTCTTCTAAGCATTTTTGTAATCATTCCAGATGATCTTTTTTATTTCCATATCCATTAAAATCATCTAAAAATAATTGCATAAATTTGTTTAAATAAGGTTTAAACGTTTTTGTTACTACTTTATAGAAAGTAACATGGGTGTTACACAACCTAGAAGGCATAATGTTGTAGGCATAAATGCCCCATTCTAAAATGAATGTCGTTTTGTCTTTGTCTTCTTTCACCATTTTAACTTGGTTATAACCATTGTAACCATCCATAAAGGAATACATCTCATGTCCAACTACATAATCCAAAACTGAATCCAAAAAGTTAAGGGAAATGGATCCTTTTTGGTTTGAACATTTAATTTTTGATAGTCCACACATATTTGTAACTTCCCATTTTTCTTTAATATTATCACCAACAGAGATAACCATTGTGTAGTTTCAATGGGATAGATAAATCTAGTATCAAGTAGCATATCCAAATCTTCTTTTAGTTTTAATGCATAATTCAAATACATTCTATATTGTGTTTTCTTAATTGGTTGGGCATTAGCCACTAATTCAATTTTGTGTTCACAAATTTCCCTGGGTATTCCCTTCAAATCTTTATAATTATAGGCAAAAACATCACAGTAATTAACCAATAATTCTTTAATTTGTGCTTGAAAAGATGTTGGTTAATGAGTACTTCCTTAGGATCCCCTTCACTTCCTAAGTTTAGTTTTTTCAACTACTCCTCATTTGTGACTATCCATCCTCCAATCTTCTTGTCCTTAACTATCACATCAACAACTTCATCCAATATCAAGATTTTTCCAAGTTGATGTTTATAAAAATAAACTAAATATTTTGGTTTTTCTTTTGGTTGAAACATACCATAGTAATTTCTTTCAAAAATTATAACTTTTTTGGTGCCACTTCTCCTACATGCCACAACTTAGGCACCACATTGTAAAGTTCCTCCTCCTTTTTATTCAACAATCCCTCTTCCCAATCATAACCATCATCAACATATTTTGGTCTTTCTATTGGCTGTTGTCCTTTCTCCTGCAATGATGGTAAAGTAACTATCACCCCAATTATGATTTGCCTTGGCTTATTTCAACAAAGGCCTTTTCAAAAGCATTGAATAAATTTGTGTTTCATTCCCCATATTCAATAGTGTAATAGAAATTTTGAACTCACATCCAACCAAATCAATTTTCAAGTTCCTTATTAACCCAACAAACTACACCTTTTTCTACTTAACCATCTTGACTACAAAAGGAGCTAACTTGGGTTTTTTCAACCCAAGTTTTTTCCTCAAACTTTCATAAACAATATTCATACTAAATCCGATGTGCAGTAATACATCTCTCACTTCAAATTTCCCTATACGAATTTGAACAACCAATGTGGTTTCATCAAAATCTTCTCCCATCTTCAACAATGACTTTGTCATCATCTCTTTTAATTAAGTACAAATTTCCAATAATTGTCATAATTTCACTTCTATCTTTGAATTTATCATGAATTCTTATAATTTACCATTTCGTTTCCCCATGTGTTCAACATTCATCTTCTATGGCAACAAATTCCACTTTGCCATTGGACTGTTTTTGACAAGTTGATTATTCCTTGTCTAAGGTCATACCCACTCATCCACTACACTAACAATTGGCTTATCAATACTCATTGTTGACTTGCCATTTGCACCCACCAACTCACTTTTCCTCTTCAAAAGATTCAATTCCTTTAACGACACATCCCATGTCAACATGTCAATTCCTTTAAGCTTGACATGTACATCACTTCCCTTGGCTACTTCAGTTGACCTTTTACCATCCTTCATCAAGTTGACTATAACAGTCCCTCTTCATTCAACCATGTCAGTTGAATAATTGACTTGGATGGTTTCAAATCAAAAGGAACATCCATACACATTTCTAGTGGTTTGTTTTCCACTTCTTGTATATTTTGTAGTTCATTAACTACATCCTTGTGAATCAATTTTTCCTTTTCCCATTTGATTTAATGTCCTTTAATGGGGCTAACTTCTCTCTTTGGAAGTTTTTCATCATGCATATTGGCCTTTGGCATCCTCATTCTTTGTCCTTTTGTGGTCACACACACATCCACTACGAGTTGGTCCCTTTCGACCATAGCCACATTCACTCCAACTTTCAATTTGGGGTTCTTATCCTCTTCCTCGATAACTTTCTTCCATAAAGGATAATTCTTCCGAACACGACCTTCCTTTTGACAATATTAACATCTCACACTATTCTGTCAAAATCTAAAATTTTGATCATATCCTTGTTGGTTATATCATTTGTTTTGATTTCATTGATTATTATTTTTCCAATTACAACCAATGGGTCTTGCATTATATTGATTTTGATCATTTGGTACACTGTAATTTGACAACTATATTTGTTCTTGTACAATTAGTATCTTTGTTTGTACTACATGCACTAATACAATTTTTCTTGAGGGGCAACTCCCACTCATTACTTCACTAGGACACTGATTGCATTATGATCACTAGCCTTGCATATTTGACAAATTTTCAATAATAGTTTGCATTCCAATATGAAATGACTTTCATTAAACCAATTTTGACAATATACACCTTCCCTTATTGTGTTAATATCACTTTCTTAGATTTCTTTTTTTTTTTTTTTTTCATTA
>Ga0209208_10004826_pt1 | contig 18945 bp, 18 predicted proteins | sample S1TSphfallax_3_FD_187694 | JGI IMG/M metagenome (GOLD analysis project Ga0209208, IMG submission 187694) | Host-associated microbial communities from peat moss isolated from Minnesota, USA - S1T2_Fd - Sphagnum fallax MG (SPAdes) (version 2) | ecosystem: Host-associated > Plants > Peat moss >... | reverse complement strand
AATAAGAGTTTTCCATTTGAAATATATCTTACCACACAACTACCACTCTTAACATGTGCACTTTTATCACATATAATCCTTAATTTTATCCCATATGATTTGCCCCAAGTTTTGCCCTTTTCACCTTTATACCTCGGCCAAAGGAAAAGCTCCACATCTTTTCATAAGAACTTTTATTTTGGGGAATTTTCCAAGGTTTTTCTTCTTATTTTTATTTTTTTTGATGGGCCAATCAATCAAATTGACTTATTGAAAAAATATGAATTTTTTTTTTTTGAAAAGCACCACATCTAATTATTAGAACTAACAAATTTTAGGGTTTAAGTTGCATTTATTCTAATTTTTTTACTTCAATTTCAAAACATATTCGACTTTAGGTATGGATATTTCTTGCATAAGTCCAGGGTTATGAATAAGGTATATTTAAAAATATTTTATTATTATTATTATTTGCCATTTTCTTGAAAAGATATTTGTTACTTGTGCCAAAAAAATTATAAAATAAAAAATCTGCAAGATATTGAGTGTTAGGTTTTAATAGCAAACTTTAAAATTCAAGAACCTAAGGTTGAGACAGTCTAAACACACTATACTATCCCACAAACTTAAAAAGAATGTGTTTATTATTATTTATAACCATTACCTATCGAAATTTTGAGAATTAAAAAAACCCAAGTGCCAAAGTTAAGATTTGATATTAAATTAATTATTCAATAGTTTGTTGTTGAATCGATTAGGGAGTACAATAAATGCTTCATAAGGTTTATTGATTTTTAAAAAATAAGTTAAGATAAATAATATAACATATATGTACTTGGTGGCTATATCCAAGTAAATAATTTACCTACACAACATGGGTTTATTCCAATGTATATCTAATTGTGGGGCTCTTCAAAATTTGATAAATGTTGAGAACTCAAGGGATCCATGGATAAAAAAATTAAGGAATTGGATGAAATGGATCAATTGAAAAAAAAATCTTGTTTTTAAAAGAATAACCATTAAATTAAAAACATTTATTTAGCTTTAAAGATTGATTTGTGGGACCTTGTTCAAATTATTAACACAATTTTATTTGAAAGTGCAAGCCTATGTACATAATTGTAATTCCCAACATTTTTCTTGGATGATTTTTTCAAATGAAAACTCCAAAGAAGTCCCTATAAGAAAAAAGAAAATTGTTGAGATGTATAACTTGGCTTCGTTTCCTAATTCACCAAGTTGCCCATAGGAAAAAATGATTCCTTTTAATTCATTGGATGATTTGTTCAAAATGAAAGCTTTAGACAAGCCATCCAAAGAAGAAGATGACATTTGGGATGTGCAACTTGGCCATACTTTTTCAAGCCAAGTTGCAAAGGGGAGAAAATTGAATGATTTCTTTAGATGAAAGCTCTAGAGAAGCCATCTAAAGAAGATGATGGTTGTTGAGACGTGGAATTGGGCCCCTTGTCCCTAACCAAGTTGCCAAAGGAAAAAAATGGTTTTGTAGGTTCACTAGATGAATTATTTGGATGAAAACTCCAAAGGATCCATTTGAAGAAAAATGTGACTATTGGGAATTGCAACATTTGGCCCACTTCCTTGGCCACTTTGCCTAGAAAGGAAAATGATTCCTTGAGGAAAATAGGAATTGGGCCCATGCTTTTCTTGGGGAGCTTAACTAAACTCCACATGGCATATCCATCCCTATGCAACTTGGCTCCTTTCTTTGGTCAAGTAGCCCAAGGGGAAAAAAAATCAAGCCAAGTTCCCCTTGGAAAAAAGGAAGTGGGGCCATATTTTTCTCAAGGAGCTTGGCAACATTTCTTAGGGAAAAAATCTGTGGAAGTTGTAACGCTTAAAAAGTTTTTAAAGTTTACATAATGGATAGATGTGTCACCTCATTTTTTCACCTTTTAACTTAGAAAATTTGTTCATCCATTTTGTAATTTTGTTTTATGCAACTTTTTCATACATTTTACAACTTTGTTCCCTAGTTTTTCATGCAATTAAAAATCCCATTCATTGTAAAACTATTTTTCATTTTCATCCATTATGCAACTATCTTTCCCAAAATTTCATCCATCATGAATGTTGATTGGCCATGGTTGGCCAAAGTTGGTTTATGAGTGTTCCTAAGGCAACTTAGGCTAACATCATGAGTCATCCATGTGTTTACATGGGGAATGGGTCAATCCTTCCTTCATAAAGAAATGATTGGCCCAAGTTGCCATGAACAATCATATGGATGAACATTGTTCAAGGCAACCTAGGGCCAACAAGATGGGCTCACCATATGGTTGTTTGACACAAATTGGGCTAGCTTGGAAGGTCAATTGCTTTTTCAAACTTTGGTGAAGCATTCCCAACCAAGGAAAAGGTTCATCCAATTGTCAAGACAACCATTTTCTTCCTAGGAAAGTGATTGTAAAACATTGAATGTTCCATTGTGTCACAACCTTTTATTCCAAAAGTAAGGATATCAAGTATTATTAAAACAATTATCATAACTTAGGTATTGTCAAAACATTATTTCGAAGAAAAATAGTTTTTGATTTTTTGTGTGTAGCAAGACGAAAAGTCTTTTGAAATATTTTAGAATTTTTGGTTTCAAAATGAAATATAAACAATTAATTAATTAATTGGTAGATATGTGCTAAAGTTGCCAAGATACAATAGGTTCTAGTAATGGATAATTCCTCTTGTGGATGATTGTGAATATGGTTAAGGTATATGAGCCTTAAGATGTCAACTCCCTAAAATGAACATTGGTTTTTGCATGTTAAGGCCTTTCTTAGTTGTTTAAAACAACCTTTTAATCAAAAGTAACCACAATTAACCTTATTATTAACATATTTAAGGTTGGAAGGTGGGTCCAAATAATAAATTGTAGAAAACCGAGGGCAATTAATAGTTTCATACATTGATTTCAATTTTTTTTTTCATTTAATCACATTACTAAAAAAATTACTTTTATTTTGTTTCAAAATAATGTGGAGTGGTTTAAATCAAGGGATTAAATCATTTTAAAGTAAAAATTAATTGAATCAAAATACATATTCAAATTAGAAATGAAACAATTGCTAACCATTTCAAATTCATTTAATAACTTTACTACAATAGCAACAACATGGTTTTTACAAAAATAATTTTTTAAAATTTCAACAAAACTACAATTGCTTTAATTGAAATTATATGTGTGCTTTCATCACACAATGAAATTAACATCGATAGATATTCACCTATGAAAGGAGTGATCACCTCACCATTTCAAATGCACTAGTTGGTCACACATAATGTAACAAGCAACTTAACAAGCACTAGATGGACTCCATGACAAATTTAGGGTAATACTAGAAGATAAACATTTCAATTTAAACATCCTATTGATCAAAATTCAAATATAGAACTTAAAAATGAAGACATAGCTTGCCATAATGAGCAGAGAGCCCAAGGTGAGGAAACAATCCTCATGTGTCCTTCGAACATAAATCGAACTAGCAAACACTCCGAACATTCCAACATTTGATAGCCAAAATGGTTGCCATAGTGCTAGATTGCCATAGTGTTTTCAACCATTGTGTGCAAAATGGTTTCATGATCAATTATTGCTTAAAGCTTTCACAAATTTCATGTGCAATTGTCAAACATGACATGTCATTCCACTATCATCCATTGATTGGTTTTTTGTTCTTTTTGAAATAGAGAACATTAGACCCTAGAAGTGGCAATGTGAAAAACCTTTTATCAACTACAAAAATTCAATTATGATGGGCATAAACATGCTAATAGGAATTAAGGTTGCCTCTTAGATAATTGTTTATTTTGGAATATTTTAAAAATATCCTATGATCATTTTAAAGTCGAGAAAATAAAATTTGATGCAAAAAATATTTTTCAATATAATATTATGTAAATATATGTTTAAAGAACCTCCCCCAAAATATGTCATGTTAAAAAAAATTCCCCAAAAACAATAATTATTACAATGTTTTAAAATGTTGGTTATAGTGTTTAAGAATGATTTTAAATATTATACTTTCATTAAATTCATTTAAAATTGTACCACATGTTTCCATAATATATTACAAACAATGTTATGAATGTTTTTGAATGACTTGCAACATTAGTATAATTTTGAACACTAAAACATGAAAATGTAAACATTAATTATATTTGCTTTAGCTCCTATTAGTGTGACTCCACCTTGATGACTTTAGAATGCTACTTAATAGTTCTAAAACAAAAGGTGACTAACAAGGAAATGGTTATAAACAATAATATAGGAGGCAATCACAACTTGCAAATAAATCAAGGGGGGCATTCAACAAAATAGATAGAAAACACAAAAAACAATGAAAGGAAATGTTCTATGATGATGATTGAAAAGAGAACAAAAGGTTTGATGAAAGTTCATCCATGAAAAACATTGTAGCACAAGGCGATGTGTTCTATGTGTCAATTCAAGCCTAAGTGTCGATCATAGCCTACAAGATTCCATTTTGTGACATTACACCTTTGTATGCCACCAAACATGAAGGTGGTGATGGAAAAAGAACACTAGAATAACAAAAGGAGATAGCAAGGCTTCAACCCTTCATATGCTTTTATTCATTCTTTTTTATTATCATTCTTCTTTTCATCTTTGCTTTCTTTTTCAAGCTAAACCCTAAAAGTTAGACCATCATGGATGAATATAAACACAAGATTTTTGTAAGCCTTGTGTTTTTTGTGATGATAGCAACAACTTGCACTTCATCAACATTATATTGCAATGATGATGATAGTTGTTTTCATTATGGAAACAAATGGAACAACAAAAGAAAAATTTGTATGGACCTATGAGTGAGGAAATGATTTCATGGAGTGACAACTTTTGAACAATTATTTAACAAAGATGTTCAAACAACAAAAAATTAGAAACTCCCTCCATCATTCACAAACAAGCACAAAAGTTCAACAAGAAGAGAGGAAAATGAAGAAAGATAAAATGAAGGAGAAGGAGAAAATATAGGGTTTGGTTTAGGGTTTATTTTCATTTTACAATGTAAATTTCATCAAAACAACAATATTTTATTGTAGCAACATTGGCCTTGAGGGTTGCAAATTGGCCTCCCAAGTTGATAGGTGTTTTTTTTCCTCTTAGGGCCAAGTCATGGCCATAAAGTGGTAGATTAAAAAAAAATGTTTTCTTTTTCAGCCTTTATTTTTTACTAATTGCAAACTTGCCCCCTTTGTGTATTTGTGCTTTTACAACATTTTAATAATGTTTTAAGGTTAAATGCTATTGAAATGTTAATACAACCATTAGTATGATGTTATCATAACATTGTAACACATTGTGATAATTGATTCATTATACTATAAAGCCATTACAACACCATATCAATGATCGATCAACATTTCACTAACATTTAGCTTTGAACACATTGTTAAAGTGTTATAAAAACACATATACATGAAGAGAAGCAAGTTTGTGATAATACTACTATAGCACATGAATGCATAAATTAAATTATTTCTTATTTTGCTGAATTTTTGAAATTTTATTTATTACTTGCACCAAAATAATAATAATAATTATTATAAAACTAAATTCCGAAATATACGACTATTGGGTTTGAACTTTAGGCCTATCAATCCTTGAATTTATACACATGAGACTATCCCACAAAAATAATAAAATTGTGTTTATTATTTTATATAAACCTTATGTGTCAAAAATTTCAGAATTAAAAAACCAATTGCCGAAGTTTAAGATTTGAAATTTAATTAATTATTCAACAGTTTGTTGTCGATGCCGAATCCATTTGAGTATACTACGATATAAAAACCTTGAAACTCATTTGAGTGATTTCAACAATAGGAATGCTCAATTTGAATTCAACCTTGGCTAGTGGAAAGGGCCATAAATTTTACACATATTTAATTTTTGAGAAATAATTATATAACTATGTAAACTGCCCACTCAAGGTTCATATATACATCACAAAATTGGCCAAAAAAAAAAAAAAAAAGGAAAAAAAAAGAGAAGATACGAGATGCTCATGGTACATACTACATACGCTATAAACCCTCACCCTCTGAAACACTGGGTTCTGGTGTGCTGGTGTTTCGGAGGTTCTGCAAGGGTTCACCCTCTGAAACACTGGTTCTGGTGGAGACTGTGCAAGAAAGAAGAGAGAGAGAGAGAGAGAGAAGAGAGAGCTTCAGGATTTTTCTTCCTTTTCGCCTTCTCTTCTCTTGCGATTTTCATAAAGGAATTTTCTCTCTATTGCAGGTTCTTTTTCTCTGGCTATGGCGTCTCAGTTGTTATGGGTATCCGCAAATTCCATCTCATTTCCTTTTTGTGTAAAGAGTAGTAGTCGTAGTAGTATCTCTGGCTGGTTTGCCGTAAACCATGATGAGCTCTTCAGCAATTCCAGCAACGGAGAAAAGATGATGATGTGTCCCAAACTCAGCTGCTGCTGCTGCTTGTAACATTTGTGGTGAATGGTGCCCCTGTCAAAGTGTATGTGTTTGCATTTTTCCTTTCGCACAGAGTGTTACTATTTTCTTGCGTTGTTCTTCTGGACATGCTTTTTTTGGGGTCTTCATTCCCTTCAGAGCTCAAATTTGCAACGAGTACTTGAAGACTATTTTCTTGCGTTGTTCTTGTGGAGGTGCTTTCTATTAGGGTTTCCATTCTATTCAGAGCTCAAATTTGCAATGGGTACTTGAAGAGCTTATGAAAACCCCTGAAAGTGGAAGCTGACCAACATCAGGCATGGCATAGGCACCCTTAGGTTGACTCTGCACAAGGGTAGATTCTTTGCTTGTGTGGATCATGCATCTACTTTGCTTTTGTGAATCTTCACAGATGCATGCTGCTCACTGACCAGTCAATTAGGAATCTTCTGTTTACACAGAAGAATATGTGCAAACATCAGGATTGCTCAGAGACAGCAATTCTGCAGCATATATGGACTACAGTTTTGCAATTGGCACACCCGTTTTTTCTACTGTGGTTGGTTGTGTTGCAACTGGCATGTTCTAATTTCTTTTAGCTGCTTGCTAGCTCTAATGTGGGATGATTTTCTGCTGATTGATACCTATGGCATAACAGATCAATCTCTTTGTCCATAATTAGGGTTGAATAGCAGGTTTTGAAGTTCAATGAAGGCTATAGCTAACATTGCTCATAGACAGGCCTGGATGTGACAGGGAAGTATGGAATCGAATCGGATTGCAAGAAAACCAATGGACGGAGGTGCTAGCAGTATCCGACAAGAAAAGCAATCCAAAACAGTGCTCCAAGAATTGTGCAACTGCTCGCTTGAAGGAGGGAATGAGAAGGGAGAAGAACAGGAACAAGATGGAAGCAAGAGAGGAGATTTGAGAGTTACAGATGTGGACATGGACAGCCTAGTGTTGTGTGCATCGAATTTGGACCTTCATGATTTGGTCAACATGGCCATGACATGCCACCGCTTCCGAGATGCTGCCTATTCTGACACAGTCTGGGAAATCCAGTGCAGGTCTGCATTCTTTAACATTGTAAGTTACACTTTTTGAGGATGTCAAAAAAATACTCATATGTACAGAATAAGTGCTTTGTTTGGACTATTACACTTCAGGATTGGACCATTAGTTTCCACTGGCTCTTTCATTTAAGGAGTTTAATTCTTTTCTTTGGTGCAGGAAGCGGTGGCCCCCGAAGCAAATGTGCAACGGGGGCACATTTCAGTATAGTGGTGGGAGAGATGCATATGTGGCTCGGCACACATTTTCACAGCAATTACGGTATACTGACCCAACAGATGCACACTTGCACTTGTTGCCTATGCCTATCAATCACCTTCTACTGGACAATGACACAGTCACCATTGCTCAGGTTCAATTTTCTTACACTATTGATTTATCTGATTGGAAAAGGATTTACTTAGTTTCCACACCAAATGGTATGGGGGTTCTTGTGGCTAAATCTTGGGTACTATGTGTGATTACTGCAGGGTCCAATAATAACAGTATGGAAGGTAGGGCCAACAGCAGAGGGACACATGGAGGCACCCAGTGTCACCCATGCTCTCCGTGATCACAATGCTCGAATCACATGCATGAGGTAATTAGAATTGTGTTCTTTATTTGTTCTGTGACTTTTCCTTGCTTCCAGAAATGGCTGACCATGGGAATTCCCTTGTCTGCCTTATCCATTTGGAAGAGGAATATTTCTTATAATCAGGAACACCTGAGTGTTTTCAGGACCTCTTTCCAAAAATACAAAGTTTTTGTGCGATTGCCTATAAAACAGCACCCAACTGACATTTGGTTTATGCAAACATGCAGATTGGTACCAGTGGCAGCTCTAGGTGCAATGCGGAACTTTCTTGGTGGAGCCAGCAATTTTCTTATTACATCAAGCTGTGATCATACGATCCGTATTTGGGGAAAGGTAGCTTCTTTCTATTCAATGCAATCCCCTGTTCTTTGCAGTCATGATATGTTTAGCCTGGATTTGCACTTTGCTGTAAGTAAGAGGCATCACAATTATCTGTTCAAAACAATGTATTACTCCTTGTCTTGGAAAACTCACAATGGCCAAAAACAGGAGTTCCAAGAATATGCACAGAGTCCTGGCTAGGGATCCATAACATCTGGCAAAGTGGATTTGGGTTTTCAAATACAAATCTATACTCCACTTAGTCATCAGTTACTTCTGTAATGGACACAGCATATGTCTGTTTATCTGATCAAATGGGATGATGATTTAACTTTCAAGTCTTACCAGACTCACCATAAGAGAAGGCAGGCTTCCAAGAACATGTACAAAATGTAACCATGGATCCAGAATAGCTGTCAATGTTGTTGCCCTGTAACTGAGTTCCTTGGAATGCAAATCCTTAATTCACTAAATCACCTGCCTTGGGATTTGAGTTTCAACCACTCAAGGTTGTACCAATCATGTGCTTTTTCTCTAAGAATTCCCTCAGATTACACCTGTTGTGGATCCTTTTTATCTTTTCTCACTACGTTGTGGTCCCTGCTCAAAATTTTGTTCCATAGGGGCGTTCTTTGCGCACTCTGCGAGGTCATCAAGGACCAGTTCAGATCCTTGCAGATAAATTGGTTGGGAAAGAGGGCTCGTTGCCAGTATTAGCAAGTGGTGGTTCAGATTGTACTGTAAGGTTATGGGGCCTTACTTCATCTGGGGGCAATAGAGGGCACTCCCCACTTCTAGCCACTTTGCATGGTCATGAACAGCCCATTAAGGAGCTTGCTGTGGCCAGGTACTTCTCACTGCCATAACTTCATTCTGTAGTAGTGGATGTATATGGCCCATTACTTGGATAAATTGGTGAGAAAATGATCACTGCAGGATTTTTTTTTGTTTGGCAGCTTGACAATTACAGAATCTAAATTGCAGGCATCTTTGTGTGTGCTGTTTACTGCAGTCACAACCCAAATCTTTTGGTGAGTGCAGCCAAAGACACCAAGGTAAGCCTGCTAAATCTTCACTTCCTCCTGTAATTTCTTTCCTTGCACCTCTTTTGGTTGATGGATTGATAATGAATGCTTTCACACTCTTAAGTATCATAATCACCTTATGGTTGAAAGGCCCCTATAGCCAGCCATGGTGAAGGATCCATTCCACATCCTTCAACTAGTTGTTCAATTTGATTGTTGACTTCTGGATTATTACACAACTATGTCGTTGTACTATGTTTTGTCACCAAATCACTATATTGACCTTGTTTCAAAGGGAAGAGTTTGTAGGACAAATCTTTTTGAAAATTGCAAGTTCTGGTACAGATTCGTGTGTGGGATGTAGCGGCAACATCATCAGGGGCAGCAGGTGCATGTGTTGGTTCCACAAGAGGGTTCTTTGAAGGAGTACCAGTTGGTCTGAAGACTGGGGACTCTCTTTGTTATATAGGAAGTGGATCTTCTGTGAAAGCAGTGGACCTTCGAACATTACGCACAGTTGCAACAGCAGCATTCCATGAGCCTGGGATTCTCACCTTTGCGTTATCACCATCTGGAGTTGGGATTTGCACTGGAGGCTTGGACAGGTATGAGGATAACCTTCCTGTTGATGTTGACACAAAAGATCTGGATCCAGCACCATAAAATAATTTGGGAAAGAGCTATGTTGCTTGGACTTCTTTGTTTAGCATTAAGGATTAAGGATGACCAACACAGCTTCTGACACTGCAAATTTCTGTCATTGCACTAATTTACAGGACAGCCAAATTATGGGACTTGCGGAAGAGTGAAGAGTGTCCAGAGCCATGGGCAGTGTTAGGGAACCACATGGGGCCTGTCCACTGTGTTCATTATGATCTGTACAAAGTCATTTCTGGTGGACCAAGCGACCGTGAAGTTCATGTCTGGAATGCTGAGACAGGTGATGAGATTTCCACCCTTGATTGTGCCGTGGCAGCATCATCTTCTGTAAATGTCGGGGTGAGTGCTCTGGTGGCAAATGGTGGAAAACTTGTAACAGGCTCATGTGGGGAAGATCCTGGAGTTGTCCGGTTACAAGACTTTTCAAATTGTGTGAATCCTTTGGTTGAGTGTGACACAGAAGTATCCAACAAGCACTCTAGCACGTCTAAATTTTGGGAATCTGTCTTCGATACCATGTTGTGAAGCAGTCTCCCCGTTTTGCATTGGAAACAAGACAGAGTTAATATTTGGGTTCAGCGACATTTTCCTGAGGAGGATATCTCATTCTCCATTTGACATTATTCTCATCTGCTTTCAGGCATATCATATATTTCAAAAAATCTAGCTGTGATATGATTTAAGCTGGAAGTTTCATCTCTGATCACCATTATGGTGTTATCAATGGGTGTATGTGGACATACATAACTATCTAAATTTGTACTAGTCACAAGGACTGTTGTGTTTTAGAGTGTGTATGTGAGGTGAAATTGAATAATGAAAACTGTTTCTCATGTGTACATGAGGGTGTATGCTCAAGCTGCTCACCCATCAGGTCCATTGACATGATGGGATCTCTGTGGCCACATCAAAGTTTGCTTGGTTGGATTTCTATTATCCAAATCGGTGGGCAGTCCTATAGGGCCCATTTACTTGTTTTTGGTAATGAGCCCCATATGAATTTCAGACTAGAGGAGAAAGTTGATTTTTATACTCTCAAGTGCATATTCATGGTCAGTTGACACAAACCCTTTTATAGTAGTCCTGGATTTCAATATATGTTCAACCAAATAGATGAACTATGGAACAAAGTTTAGCAAGGATTGTGGAACTTGCAACTTACTTATCTCAAAGATGCTTGCATGCAGCTTCCCTTAACAGTATTAGTCCTGTAACCCAGTGAAGATAGCAGCACATTCATTCAGCAAGGACCAAGATTTTAACACCATCAATATTTATGCAGGGGAGAACTCTTAGTCACTTAGCCCACCTAAGAAAGGAGCTCAGGGATATGCAAAATCAAAACCAGGCTGCTTTGCCTTATGAGTCACAACTCATTCACTGATGCAAGAATAAGCTACTTCCTTCTCTTCAACAAGCTCAGCTCCTGTAGCATCCAATTTTTCTCTTGAAAACTGATCAATGGAAAGGCCTGTACAAACATCAACCTGTCACTTATCAGCATCTTGCAAGTTGCACTATGAGTCAGCAATTACTAACCTGTAACATTATGACAAACCCAAGAAACATCATAGAATCTGCACAATCTTTAAGAGAGAGAAAGATAAGATAGAGAAATACTGATAGAAACTTATCAGACTGCAACAGAATCCCATGACAAAAAGCAGGAATGTAAACTCAAGCTGCTTGGAAGAAGTTATCAACTTGGAAGATACGTTCCACATACCTTGGACAATGTTCCAATTTCCATTTTTGCATGTGACTGGGAAAGAGAAGATGATGCCAGGTGGTGTGTGGTATGAGCCATCAGAGTAGACTCCCATTGAGACAAATGTTCCCTGTAATGAATCCATCAGTAAATTCAAAACCCTCACTTCTGAAAAAAAAATCTTGTGTCAGTAGATGTGGTGACTCCTGTAAAAGTGCTCTAGGAATCCACAGCACAAGATGTTAAGAATGAAGATCTTATGGAGCTTCCCTCACAAATGCTTTTTGACAGTCTATCTGATGGTGACTTATCTATGCATAAATTACCTCAGGGGTGCCAAGCACCCAATCACGGATGTGATCACATGCTGAGCTGGCAGCTGACAAGGCACTCGAGAGTTTGCGGGCCTTGATGATGGCAGCACCACGCTGCTGCACAACTTTAATGAATTCGCCATTCAACCTGAGATATGGACATAAAGATGTATGAGTCAAAACATTCATGCAGCAGCCCTCTAAAAGAGAATACATTACAGTTCATTATACAAGGTTTGATATGTGCAAAACCCAGAAACATATGAAATTACAGGCCCTTCAGCCCTGATCACATCACATCATACTCCAAAAAGTTATGTAGTCTATAATAGCAACATTCATGTTATTGATAGTACTAGAGAATCTGAATAAAAGATATGTACCAAGATACATACTTAGACCACAGTCCCTATCCTTGGTACTTCTATGCTATGACAAAGCCAATATGCAGAAATGGCTGTATAGCCAAAAACATCTGGCACAAAGCAAATCCTCTTTAGTATTGATGCATCATAGGACATACCAGGCATCATCAGCCACAGCAGAGCGAACAGATTTTACACCATCTGGACCTTCAACAACAGCATGGTTGACATCTGGGTACTGAGAAGATGAATGATTGCCCCAAATGATGACATTTTTCACAGATGAGACTGCCACTCCTAATCGCTCAGCGACTTGGCCAAGAGCCCTGTTGTGGTCCAGCCTGGTGAGGCATGTGATGTTCTTCTCGGGAATAGAGGGGGCAAACTCTTTCAATATCAGTGCATTTGTGTTTGCTGGGTTTGCCACCACCAGGACCTGTCCATGGGTTGCAAGTGAGAACTCACAAATTTGCACAAAAGTGGAATAAATCACTCCTTCAGGCCTTAACCATGAATATAGTACACACCTGAAATTGATAGAATCTGAAATCACAGAAGCAATCACCTAGCATGAAACAAAGAATTGGGTTATGAGGTTTGGGCTTTTCACATCTAATGCTCCAATATTCTAAATGACTTCTTTTGGATGTGCAGGTTTACCTTAACATCCTTGGCAGCATATTGTTCAAGGGCAGAGGCTTGCCCTTTGTAGATGGAGACATTCTTGGACATCACATCCTTACGCTCCATGCCTTCCTTGCGTGGAAATCCTCCAACCATCACTGCAATGTTCACATCCTTGCACGCTTCTGCTACGTCTGTGGTTGCAACTATACCTGTTCTGGGCAAACACAGTAAGATCCAGGAACTGTTTGAACACTGTTGGCATAGATGTGTGACAGCTGGTAACCTGGACTGTGATTGTCTACATCAGATCCCATAATTTTTGTACGTTGTCAATGTTTCTTGAGATGGAAAAGCTGGATGTGCACATAACCATCACAGCTAGATCTTCTATGTTCTGAGAGGGCTGTGAAGTATCTGTGAAACACTCAGCTACCCATTTCATGATCTCTCAGGAAACTGAACTCCATAGAGAATCAGCAAACATGTGGTGAGTTCAAGATGCAAAGACATAAGTCCAGAAGACTGTTCACAGCCTTGCAAAAAAAATTCTACCAACACTAACATGAATTGGGAGGATGGACATTTGGAGTGGTCAAACCTTGCAGAAGAGGGAAAGCAGCATCAATGAGCTCCATCTTCACACCATTCAGAGATTCTACAGCAGGTGGAATATCCAGCAAATGCAAGATCACAGGCTGGTCTGGCCCCAACATAATTCCGCGTGCGATCATTGGCACCAAGGCATATCCAATTTGCCCTGCAGAAAAGTGCAAAATCCAATCCATATTTTAAAAAAACACTTACTCTGCCACATGTGGATACTACCAACAAATGTATTCCTGTGATCCAGAAAAATGAATTTATGATGATGAATATTGTGGTTGGAAATCTGATGAACTCTTTGAATTTTGTACAGAAAACAGCATAAGGCTTCCACATCCACTAAAGACAGTCAATCAAGCGAAGCTGAACTTCAAACAAATCTCAGCTAGTGAAATTTCACTGTTTTCCAGAGAATAGGACTCCATTTAACTGAAGTCAAAACCTCACAAACTTGTCCCAAAAATCCTGAACTAGATCTCAATGCATTCATTGTCACATTCAGCTGTGGTTAAGCTGACTGGATATTTGATTCCTTTTCAAAACAGGAACCCTTATGCAACGGATCGGCGAAATTAGAGATCCACAAACAAGCATCGTATACAAAACAGTTGAAGCAACCACAAAACTTCTCTTGTAACAAAATCCTCAAATTTCAGATCACTAGAAATCCTTCAGAAATCCTTCAAGATTTCAGAAAAAAAAACTCGATTTCAAAAATTTCAAGACGATCTTCATCTTTTCGATTCCTCACAAATTTCTCAAGCAAGACGGACAAGCACGAGCGCATTTCATATAGTCATCACACAGGGAGGAGCGAGAAAGTGTGCGTGTGTTTGAGAGAGAGAGAGAGAGAGAGAGAGAATCCTCTAACTTCCTAACACAATAACCTAAGACCGGAACACATGAGGAGATAGAAAACGAGAGGCTAACTTGCGGAAGACCAAAAGAAATGGTGCGATGATCAAACATTCACAAGAGGCAACAAAAAAAAGGAAAAAAAAGAAAGGAAAACCGCACCTGCAGCTCCTGTGACAAGCACACGTACTGGATGCTTCGCCATTGCCGTTCTCTGCACTTGCCAAAAATCACCAAACGTCGCTCGCGATCTGTTCTGCGCAACGAAGAAAAAATGGAAACTCGATTGCAGCCCGTGAAGACCACGAGGAAGAGGAGACGACGAGGAATCGCGGGCCGGGTCACGTCGCGTGTGTCGTCGTCGCTGACTCAACCCGGCAAAAGCCCCGAGGAACTAGACGGCGCCGCCAGGGAACGGCAACCCGTTCCCAAAAAAGAAAAAAGAAACTAGAAAAAAGGAAAAAGAAAAGAAAAAGAAAACTCTGTGCACGCTTCTGATGTTGCATAATTGGCTAGCATCTCGAGAGGGGTTTAGCATTAAATGGCGACAGCTTTTTAAATCTATCTAAATAGATTAAAATTTTACTACCTGATTAAACCTATCTATTTACTACTAAAATAGTTTTAAAATGCTACCTGATTAAATAAATTGGCCTCTTCTTTGTTTTTTTCAGAAAAAAAAGAGAATATTCTCTTTTTTAATTAATTTTTTTTAGCATTGTGGCGAAATTTTGCACAAAAAGAGAAGAAAAAGCTGAAATTGGAGTAAAAAGATTGGCTTACTTTCTTCCCATATTTTGAGAAATGAGTATATGAATGTTTTGAATCCTTGGGAAATTGGGAAGAAAGTTGACCTATTTTCTTGTCCAGAAGTTGTTGTGAAATCTATCTATGAAGCAAGGTAGTTTGTTTGTTTTGTTTGTCACTCATATCTCCTAAACCATGGTGCTTCATGTTGCATCTTGGTATCTGGGGAAAGCTCTCAATGCATAGAGTTGCAAGTCAGAGTTGCAATGACTTGGTTAGAGATTGTTTGGAGCTATGGTGTGGAAGCTATTGATTATTGTACCATTTTCTTGATGAAAATTAAATAAAATTAAAACTGAAAATTGTATTGGAATTTGGGGGAGGGGGGGGCGGTGTTTTTGGTGTTGTTGGAAAGCCTTTGGTGAGTCAGATTTAATAGAGTTTATTTTACAATTTTCAGAGCTAAGGTGTGAAACACATTGATTTTTTAAGTGGATTTTGTTGCTGGAAATTCAAACAAATTGTAAAAATTGTGTTTGGAAGGAAAATTCAGTTGAGCTCTCAATGTCTTCACACTTGGGCCAATGGCATAAGGTACACTAATATTTACGAAGTTTGAGATGAAGTTTTTTTTTGGTTTTTTCTGGTTGTCTTGACTTTCACATCTTGGGAACCCTTTGCTTACTAGATTATCCCTTTTAGATAGCATAGTACCTTTTTAGGTTCAACAAAAATAATAATATTTTTTAAATTGCTGAAATTAAAAAAAAATCAAGGTCCTTTCTTGATGAAAATTTTTAAAACTATTTTTTAGTGTTGTCAAAATTTCATAAGATTCCTAAGCTACCGAAGGTTGTTAATTTTGAATTCAGTTGTAGACCTCTAAATTACGTAAGTTCTAGTTTAGATCTAAACCTCTAGATTACTTCTTGAGGTTTACAAACTTAATAGTTCAGTATGAACTAAAATGGACACCATGTCTTTCTTCTTCCACATTCTTTTCCTCTTATTTTTGAATGAAGTCTTGCAGGTGCACATTATTTTGCATTATGGGTGGTGAAACATTATCGTAGTACACGAACGGTTTTGCCATAAATTAAATATTTTAAAATTATTTGTGCCAAAAATTTAATAATGATTATAAAATCAAAATTGAAAATATTTCAACTGTCAGGTTTGAACTTCAGACCTGCCACTTCTAGAAATGGAAAAATGTGACAGCCTACTCTAGACACACTTAAACTGTCTCACAAAAATAGCAATAGTATGTTTATTATTTTATATAAACATTACTTGCAAAAAATTTCAAAATTAAAAAACCAACTGCTAAAGTTAAGATTTGAAATTTAACTAATAATTCCACAATTTGTTACCGAATCCATTCAGGTACTATGGTAATATGATTCTGTAAAGCACTGGCAAATTTTTTTTTAATGTATCTGGAGATCATGTTCTCAAGCCTAATTTTTCCTTCACAAAAGGGGGCAGGTATTTTCTTTTACTGAAATGCATTTTTTCTTGCTCTGGGGGAAAAAGAAAAAAAAAAGGAAATACTATGGTGCTTGCTTGCTTGCTTGCTTGCTTTCCATCAAGTAAGTAAGTAACAGCCTGAGAGCAGGTTGTTCTCACAATAAGCACCTTCTCCAGGGCTCTGCCTCAGGCAGGTTGCTTATTTTGAGAATGCCCTCATGCTTGGGTGTTACCCTACTCCAAAGGATTGTTCTAAAGCAGCAAAAGTCTGGGATATGGAAGGTGAGAGGATATGGAAGGTGAGCATTATGGGTGGTGGAACCACCACCACCATCATCCCTGAAGGGATTGTTCCATAGCAACAAAAGCCTCAGATTCCAAAGGTCAGTTTGTTTTTGATGTGGAAGCTTGTAAGCCTGTCATGTGACGTCTATGGAAAGGTTTTTAAATAAATAAATAATATATTGAAATCTATTGAGTGCTTTTTGTACAGGGGAAGTCCTCTGCTTGAAGGTACATCATGATATCAGACTCAGAAATTTGACCCAAACTAGGTATATGGTATCTGAGACCCCAATACCAAGGTAGTTAGACTAGGGTTTCTTTATCTTTTTTCTTCCAATTTTGTGATGTCATAAATTTGGGGAAATTTTCCCAAAAAAATTAGAAAATTTAGTCAATTTTCACTACCCTAAAAAGAAAAGTTTCAAAAAAAATTCAAAGTTTCAAAAATTATGCCAATTTTTTTGTCAAAAAAATTGTTTGCAAGAAAAACCGAGGTAGAAGTTAGGGGGATGACTACCCCCTATATATTTTTAAAAAAAACTGGGATTGATATCTTTTACTTCTACTTTTTTGAGCAAATTCTCAAGGTTATAAGAAAGTTCTAGGAGAATTTTGAAATTTTTCTTTAAGCTATAGTTATCACCACATTGGGATTCAATAGGAAGGGGTTGAATGGTAAAACCCCAGGGTGAAGCCATTCCCAAACTGCAAAGGCATATGGAGGAGGGATGATGGTAACCCTTGTATGTTGTGGGCCTTAATCCAATGTCAAGCATGAGGTGAACCTTTTCATAAGCCTAAAAACACATGTAGATCCCAAGGTGCTAAGAGTAGGAGGGATCTTACACCTAGTATTTAGGAGTGAGACCTATTAGTTTTAAGGACAGATATTCATGGACATAAGGTGCCATCTAAATATACTTGGGGAGTTTTCTTGGAGTGCTTTACCCAGTGAGGACAAGTTGCATGGGCAGTTTAGAACTTAGCAATGCTCATTGCTTCCTCCTCATGTGCTTCACAAACATGTTTTGTGCAAATGGAGCAATTGTTGAAGATGTTGAAACTTGATGTGTGCATGGATGTAAGGGTATTTATATGTTGGAAGGACATGTTTGATTTCTTGTCTTTTGTCTCATCAATTAATGTGTGCATGATGAGTTGTGTGACAGACAGGTAGAGAATGGTTTGTTGGTTTCATCCAATTATTTACACTGACAAATGATGATATGACATTATTTAAATACACATCAATTTTAATAAGTTTGTAGCAATAGAATAATGTATTCCCCAAGTTTTAATGGGGACTCAATTAATCTCCTTGACATCAACAAAACCAAAAGCAGTAGTGGATTGGAAATGGAGGTTGCTTGAATCTCTTGCTCAAAATGCCTTTGAATCTTTCTTCTATTTAAGCTTTCCTCTTCACAAAATTATTCAGCCTATGTTAGGTATAGATACCAAAGGTTGTCCAAGGATAAAAATATTCTCCATTTGGTGGATTGGGTTTTTTTTAAAGAGAAGCAAAAGAAAGCCTTGTTGCCATTTCATCTCTCATCAGTGGATGTGGTCCCTAGATGTTTGAAGCAAACATCTCAAGATTACTCAACTACTACATTCCTTAGTGTTTTTTTTGCCTCTTTTGGATTGTCAGTTGAAGGGCATTGCTTGAAAGAGGAGCCATCCATCAAAGTTAACTTGCTTTTATTTCTCAAAGTATTATTATTGTGGATTTTGCTATGTAATTTCATAAATATGTATATCATTTGGAAGAGTCTTTGATTTCATAAATGTGTATGTCATTTTTGAAGAGTCTTTGATTTCATAAATGTGTATGTCATTTTTGAAGAGTCTTTGATTGACTTGGACATGTAGTCATAACACTTTT
>Ga0209208_10004825_pt1 | contig 18947 bp, 21 predicted proteins | sample S1TSphfallax_3_FD_187694 | JGI IMG/M metagenome (GOLD analysis project Ga0209208, IMG submission 187694) | Host-associated microbial communities from peat moss isolated from Minnesota, USA - S1T2_Fd - Sphagnum fallax MG (SPAdes) (version 2) | ecosystem: Host-associated > Plants > Peat moss >... | reverse complement strand
TCTTCTCGTTCTTATCCTTGTTTTTGCGGCCTTTGGGTTCTAGAGATGGTGGCAACTCCTTGGGTAGCAGTTCAGCCACTGCTTTCCAGTAGGCTTTGTCTGCATTCTTGTGGAAATTCTCTTGATTTGAAAGATAAACCTGTCCCCCATCCAAAACAAAGGACCTGTTTCAGCAGCAATTGCACACATGGGTGTGAACATTCCTACACACAGCAAGCATATCTGGAAAATCTCTGTAGTGGAAACAACGCTCAAACACCTAACAGTATTTCTCTGTTGTCCTGGACATCAACTGACTGACAACTCTGGGTCCACCACTTACCCTAGTAATGCAGCAACTTTGCCATGCACTTCATTAGTTTCACAATCCCACTGAGTAGTACAGTCAACAATAGAGAACCCTCAGCAAACAGTCATACTCCAGGAATGCACAGAAAATCAGATCACCTTTTCTTGGTCACGGTTCTTCTTGATATTTGCCTCCCTGTTCATTTTCCGCTTTGCTAGGAGCTCATCTTTGTAGTCATCAGCATCATCAATAATCTGCTGAAGCCTCTCCCTTTCGATTCGCTCTTTCTCTTGAAGGTGCAAAGCATTTTTCCTGGGGAAAACACCCATCAATAAAATGGCAGGTTACAAGACCCAGTCAGAGAGATAACCAGCCCACAGACAAAAGCATTTGCAAGCAGCACATGATCAGTCAGTTTTGTTATCAACTGTGAGACTGTCAAGACAGATTCTTACCGTTTCCATTCCCGCAGGATGTGACCTTCCTCCTGTCCCATCTCTTCAGGTGGGGGTAGCACAGCTCCATTTACACCAGCAGCAGTGCCAGTGGCATCCTGTGCAAAGAAATCCTCATCAAGCTCCTTTGCGCCGAATCCTCCTCCTCCATTCAGATGGACTGGAGTCTGGTAGTCCGGGACGGAGAACTCTGCTCTCTGCGCGAAATCAGAGGGAGACTCAGAGCCAAGAGACTGAGAGTACAAAGGAGGGATGTCCGCGGCCTGACCAGCAGTTTCATCATCATATGAGTTCTCGTAGATCGGAGGAGGCGGGTGTCCAAAGGCGCCATTGGAAGCTCCCTTGAAATCATCGAAGGCGTCCTTGCCTCCCTCGTCATGAAAGTGATCTGCATTGAAGTCCTCCGAAGCACGGAAGGAGCTATCGAACCGCGATGACTCGATGCGGGAGCTGTCGAAGCGCGCAGACTCCAGACGCGGATCGAAACTGTTGAAATCGTTGCCGAAAGGCCGAAGTGATGAGCCATCTACCAAGTCTTCACCACCACCAGAATATGCATCGTCGGCCATGATGCTTGCCGTGCCGTGCCGTGCTTCAGAGAGTCCTCCCTTCTCTTCTCTCAAATGTGCAAACCTCACAACCCTGCCACTCCTGTCACCGGATCTTCCTCGACGGCTGTTCAAATGCAAGTTGTGCTCCTCAGCGGCTGGCTATTCCTGAAAAACTAACCACGTGTTCATCAGCAGTAGTGTAGTGTAGCTAGCGACCTCACACTCTCTCTCTCTCTCTAACTGCTCACATAAATCTACTCTCACAGCTCTTGCCCTGCTCCTGGATTCTTCAATACGCAAAACGCATCTGAAACGAACAGAAAACAGATCACAGACCAACAAGCAAAGCCAGAAAGTGAAACTGCAAACAAAAAGCTTGTCACAGGAGGAGGAGACAGCATCACATCTTCCCTGACCTAGAGGAACAAGCAGCGCTAGCAGCACTTCTCAAAAGAAAAAACGCGAAAAAAATATTGACATGGAAGGGACAGGGGAAAAAAACCGCAAAAAATAACTTAGAACCAGTAGCAGAAACTGATGCCAAAACCCACAACCACGAACAAAAGAAAAAACAAGGAGAAAATAAGGAAGCGCAAGGTACCTGCGACACAGCGAAAGGTGCAATGGCCGCGCCAGTCTTTCCTCCCCGAGCACAAAAGGAAGGAGACGAAGTTCCCACGTTCGCCTCCACAGATTTCCTACGAACATGTACCCATTTTGGGGAACCAAGTGAGAACGTGTTCTTTTGGAGTTGTTCCCACGGTTCCCCAATGATTCACTGCTGGCTCACCCATCAAACACTTCATTGATTGGTTGGTGGTTGTGCCAGAATGGTTTTTCTTTTCTTTTCTTTTATGGCAGAATTGTTTTGTTTTATGGCGGAATTGTGTTTTTGTTTTTTCTTCTTTTTTTGTTTTGGTTTGCTTTGGGACTTTTTTTTCGTTTTTTCTGCCCTTACTGAACAAGTTAGTCACAACATCATAAATAAAAACTTTTAATTTAAGTTTTTAAATTTAAAACGGCCCCTCAACATGAAGCTAAACATGGGCCCAAATTGAATAAAGCTCACCCTTGAGGGATTTCCACAAGGTAAGAATTTCCAACCTCTTTTAAAAAATTTAATTCCATGTTATACCTTATGAGTACCTACCAAATACTCACTAGGTATGACATTAAAAAAAATTAAATTAAATGATAGGGCTTATTTCAAAAAATGAAACGTTTTAAAGGCTAACTTGTCGTTTTTTGAAACACCCATTGTGACATTTCACCTTTTAAGGCGCCCAACACTTGCTCCACAATTGCCTTCAAAAAAAAGGCAACCATGTTTTTACTAGGCCACAAACAATTGCCTTAAAAAAAGGCCACCATGTTTATATGGGGCCTCAAACAATCGCCTTAAATAAAGGGCAACCATGTTTTTACCAAACCTCAAACAATTGCCTTCAAAAAAAAAAAGTGACCATGTTTTTACAATGCCTCAAACAAGAGGACAACTAGGTCTTCCCTTGCATTTTGTGAATGTCCTCCAACATGGAACACAAGGCAACGAATTATAGTTATCATGAACCTAAACATACATAAATCACGGGGCATAAAAACATGCAAGGTAAAGGTTCATCTTGTTTTTAGCCAAAATAGAGTGTAAACATTGGAAAAGCAATAGATGGATGTGTGAGGAAGGAAGGTAACAACAAGTTAAACTCACTACAATTGGTGGTTTCTAGAGTTTGATCTTATGTTTCATGTGTTTTCTTGGCAAAGGAATAGTGATGTGTATGTGCATTCAATTTGGGGTAACAACATGTGGGTTTGCGATTTAGAGGCATTGGAGCAACAAGCGTCTTGCAATTTGGAAATGTGTGTTGGAACAACCACAATTTTGTGATTTGGAGCATGCACTAGAAAGCTTTTTAACACAAAGCCTTGCCAACTCTCACCCTTGGACTTCGATTTCTTGTTACCTCATAGTCGTGCATTCTACAACATGAGTTCTATTTCTCTAAATCTCTAAGCATAATTTGAAACTCAACATGGAAGCACAAAGGTAGACCCAATGTCAATACCAAAACCATGGTGACTTTAAAGATCACTCTGATTTATCCTTTTTTGGGGGGAAGGGATATTCAGAAATATCAAAATATATTTACGAATTATTTTAGACTGTTTTACAATATATGAAGTCTAGTTGTTAGCCATGGTTTGGTTTGGAGGATTGTGGATTCTTGGGTTTTTTATTAGCTTTTTTTTTCACAACTCGCCTTCATATCAAAATTATAGAACATGAAATTACCAACATTGGAAACATGTAGCACACCAATTAAATTTCCCTTGAATCACACCAATCTAAATTTTCTATAAATACATCTTTTTCTTAAAAATAAAGCCTTTCCTCTTGGGTTGGAGGATTGGACCAAAAGAAACAAAACACAAAACAATTTCATAAGAATTTGAATAAAATGAAGTTCAAGGTTTACAATGGTGCTAAGGATTGTATGATTGAACAATTTACCACATAAGATTTGCAACTATATTGAGAATAATATTTATGAAAATATAACATAATTGCAATATCATCCCCACCCATATCCAAAACTCAAGGGCAATATTTAAACCAATTTTATGTGAGTGTTTGTGGCCACCATAAACCAATTTACTTTGCATGCTTAGATTAGCCCCATACGTGGAATGGCAAATGTTCAATATTTCATGTTTGTTTGGCGGTTTGCAAGTAAATTTATTTTCATCATGACTTGCATTTTTATAGAGGTTGCATTATCAAAGTTTTTACAAGTGTTTCACACTCTCCAAGCTTCTACAACTCTCTCACAAACATAGAACAACCCACAATGTCAATACAAAATATGTTTTATTGAAGGATTTTCAAAAACAAATTGTTCCAACAATATTGGCTTTTGAGTTGATTGACCTTTGCTTTTTAGAAATAAACTTTTAAATTCCCAAGTCTTCTCCTTCACCCACTTCTTTTAAAACTTATTTCTTTCTCTTTGGAGCCTTTTAAAAACTATTTCTATTTTGTGACCTCCTAAATCGTCTAAAAAATCTAAATTAAAGCTTGAAGCTTTTTTTTTTGTAGCATGAGGTCTTAACATCCATATGCCTTGTGAAAGGTTTCCAATCAACTAATTTTGTGTGAAAGATTTTAAATGTATTCAAGAAGTTATTTTGTCTTGAAAAATCTTTTCTATTGTGATCTTTTCTATTGGGAGCTTTTGTTGCTCTATTTTTTTAGATATATTTTTCAATTTTTTCTTTAGTGTTGACTAAACCATGTTTATCTTGCACTACAATCTAAATTTGAAAAACACATTGTGATCCAAATTCTTGGTAAACATAGTGCAATCCATATTCTTGAAAAATCATTTTTTACATTCTTTGTTTCTTGATTCTTACATGTTTCCCTTCATGCCATTATACATGATTTGGTGTGTGATTTAGCCTTCAAAAAGATGCATTTTAATTTGGTGCCTAGAGGAATTTTCCAACACAACCAACAAAGTATTTTAGTGTCATTACATTGATAGGGTCACATTTCACTTGCTTCAATCCATGGGATCAAAAAAAACAATTGATAATTTAGGAGGGAACATAGAAAAAGAATTTTTAAAAGGTTTAAAAAATAGATAGAGAAGTTTGAAAAGAAGTATGCACGAAAAGACTTGGAAATTTAAAAGCTTATTTCTAAGAAGTAAAGATCAATTGATTTCGAAACCATTCTAGAAATAGAAAAATAAATAAAAAGTCCTTCGTCAAAACATACCTTGTATTAACATCATAGAAAGGTTTATTCCATATTTGCAAGGGGGTTATAAAAGTTGGAGAGTGTAAGAGACTTAGATGCACATGAGCTTGCACATTACAAGCTTTGTGATGTGCAAATCATGATGAAAAATCAATTTATGTGCAAACCATTTGATGAACATGAGATGCAACCAAGCCTTTTGTCACTCTTAAGTTCTAGGTGTAGGTGTTACTTTTACACCTTTGGTGGGAATGTTTTTATGTTTGACTTGTGATCAATGTTGGCCAATTTTTTTTCTTGTGAAAAACCTTTGCTCTCAATTATAAAAAGTAAATTGGAATATGCTTGGTTTGGGTTTTGGTTCAAAAAAATTAATGTAAATTGGAAGGTTTTGAATAAACAAAACTAGAACCAAACTAAAAACCAAATATTTAAATGTGGTTTTGAATTTATTTCTTCATATATATATTTAGAATGTGATGATGGCAAACCCTGTGACAAAACCTTGATTAGATAATTATAATTTTTGGAAGTTTTTTAATAGAAATAAACCCATGTGTTTTCAAGGTTCATCCTTTATTTATTATTTTCAAAATCACAAAAAGGTACCCCAATTATATGTCCCAAATAGTACCCACATTATTAAAAGGCATTAATTAGGTTGAAAATGTTAACAAATAGTTTTAGAAATATTTCTTTCATTCAACCAATGAAAACAAGTTGATATGCACCCATCATGTTTGCGAAAGGGGGAAATGTTTATTTATTTTTGGATTGTGTTGTTCCCACCATGTTCCAACAAGTTCCCAATGACATTCCCCAAATATTTGCCAAATTCCCAATGTGTTTTCTAAGTTGTTCCTAGTAATACCATAATTTATTTCATAGTTGTTGCCCAAGTTGAACTTTCATAACCCAAAAGGTGTGCCAAAAGTAAACACTTTCATTTTTTATATATTGTCACAACTTTAACCTTACGTTCGTGACCAAGGCAAATGCTTACAAAGGTGCAAGCCAAGAGGGAAGCCCGGGAGTCACATTTCATGTTCCTGAAAGTGTAGGAAAGTGTGAAGGAATGAACCTCCACACTCCCAAATGAACTCCCATTTTGGGAGTTAGAATCTCGATAGACTTTTTAATCTTCAAAAAGAGATTGTAGGGGTCAAAACCCATTTGATTGAAGAGTTTCTTATATCATTGGAAAACTCTTGTGTAGATGTTTAATTGGGCTCGCATGACCCTTTTGGATACCTAAAACACAAGTTATTGCCAAAAGAAGGGTCAAAAGTCAAATTGACAATTTGACCCCCGACCACTAAAAGTTAAGAATCGCCCTGATTTTCCTGCATGTAGGTGGTGTGTGACATATCATTGCAAAGCTCTTGATGAGAGTTACAACTTTGCTTCGAACCTCACCTTAATCAAAGGCCTGCACACAAAACTATGGGTGTCCAAAGTTGCAAGAGTTTCAATTTTGAAAATTTTGGGACTCACACTTGGGAGTCCCAAAACAAAATGACATTTGAATGCTAACACCATGCCCAAACACAGAGAATATTATAAAGGGGAAGCTAGTGGCTTCCTCAAGTCCCGGCCGTGGTGAGTTTTAGGAGTCTATGTTTGCTCATAGCTTGTCCGTGCACCAAAGGTGTTCCAATTACGCACTAACCAACTTGATGTTTGGTTTGTGTAGGTCCGTGTAAGTAATTGACTTGCTTGTCAATCTTCCTAGTCCCCATCCTAAAGCTCCAACATGCCCCTCTACCCCCGAAGTGTTACAAGACAAGGAACATGCCCCAACTCCTTTTCTTTCCATTGTTGTCACCTTTGGATTCACAGTTGAGTCCATTAAGGAGCTTGGGGGTGCATCAAATAAAGTCAACAATGTTTGTAATCGTAGATTTTACCACGATCACCTTCAATATAACACCCATAGTTTTTATGAATATAAAATACTTAAAATACCAATCCTTTAAAGTTATGCAATACGATCACAAAAAAATGATCCAAAAAATTATGCTTAATTTGTTTATGTCATGGGAAACAACATTAAATAAACAAGGTATGAAAATTTTCAATTTCACAAAAATGGTGATAAAAAAATGTTAACATTTTGCATGAATGTAAAGAATCCAAAGATGTGGATAGATTATTAAGAGTTTCAATGATAGGTGAATTTATTGATGATGAAAATGAAAATTCAATTGAAAACCCCTTTCATTTGGAAGAACTACAAAACACAACTAAAAACATTATTGAGGAAATTACAATTCAAAATAACACCACACAACACAAACAAAAATTTGAGTACTACAAATAAAATACCTATTATGTAATTAAATATAAATGTGCATAAAAAATGTATAAATTTAATGAATTACAAAATCATGCATTTGAAAAATTTACAAAAATAAATTCTAGAAAACAAATTTTACAATATGTTGGTGGTGTTGTAGAAATAGGAAAAGAAATAAATCATTAAAGCCATCCAAGACTATTCAAAAGAAAATAAAGAATGAACAAAAATTTCATGTTGCAACATTGTTAGTAGGTGGAATTATTATCCATTTTTTATTGGGCTTGTCCATTGATAAAAATGTCATTGTAAGTAAATCAAAACTCAATAATAGACATTTGGCCAACTATTAAATATATGATTATTGATGAAATTTCAATGGTTAGTTGCAACATGCTTGTTACAATGCATTTGAAGTTACAAAAATTGAAATCCAACATATTACCATTTGGTGGGATAAAAATAATGTTTATGGGAAATTTCTTACAATTTCCACCCATAACCAACAGACCATTATATTCAAAAAATGTTCAACCAACCTTTGGATTCACAAAAAATGACACCAAAAAAAAAAATCATAAAAAAAAAGTGTATGGGAAAATTACATTCATCTTAATAGCATCACATTAATAGAATAAATGCAACAAAGCAAAGACATACAATATGCATCTATTGTAGAAAACCTTAAAACTTGTAAATTTTCAAATTACTTAAAACACAATTTCATTCCAATTTGAAATTAAATTTATTCAAAATCCATGGAGGACAACAACCTTCATAGTTCCTTGAAATGAATTACGCAATGTCACCAACCATCACATAATTAATATTAATTCAAAAACATTAAAACAAAAATGTTACACAACTTTAACTACAAACACTTGTGATAAAAACCCAATATGTAGTGATATCCAATAAATCATAACGCAAACAATGCCAACAAGTAAAATTCAAAACTTATCACCATTTTAAAAAATTTATAAAAGGATGAAAGTTATAATAACTAAATACCTATATCCAAAAATTGGGATTGTTAATGGAACAATTGATTATGTCCAAAACATTTCAATCAAAAGAAGAAATTGGATTCATCACAATGAATTGATGCCTCCACCCATGAACATTTTGGTCAATTTTATTGAGTTCATAAGAAAAAACTATATAATACAATACATAACTTTCAAGGGTTAATGAAAAAATGTGGTGCTTATAGCCCCCATTACTAGAAACTTCCAATATCATCATTATAGAGAAAAATCAAACACTTCCAAAAAAATTAATATTAATAGATATCAAGTACCATTGGCCCCAACATTTTGTTTAATTGACTTTAAATCCTAGAGACAAACATTTGATCACTGAATAATACACTTTCACCAACCACCAAACATTGTGCAATTAAATATGCACAACATTTGTGTAACATTATCACATTTACGTTCTTTAGACATGCTTGTGATTTTATGATATATTATTATATAAGACATACATAAAACTAATTTTAAAAATGGTCATTAGAAATGACAAATCCTATTTTGGGACCAAATGTTAACCAAATAAACACACCCATCCACCATGATATTCAATTAAAAAATATGCACATGTTCAATACAAGTTGTTCAAAAACAAAATTGAACGCATTGTTGAAATAAATGATAAATTGGATGATGCCACAAATGATGAGAATGTTATACATTATTGGCACGAAGAATTTCAATTGATAAAAGAAGATGAAAACATTATATTTGATCCTCTGGATGGTTAAATGATCAACACATGGGAGATTATATGCAAATGTTTTATATTAACAAACTACAATCAATTAGGTATGAACAACATACCTATGCAATCATAAAAAGATTCAATAAAATTATAAATAAAACCTTTCGACACATTTTCATTAACAATAATCATTGGATATTGCTTGAAATACACACATCCACACATTGTTCACATTGCACAATATAAGATTCAAAACAACCAATCATAACAACATTATCCAGTGACACCATAAAATTACTCAAAAAATTAACAATTGTTGAAAATTTGTTATACAAGTATGCAAATTTCATGCAACAAATAGATAATTCATCATATGGTCTTTTCACAATAGCATATGCAACAACTATAACATTTGTAATCAAACCAAAACAATAAAGATATATTGTACCACAAATGTCATTACATTTACGAAACACTATAAATGATAGATGCATTTGTTCGTTCCCAAAGTACCCACACCAAGTTTCAAACATTCATCCTATCCAAATAACACCATGTTGACATTTACTGCATTTATAGCCTTATGGAAATTGATAGGAGCCAACATCTCCAAAATATCAACCTTTTGATTGGCAACTTCATGACATCCATTTGTACCTTGCAACTCTGTTAAAAAGTTTAACACAATCCATATGGTTTTGCAAACATTATCAATAATATGTCACACATTCCAGATATCGTGGTGCCACACCTAGACTTTTTATGTATTTTATTGTAGACCCCATACCCAATTTGGAAACATATCAAATAATGAAAGAAAAAAAATATGCATATGTGTTTGGGGATGGGGTGGCTTGGGAAATTGTAGATAAAAATAATTTCCAATCTTGTTTAAATTTTCTTAATAAAGGGTGAATGAAAAAATAAAATTTTAAATTTTTAAAAAAATGTTTATGTCTTTGTTGAACTAATTCAATAAATGGTTCAGGGAATTTAAAGTTTAGGGTTTAACATGGACTACTACATAAATTTCAAAATAACTTTTGAAGCCTTAAGAAAAACCATATAAAAAATCAAACATCCTTAAAATAGGTTAATAAAACTTTGACCCATGTTTCTTTGGCATGATACATCATTATTAAAACAATCAAATGTTTTCACAACTTATTTTTTAAACCATCAAAAACTTAATTTCTAGTGAGTCACATTGTGAATGTCTTCATTTATTATTAATAATATATATATATATATCAAATAGGCTTTAAAACACACATATTTGTTGTTATGATGTATTATGTTATTCTTGGGTACTAATTGTAGGTGAGGTTTTGGGATTTGGAGACAGTAGTGCACTATCAACCTTATTGCATTTGAATTTGCAAAATTTTCATTTAATTCTTATTTCAAAATTTGATTAAAAATTTCAAATTTTCTTATTGATTTATTTGAATCAATATTAACTATAGAAAAATCAACACATCTTTTTCATCAATCCATGATCAATAGTAGTGTGAAGTAGTGAAGACCCCAAGATTGATATATATGTTTATTGTTAGATGAAAAACCCCAAAAAATGGTTGACATGGAAGGATGGAAATTTAGTAATCACGATTAATTGCACCATAGTTGCAATAATAGTAATAGAATGAAAAGGATGATGACTAATTGGCAAAATGACAAAACATAGTCCAATGACAATTAGTCACATGTTATTACAAATTGAATGGTTGCATAACACAATATTTCTTTTAGTGTTTGAATTTAATTCAAGAGTTTTGAATTCAATTTAAGTTGGATGCAATGTCATTCAATATTTTAATTCAAGTGAAATTTGATTTTCAAAAAACGAATTTTTTTCAGCAATTGATCATCATTGGTAGTGTGTAATAACACACAAAATTGTTATTTGGCATTGATTTTTTTTTTCTCTTGACAAGAAATAACATTTAATAAAACCTATTCCAATAGATTTTGTTTATTTAATATACATTTATACCCATGTAAGCAATACATCATTATGTCAATGAAATATTTTTCCAACGTCAATACAAAAATTAATTGTTTATGAAGTTTTGTTCAAGACATGAATTATTTTTTCAAGTGATTGCATCAAGGAATTGATCTTACAAACATAAGCATTTAACTTAATATCACATAACTGAAATGTTTTCATCATCTTTTTTTAATTCAATAGTTCAATTACCTAAGTTTAGGTTTGCCAACATTTTACATTTCCAAAATCATGGCAATCCAAGAATCTACATTGGAAAGGATATCATGATGAATAATCTTTTTGCCCCTTCTTCAATTATTGTAGTTTGCATAGATGTCGAAAGGATATTATCCATGAAGACATCAAACTTGCAACAATCCAAACTAATGACATTCATGAAAACAACTACATTCTTCACAATTTTGTAGCATTGGCACATTCATAACCACATGAAAATCAACAATTTTGGGTTCACAAATTCATGACATAAACATTTCACACATGTTTTAAAATCAAAATTTTTTTTAGTAATATTCGTCTATATTGAACATTCTCTACATATTTTCTAAGTTAATGCAATTGGCATATCACAAATCAATCAAGGTTATAAAATAACTAAGGCATGCCAAACTTGCAATCTATTTTGATGAGTTGTTTATGAACACACTTGTTTTTTACCATTAAGATTTACAACCATTGATACATTCATTCAAAGACCCCAATGAAAATGATGTGAAACAATATTAAAATTTGTCAATGAAGATTTATATTGAAGAATTGCACATGAACAATAACTATTTAAATTTGGCTCTAAATGAAGACTGAAGTCTAATGTTGAATCATATTGTACATTTTGTTTCATGAATCATTCCTAAGACCCAACAAATGTCAATAAAGTCATATGTATATTCAAATGCATGCATTTCACTTTGATGACAAAAATAATTTTCTTTGTTGCTTGATGAGAAGATTGACACAAAAAGCCATCAACAACACAATTTTTTTCCCCAAACATGTTTTGATGCGAAATTTAGCATTTTTGGAGATCATCATGGAAGCAAGTTGGTAAGATCTTTGCAAGTTGATCATGACTATATTCCAAATCTAATTATTGTATTAGATTTGCTACGAGTAGGGTGAGTGAAAAATTGTTAGAAATAAAAAATAACATAAGTGTAGAACCTCTGGACTTTATCTCCATTGGTGGTTGTGTTGTAGGATTATCATTAGGCATGACAATTGAAGCTTGAGGTTTGGAACCATGTCCACCACTTGCAATCTTTTGTTGTTATTTGCTTTCTTTTCATGCAATTAGGTTCCTATGTTGGATCTATTTGACATTTTTCTATGGTTGGGGATTGGGTTTCCTATGTAATTTGTCATGGATTCAAATTTCTTCTTACATTAGATCAAAATTAGGCTTAGTTTTGTTAGGTTGATGAAGATATAATACTTGATGGTTTGTTCGATTCCCTAACTTTCTGGTTTTTGCTACTATGTGTGTAGAATCATAAGCCCAATCCTCTTATACTTTGCTCAATTCTTGTTTGTACCAATTGTTCAAATTATGTGAAGATTTGGTGAAGTTATGCTATCAAGGTTATGACTTTTATTGGAATGCTAATTGAAGGTCATGCTTGTTGATGTGGTACACTTTGAGCTTTTTTGGATGATCAAGGGGAGAATTCAAAAGGCCACCTAGAGGTGATTAGTAGATTGATAGTCAATCAAGCTTGTTATGTGTTTATTTTTTTAGAATATTATTTTTTCATCATTATTTGTTGTTGGACCCCAAATCAATGTGAAGAGAGGGTTCCAAAGATTTTTTTTTGGGTGTTCAAAGGTTTCTCCCTATGAAGTGGCTTTAAAGTCCCATCTTTAATGTTTTGAAATTTCTATGCATGTTTTCATGTGCAACTTTGTGAGTAATCGATAATTGTGTTGATCTAGCAGTAAATGACATGCTTGCCATTAGAGGGAGATGCTTAAGAAGAACAAAAGATATCAAAATTCTTGTGCAATGTTGGGATTATTTTAAAAGGCCTTGCTTGCAATTATGCAAATGTCAAGTTCTTGCACTCTTTAACAAGCAAGTCAACTTGTAATTGGGTAAAATCAAAGATTGGTATAAACTATAAACCAATGTTGGCCAGTTATTGAGTTTTGACCAAGTCATCAAGTTGATTATTAATAACCTTCCAATGGGTTTTTGATTTTTTAATCACATGGTATTGAATTTTCAAAATCTAATAACCTACTTGGATGACTTGATTATCATCTAGAAGTTAAATACTACTACAAAACAAATTAAAAATCTGAAAAAAAACACAACATTTTGTTTTTATTAAAAGACTTTATGACCAGGTGTATAACTGGCAGAGTAACTGGTGGTTATTAATTGGTTATTTGATTAATGCCCCCCTGATGAGCATCTCCTGATCCTTCCTCTCAGCTGGCTTTAATAAATTGGACACACCTGAATCTCAAGAGAAATGAATCATGCCCAGGCACATTTAAGGCGCTTAAGGAAGCTGCAGGGTGGGAACCCGACAGCCATTTTTGAGGCACGAACTTCACAAATCTTTCCTCTTCCAGAGCTCAGCTATAGTCCATGCCAAGCCATGGACAACATGCCTTCTTTGCACATCTGTTGACCTCTTCACTCATCACCCATTCAGGGTCTATGTCAGTAGAGCTATACAAGTCTGTGTAGTCATGATATAACGAGATGTTGCAAGAGCCCAAGCCAACATCTAAATTTCTATCTGGTAATTGCTTCACTTCAATTGTGGAAAATGCAAGGAGTGCACTACTGCTGGCAGACTTGACATGATTCCTGTTGACAGGAACTGGAGCCACCTCAATGTCTTTGGACCACTTGGTGGACACCATTGACTGCCAGAACTGCAAAGCACTGAAGAGTGGCACAATGATGATGACAAACAACAAACTGCTGAAGCAAAACACACTGGGGTACCCAAGATCCAACACTTCATGCAGCTAAAACATCAACACAACTTCTTTCTTCTTTCCTCCGCCCAAGAGGCATTACTCATATTCACATACACGTTAATAGAAAAAAACTGAAAAACTGAAAAACTAAAAAATATCAGAGGAGAAAACAAAAGCTGACAGCATGTGAGCTCATCAAAACCAACCAATCAAGAAAGTACGAGTCTTTTTACAGTTTATTCCTCTGTAAGTACCGAACTCTTTCAGCATCAAGAAGTCTCTTCTTGATAGCTAATTCAGCCCCTAATATAGCTGTATGGTTAGAGCAGTGAGCTAGGTCTAATTCTTGAGAACTGCTTCATATGTTGTACAACAAGTGGTACAACATGGATATCCAGGTGGTTCTCATGGATATCTCTCAAATCCCTAAACCCTAACTCCACATGTTGCCAACTCAAATGCTTCAACTCTACAACTGCAAGTGCATTGTCATTTTTCTCACTGTAACAATATATTGTTTGATTAAGAAAATGAAGGCATTGACAAACCTTCAATTACATTGCAACCAGAAACAAAGGGGCAAAAGGCAGATAGTGTATATGCCTTACTATAGTATTTTTGATGTACGATCAATGAGCTTACTTAGTGCAAGAGCTGCTTTTGACCCTGATGTGCGGCCCAAATACCCACAGATAAAAGTACCGGCTGCCAAGAGCTTGCTGAGATCTACATTTGACTTGATGCCAAGACCATTCAGCAGATAAACCACATCTTCAGTTGCAACATTTCCAGAAGCACCTTTCGCATATGGACAACCTCCCAAGCCTGCTACTGATGAGTCCACCACACTTATGCCCATCTACAGTACCCCAAAGGCTGTAGTCAACTGACTGGAAAAAGTCCTCAACAGGGAAGTAGATAATTTTGTCAATTGAGTCATTGAATCTGAAAGACTAAGGTTTGGCATCAAGCTTTCGGTCATCAATTTGGAGGTTAAAGATTCAGAACAGAACATGGTACTGGCTAACTCATCCTTCAACTGATCACAGGCCTATCTTCCAGTTTTCAGGAATGAAGCTCTTGCGTACTTTTTCTGAGAGCAACAAAACCATCAGAAACTTGCATGCCTACCTGAAGTGCAACAAGGATATTGACAAGGGCTTGCCCATAGGTGTCATGAAAATGCACTGCCAAACGCTCCACAGGCACCACATCCATCACCACTTTCAGCATTGGTGCCACTGTCCCTGACATAACCCAGACCCAACCTTTCTAAGCAAAAAGCATTGTTAACCATGAACCTGAACTCAAACTTTCATTTTCACTTGTAAGAAGAGGTAAGGAAGCAAAGCCATCAAAATAAAATCTGTTGGCATCTTAGCATATCAAAGTTCAGCAAGTGTCAAGCCAGTCAAGGTTCTTTACCAGGGGTGCCAACCCCAATTGTGTCTCCAAGAGAGACCTCATAGCAACCCATTTCAACTAAATCCTGTGCTACATTTGCAACTGCGTCTGCCAATATAGGGCCTTCAATTGGACAACCCACCACACATGATACATACCTGAACATATACAACAACATACAAGACTGGTTAGTATTCACACCTACATGCAAGAGAAGCTGGGGAATCTTTAAAAATGTCCTCTGAATGTGTGATATTCAGTGCAAGTTACAAGGACACTCCTAAGAAGTCAGAATTTGAGCAACAGCACACTGGCTGTGTATGACAAGCCAATTCAGTTTGAGACAAAAGGAAAACTGAAAATGCACCAAAAGTTCCTTCTCCTTTACTGTACTTTTCTCCCTGCAGAGTGTAAATTACTGTAGACCAAATAACTGTGATAGAGGGTTGTGCTTAAGACGCACCCTCGGATTGGGATGTTCTGCTCCTTGGCTGCATCACAAACTTGACGGTACCGAGCCAAGCTCTCTTCAATCGTGCAGTTGATATTTGCTTTGGCAAATGACTCCGATGCTGCTGTGAAAATTGCTATCTCCTTTGCTCCTGCTGCCATTGCTGCCTCAAATCCCTGCCATGTGCAGTGTTCATATTTGACTGTTCCTAACATGATACTCTAGTCATAAAGGATGTACTGATCACCATGCAGTTAACTGTTTTTTGACGCCATCAGCAAGTTCAAATGCACCAAAGCACCAGTTGCCCATTTGAAATGTTTTTACCCCTGGCTATAATTGCTGTATCTGGAATATATGTGCTACAGATTGATGTGCAAAGCCTTGCCCTCACCTTGAGATTGGGTGTTAAGACTGGAAATTGGGTGCTGCCCAAATTTCCAATAGCTGCCAATACATCATGTGCATCTGCAAGCTACCATGGTGCAACACTCTCAGTCTTCAGATTATTGTATAAAGCATAGTCTTCAGAGAGGAGTAACTGCATAGAATCTCCCCTCTAGTGACAGTAGTTCCATGACACATATTGACATATCTATGAGTTGCAGATGAAACAAAGCAACACAAAAGAAACATGATTAGAGCAATTCCAGTCATAACCTCATGAGCATCACTCACAACATGCGAGACCATCACCTTCATCATGAATAGCAGTGATGAACTGCCATGACTCCCCACTGACTTCATCAGCTTCTGACAGTGGGCATAGACAAGAATACAATAGTCCACCCAAACTTTAGGCAAACCATAATAATAAGATTAACATCCTCAGTTTCTATTGCAAATTCTGGAAGTAATCTGAAGACTCCAGATGCTGGCTTGCACTCCAGAGACATTGCTCATAAAAAATCAATAGTATCCTCAGTTAAGCTTGTGACAGTAAGCTTCATTTCATTTTAGCTTGTCCCTGTAAAAGCAAGAGTCTAACCCCAAAGGGAATCTAACCCCAAGAGTATTGTCCTTTAAGTAAAGGGTAGTGGTCAGGGACCTCCTGCACCCTGAACATATATCATTCTAGCACATCCTGGCTCCCATACATGTTCAGAAACTTAAGAGGAAAAGAGTACCTGAGATGCTACCATACCTGAGGTACCCATTTGGGTGAGACAAAGCTTGTAGCTTCCACCACTGGTAACCCAGCAGCAACAAGTTGGTGAATGAGCTCAACTTTCACAGATGTGGGGACTGTCATTGATTCATTCTGTAACCCATCCCGCGGTCCCACTTCCACTACCTTCACATAGCTTGGAATCAACCCATTCTGCAACCAGAAATTCATCAAGATAGTAAACCTCAAAGAACTATGCAATCCAAGTTTCCAGAGCTCTTTTATGTATCTTAGATTCCACCTTAAAGCATAGGATCCATCGCCCTTGAACCCAGACACTTAAAGAACCCCAACATCACATGAGGAAAGATGATCAATCTTGGTGCAGGTTTCTGCAGGTCTGGTAGGGTACTGCATCTTGTTAGGCCAAGGTGAGTGTCTGCACAGATTCATAAATCTAGGTATCTCCTACTGATCCCGTTGTATAACTCACATAACACAAGATTGGATTACCTTGGGATCAAAGCATTTGAATCCAAGCTTCTGAGTTTCTACTGCATGATCACTTTGTGATGCTGTTTGAAATGCTCGTCCCTCACTTGCCAGGTTGTGACGCCAAATTTGTCCTTTCCTTGAGGCCCTGAACTGTGATGGCTAACAAGACTCAAGACATATGTGGAAATTTCCTTGATAACCAATCTGCAGCTTCATCCCAAAGAACTTAAGACTACAACAAAGTGTCAGAAGAATATTGTGAAAGGATCTAGAAATGTACTAACATAATGAATTGCTACAAACCAGAAAGTCTCTGACCTGGGATCAAAACAGAGATTCAGGTTTTCTTTTGGTGCAGGCTCATTGTGGGAAGTAGAGCAGCTTGCCTCACTAGACTCTCTTGGAGTGCTCCAGTGAGATCCGCAAAGATGTGGCCCATCCCACCCAAACAGCCCTCTACTACTTGCCATCCTCCAACAAGTTGCTACCCAGGAGTAACCTTGCAGAAGCTGTGGTCTCAATGGTCTGGCTGCTGTGCCAGCCATTTTCTTTCCCACTTGCATTGCTTTTGCTGTTCTTAGTCCCTCACTTGTTGTTCTGAACCACATGCATAAACAATCACACAGTCAGATCTCCAGCATAAAACATGAGTCAGTAATGAGCATCAATCACAACAGTGAGTGCAGACTGTGGACAGAATCAGTGCAATAAGGGAGAGGTATTACAACTTTTCTGAGCTGAATACTTTGCAACAAGTTTCTGTTAAAGCTCACTCTGCATGATTCACAGAAAATAGAAAGAAAGTCTATCTGCATCCAGAGTGTAACTGAAACAAATCATTCTGGATAGGATGTTCAATTTTTCACTTCCACTGCTTAAGGAAGTATTGTCCTGACACAGAGATGGCAGAAAACATCATTATTGCTTGGATATACCATTTTGAGGTTGGAAGAACTCAGAAGATCAGATCATCCTTAACCTAAATTTCCCCAAATTTCTTGTTTGACAACAACAGCAATTCAATCTGTATCAAATATCTTTCATAAGAAAAGAGAAATCTCCATTCTCACAGTGAAGACAAAACAGCAAGATTAACACTTCCTCAGGAAGCCACAGAAAGAACCAAACAAGGGAAGACAGAACAAACAAAAAACAAAAAACACACACCAGTATGAACAAAAGTGCCAGTCTCACACCTGTTCAGGGACCATCAACAGTAGTATGTATGATAGTAACTTAACTACCACAACTTCCCCACTGACTTCATCAGCTCCCTACAGTGGGTAAAGGCCGGTGACAAGCACCAACCTATGAACTGAGTTTCTGAGTTTCTGCTGCAATTCCAGAAGCAACGGGAAGACTCAGCTGTACTACTGGCTAGCAACAGACCACAACAACAATGACAAGACAAAGAAACAAAGAATTACAGAAAGGGAAAAAAAAACTAAAGGAAAGGACAAAACAGGGA
>Ga0209208_10004824_pt1 | contig 18952 bp, 10 predicted proteins | sample S1TSphfallax_3_FD_187694 | JGI IMG/M metagenome (GOLD analysis project Ga0209208, IMG submission 187694) | Host-associated microbial communities from peat moss isolated from Minnesota, USA - S1T2_Fd - Sphagnum fallax MG (SPAdes) (version 2) | ecosystem: Host-associated > Plants > Peat moss >... | reverse complement strand
TTCCAACATTTAAAAACACAATGTTAAAACAATATTGGCTAACAAGTTTTAAAAGATCTTGAACACAACAAGTTTTACATTTTGAACAATCTACAAAACACAAATTATACTTGCCATTTGAATGATCGGCTCAATTCATATTTTTTTCACCTAAAATGAAAAATGTATGTTTAAATCAAACATATAAATGACTTGCATGAGGAGACCGTAATAAAAGTGGCATTCAAATGGGAGGAAATCCTTGGCATAACTTGTTGTGGTGATGGAGATGAGCCTACCTATTCATGAAAAAAAAAAATTCCCAAAAAAAAAAGAGTTCAACTCCTAATTCATAGTTGTTTGAAAAAAAAGAACAAAATTGCAAGCTACAATGGTGTTGAAGAAATGGGTTTTTCAAGAGCTCGAGGTTCTAACAAACTAGATCAAGACAATTGGGACACTATTGATGTTTTTTGAAACAATAGATGACACTACAACTTTCACATGGGGTTTAAAACTTGACAACCTATCCACAAACTTTGACAAAAGGTCCAACAATCCAAATGAAGTGCACATTAATTTGGTGATAACTAGCAATTGCAAGGTTCTTGATCAAATTAATGACAAACAACACACTCGTGTTACCTATATCAAACAAAATTTCCTATTGAGAAAGAAAGAAGTAACCCATCAACGGGCATGAATTGATGGAACACTTGACTCATGAAAAATTTCAAAAACAATCCAATTGACCCAAAAAAAACATTGAAACTCTAGTGCCCTTGACAAGATTAGAAATTGCATTCCAATAGAAAAGAGTATAGATGACAACATCATACATAATCTTGGCATCTAAAGAGAAAAAATCTCATGGTATGCTATCACCAAAAAAAAATCATGAATGGGGGGGTAGCCTACCTATCTTGCATCTACCACTAGGTGACATAATTACCTACATGTGTGAACAACACTTAGAAATTGTAGGTAGGTATATGATGGATAGTGTGAATGTGATCCTGGTAGAGTGATCATTTTGCATTAATACCTACCATCCATCTCCTCTATTAATAGCCTACCTATAGGTGTGAACTGACCTTAGGTAAGGAGATGCATGTAAGCTGGTTAGTACATAGGGTAAGGGCTAGTGAGTTGTTGGTAGGGTTTAGGGTTTAGGGTCCATCCACCATCCATCCCTCATTATTCACTTTGGTGGCTGTTGGTTCACTCTGGTGGCCCTTGGAAATTGATAATAGGTTTAGGTTCTAAATGACTAGCTTGGGTGGTAGGGGACTTAATACTAGAGTCCTTAACACCCAAGTGTGAATGAATAATGCACCTTTAGTTTATTTCTTTTGCAATCAATCAAGTTTGCCCTGGGGCTTACATATCCAAATTATTGGTCCAACTGACCAGCACAATGAAGGCTGTTGTTGTTGTTGTTGTTGTTGGTGGTGGTGGTGGTGTTGTTGTTACTTATTAGTTGTCCTCTCCACATGCAAGTTTCATTGAGCAAAATGTAGGCAAATCATTTACTTGTGGGGTTCATGGGTGCACTTCTTTTATAAAACCCATCTTTTATGTACCTACCTAATCAAAATCTAGGGTCATATATGTACCATCCAAAGGTCAATCAAAATCTAGGGTTATATATGTACCATCCAAAGGTCAATCAATCTCAACCCACATAGAGGGGGTCATGATGGGTGCACCTATTTATTTATTATGTGAACCCAAATGGCAATCCCCACCCCCCCCCCAAATGGTTTTTTTTTAGTCATTCTCAATTTCTCACCACTCTCTAAAGTTGCTTTTTGTTTTGTATCCTTGTCACCATAGCTAGTCTTGCACAACAATCATTCCCATTTCTCAAAGATGACTAGAGTGACATTGAGCTATACATTGTACTAGTCATTGGACACACGATATGAATCATTGTCATTACAATTGTTGGGTGAGTATATATCAGCCAGGTTTAGCTCAAATACCCTTTACCCTTTACCCTTTAGCTGGCAGATATATGGGTAAAGGTAAGAAGTAAATGACCAACATTTACCATATTCATAACACAAGGATAAGAGTAAATTTTTTATTATTATGTACATTACATTTATCATGTGGTTATAAATTGATAAATGTGACATAAATTGAAATGTTTTTTTTTATGTTTTTACAAGTGGAGAAAGACAATTTGTTGTACAAATTGGCATTGCAAACATGAACATGTGAAATGTTACTTGCCTTAGGGGAAATTTTAACACCCTTATGGATGGTTTGAAGGAAACCAATCAATACATTTACTAATGGATTCAAGGCAATCTTATCATAACAAAATGGACTTCTAAAGGGGTTCCAGGAGCATATGGTAAAAGTCTTGTTTAAGGTAATTAGTGTAATGCACAAATACTTGTATTATTTAGTCACCACAATTTGAACAAATCCATGGTTACCTACCACATGCATTGCAACATATTTTGTAGGGCAATTTTTGCGTGTACTCTTTTCTTACGCACCTCAAAACAATTACCCTTCCCTAGGTTATGGTAAACCTCAACCATATATTAGCGAAGGATAAAAACGAGATAAGATACTATTTAACTATGGACCTATCATATTATCTCATTTCAATATCATAATGGTTGATGACATTTGTATCATTAACTTAAGGCCATCCATCGACCTTAATGCATCAATTGTATAGGCTCATGCACCATGAAGTGAGAACTACGACATCAATTTCCTTAAGCCAAATTTCAATATCCTTAAGTTTCCAATTCCTTTTCCTTAAGAATATAGTCATGGGTTCAGCATGAGGTGGTTGGTTGTCCTTCCCCATCAGATTACCAACCCAAGAAAATTAACCAAAAATTGGATGGGCACAATTTGAGTAGGCAGATTTTGAATCAAATAACCTACACCAAAGTCCAATATGTGATATGAGCTTGAGTCATCTTCTGTGGCAACCCTAAACCAAATAGTGTTATAATAGATCTTTTGAGTTGGTTTTTTAGGTTAGGATGATGCTCACCCAATAGTTTTTTCTAAAATTGCAAAATGGGTTGGCAAATTGAACCAATGTATAGGGTTGAGAATTTCCATAACAAGCATGCAAATAACAAAACAAAGCTTAGAATACATAAGACTTTTTAATCACGACGTACAAGCTAAGGCTTAGGGTAGGATGATACTCAACCCAAAAAAAAAAAAAATTGCAAAATGGGTCAAAAAGAGTCAATATGTAGGGTCCAATTCTAAGCATGCAAATAACAAGACAAATCTAGGATTTAGAATGTCGAAGTGGGTTACATACGCATGATCATGGTTGGGAGATAACAAACATCTATGTAATCTTACAAGAGTGTGATGTTTGCCAATGCAAAAAGTAGTAAACTAGACTTGTTTTGTATATTGTGGTGTTTTATATAACACACAATCTAGAAGGAATTTTTTGCAATGTTGAAATTTGCTCAATTTTGATTCTATATTTCTCTCTTTTCTTTGTAAAGAAATTATTATCTAAAGAATTTTTCCCATTGTAAGAGGCATGTGAAGTCATCTTTCATTATTGATAAGGTGGAATTTTTACAAATGTTCAAAACCTCACAAAAAAACCATGCAAAAAAATTTCTTAATCACATAAATGGAATTTGGCATGGTGCATGTGTATTCAATATGTGTTTGAAAAAATTTGTTGAATAGATGCAATTGCAACTAAACTAATTATGATTGTCAATAACCTAAAACATTATGCAATCCACCAAATGTGCTGAGTCAACCTTTTTTTTTGAACATATGGCAATCAACACCCAATTTGATATTTCCAATTTCTTCTAAATATTGAATTTTGAGAGTTCAATCCGTTGAACTAAAGGGTGCACTGAGATGGTGATGAGTTACAACTAGCCTAGACTTTAAATGCTACAACATATGAAACCCACTTCTACAAATAACAATGGCATAAGGAAATAATTCACACTTGTGAATTTTCGAAACATTTCTTTACAACTTTGGTTGCAAAGAAACAAACATTTACATTCAAGAGCTTTTTGTTTCTTTTTCTTGAACAAATAAATTCCTTCACCAGTTGTAATTTCCAAACAGATGGATGCAAACTAAATGTGGCACATTGCACTTCAACAAGAAATGGCCATATGCTAGTATGATCCTACGATGATAGGAACCAAATTGACTAGCCAAGTAACATTAGGAATGAGACTTCTGATATCATAATACCTCATTAAACTTTTGTTACATGGGTGTTCAGCCTCAGCTTTTGAGGGTCACTACAAAAAGAAACTGATTAGAGAATTGTGGTGCGCTAATGAATCAAGCATCAACTACTATAGTAACTTCACATTATACCTTAACTCCCATTCGAGCTTAAAGGATAAAACCTTAGTATTGCCCTATTTACCCCATACTTAGGATGAATAATTTATCCTAGGATCAAAACATATTACTTCTACCCATAGTTATTTCTGCGAGAAATTTCATGTCAAGACCCTGATTCAAGAACACCATGAGTGGCATTTTTGAAGCAGTAAAATGAACACTTCTGAATGAAGAAGCTGCATATCAAGAGGTTTGGGAAGCATGGGTGTCAAGCCAGGCATAAATTTCACCAAATACTTTGTCTACGTTTTCGGGTGGTTCTCCAATAAGCTGATGCCACATACCTGGGTAAATGCGAAGCGTCTTGTCAGTGCTTGCAGCTGTCTCATAAAGGCGCCTACTTCCCTCAGGATCTGTTACAACGTCCAACTCTCCATGCACTATAAGGAGAGGTGCAGTGACCTCTGAGCTCCGTGCCTCAATTTCTTTCACTGTTTGTATGCATACGAGAGCAGTACCCATCCTTGGCTTTCCAGTATACCTAAACAGCAGAAGTCATGAGTACAAAGGGTCACTCCTATGGCCACTGAAGTGAGGGCATCTTAATAAGTCTAGGGTAGAGGCAAAATTCACACACACTAGCTTCCAGACATGACAGAATGTGCAAATTCCATTTTAGTGCAAAACTTCAGTTCAAAAGAAAAGGCTTTTTCTATGTTTCAACAGTTGGTGAAAATAACCCATGTTGGAGGTCAACCCAATTTTCTATTTTAGTGTTTTGGCAAGACAGAACTGCAATCAGGTGCATGCATGATCCATGGATAGGGTGATAATGTGGTGGTGGGAACATTCATAATAGGCCTCTAGAGCCATTTCTGAACACTCTGTCCATCTGTTTTGGTTTCTCAAGCTTCTGGAATGGAGAAGCAATAGAAGGTATACGATCCTGCCGCCTGCATCAACAGAACTTCCAAATAATATTTTTTGACAATTTTGATGGTTCCAAAGAACCCATTTGGTTGCAGGAAGAAGAGAACTCTGAAGAGAGTTTGAGACAATCATTTTGAATGCTAAAAGAGCTCTGAGAGCAAGAACAAATACCAGTTATTCTAGCATGGATCCTCTAGATGGGCTTTGAGACCATAAGAAAATCATTTTGAAACTGGCCACTTTGATCCCTTACAGATGTTTGAAAATTCAGTTGTTTGACCAATTCTTTTCGAGGAAAGAAAGAAGCTCTAACAGAATCTGTTAAGGGACAATGGCAGATTTGTAATTTGACATGAAAGTCACTGTTAGGTTCTTTTCCATGACTCACAGTATTGAAGAATCCAGCAGACCCACAACATTAATAGTCAAGAAGAGAAACAATCCTGAACAAGCAAAATGGCACCAAAACTAGGGTTGATGATTTGCTGACAATACATACCTGTGAGGGTTTTTCACACAGAGCTTGCGCTTCCATGGCTCCTTGAAGGAGACAGAAGCAATGTCTTTGGTGGGTACAATGGGCCATGTGGGTATGAATCCGGCAATCAAATGCAGCAAATTTTCTGCAGGCCATGGGGGTTTGAATTTCGCTGAGATTCCACACATGGGGCCATTAATAACAATCCCTGCCCAGATTCCTGGTTGCTTGAGATGGATGAGCAAGGCAAGAGCACCTCCCAATGACTCTCCATAGAGAAAAACAGGAAGGTCTTTGTGGTTCTGTCTTTTTGCATCAAAAAACTCTATGCAGTCATCTATGATGGCTTTGATGTCAGGGATGTAGCACTTCAGACCTTCAGATTTCCCATGTCCTTGATGGTCTATGGCATACACCGCAAACCCTTGACTGGCAAAACCAATGCTGGTAAGCTGCACCAACCAGCCTGAATCAGCTCCATAGCCATGGCATACCATCACCACACCCTTTGGGTTCTGATCCACTGGAATCCATGACCTTGTACATTGCCTTAAACCTCGTGCATTTTGCACCATCTCTTCAATGTATGTCACGCCATGTCGGGCATAGAATGCCTCAGGCTCAAAGCTTCCAAACAGGTTATCCTCAGTTGCATCAATAATGGGATGCACCATTATGATCAGGAGCTGCAGGCAGAACCAAGCTCAAAATCACAACACAGAGAGAGATTTATTGAGAATTCCGCACAACAGCAAAAATCCTTTCTCACAGTAGAGCCATAATTAAAAGAAAAGTTTTGATCAAACTGCAAGTTGAATCCATTAAAAAAAAAATTCTGTGATCGGTGTTATTCTCTTCCGTTCTCTCTCGCTTGGAAGCTAAGAAGTTTTGATCAAACTGCAAATTGAATCCATTCCAAACAAACCCAAGAAGGAAAAATAAATATATCTGGCAACCCAATGTTTCTCCAAACAGATTGAAAACAAAACAAAAAAAAACTGTGATGGGTGTTTAGTCTCTTCTGTTCTCTCTCGCTTGGAATCTTAAGTATTCCTTTCTCTATACCCTTAGAAAGCCGCAAAAGCCGCAGAAATTGCAAAAGGAAAAAAAGCAAGCAAGCAAGCAACAAAGAAACAAGCACAGAAAGAACAACTCTGCAACCAGTCTATATACCCAAAAAATTTGAACACACACACAAATTCCACAACCCAACAACTACCCAAACCCACAAAATTAACACCAAAAATGCAATAATTGAGCCTCAACCTACCTGCAGAACTACCACCTGCAGAACTACCACCCACTCATAGATAACTCCGAAATGTCCACGACTTTCTCTCTGGAGTCTGTCTCTTCTCTTATTATAAAAACATGCATCAGCAAAACCAAAAAAAAAAAAGAGAAAAAACACACACACACAAACAGATCCTTTCAGTTCCAACCGACCTGAAGAAAATTCATTCCAAAAACCAAAAAAAAAAAGAGAAAAAAACACACACACAAACAGCACAGATCCTTTCAGTTCCAACCCACCCTAAGAAAATTCATTCCAAAAGCTAAGGGGAAGATGCGTTTTTAACAACAAAACAAACTTCTTCTTCAATGCACCAATTGTGAAAATCTCATTGGTCTTAAAGATTTTTTTCTTCGCACCTAATAAGCACGAGGGTATTATTCCTATTCCAAGGAACCACTGCATTTGTATAAGTTCCCTGGCAGTCTAAGAGTTATCCCTAAAGTAAAGGAAAACACAGCACCAGAGAACCCTCTTGAGTTTGGTAATAAACAGGGCGAGATTAAAAAACCCTAAAAAACAAGGAGTGTGTCACACACTGTGGCCTCGCCATTTACATTGAAAAGTATCTTAAGGCAAAAGCCGAACTATGAAAACTCAAATATTTCACCATACAAAAAATATAATCTTCAAAAAAAATCCTTCAAGATATCATACATAACTCTATAACTAATCTTAAGTTCCCAACACAAGCCAAAATATCATCTTTCAAAAATCCTCCTATACAAATAGACCTACTACCTAGGGGCCAAAGTCCCTTGAGCTACTATATATATACTCTATAATGAATCTAAACACAAATATCCTTGCCTAGTTAGGCAAAAGCCAAAAAAACACAAGCATTCAAGGGGGGGGGGGAGGGCTAAGGAGTGGGGTGAAACTCAGAAAACCATCAAATCAAATCTTGTGATACGCTAAGTTTCATCCTGTATTTCATTTTTTTCTGACCTGAGCGCCTATTCACTGATCCTACTACCCGTACAATTATTATGATTTCTCTGGAACCTTGTGTATTAAATGCTGAGATTTAATAAAATTTCCCTACTTTACAGATACCACGGAAAGAGGGGTTATTAGGCCACGAAAGTACGCCCAAAGACAAGGTGAAGACTGGTGACTTTACGGATTTCACTTTTATGTCCGACAGTTTTCTGCACCTGGCATTGGCCCAGACCAAAAAATTGATGACGAAGAGCTTTAGCATTAAAAGTTTCATGCATGCAGCCAATGAGAAGGCGAAGCGTGCATTCAGGGTCATGGGCATTTTTATTTTATTTTTGGGTTTTTGGGGGACTATTTGTGGTTTTTTTTGTTTGAGGGTAGTGCTTCATTAATACAGTACATGAACAGTTTCGACATAAATTTAAATTATTTCTTATTTTGTCGAATTTTTGAGAAATTATTTATTACTTGTGTCTAAATTTTACTAATTATTATAAGATAAATTTTTTTTGAAGGTTTCATTCAATGTCTGTCAGGTTTGAACTTCAGACCTTCCAGTCATTGCATTTAAGAAAGTCACAATCTAGACACACTTATGCCCACTTTACACTAGGAGTCATGGCCAATGATCAAGTAAAATCCAGCATTCCTATTGGTGCAAAAAGTTGAAATCAGCCCCAAGGGCTTTACACTAGGAATCAAGGCTGAAATAGAAATAAATAAATAAAATCAATCTGCCCCAAGTTACTAATAAATGCTAAACTTTATGGCCTTGTATTGGCCCCCAAAGCTGAAAAAAGGATACCATCAAATTTGAATTTGGGAGGCCAATTTGCAACCCTTGGGGGCCAATGTTCTAGCATTTATGAGTAACTTGGGGCCAATTTTAAACTCAAAAATCCTCAAACTTGGCCCCATAATTTTTTTGGCCCTAACTCTTAGTGTAATGTGGGCCTTAGACACAACAACGACAAAGTTATGTTTATTATTTTTTATAAATGTTACATACCAGAAATTTCAAAATTAAAAACCCGATTACTAAAGTTAAGGTTTGAGATTTAATTAATTACTAGTGTGACCCGGTGCATAATGCACCCCCTCGATCCCCCCCACCCAGTCCTTCACATTTCCCATTCTAGTTCACTTCCACCTATTAAGACCCCTAGAACCCCACCCCATCCCCCCTCCACGAAAAAAATAAAAATCATGACCCTCCTAAACCTTTAGCCCAAAAAAAGCGCACCCAAATCTCCTCACCCACCCTCCAAATCTCAAAAATACATCCCCCATCGACGACGACAGTTGTTGCGCGAAAACGGACGTAAAAGTAAAAGTAAGAAGTAAGAACTCGAGGTCTTGAATAGTTTTTGAGCCCTTGAGTTCGGGGGGACAGTTTTATTAAAACTAATCTAGGTTTCAAGACCTCGACAGACGGACAAACAGACTTACTGAATTAACATATAAGATTTGGCAATTTGTTGTGAAATCCACTCACATATTACCATAGATGGGGATCTTTTGGGAAGGTGGGGGGTTTTTTTTTTTCTTATTTGTTTTGAAAACTATTATTATCATTTCCCTTGTTTGTGTTGCTTCTACTTAAGGATCTTGGCTTCTCTTAAAGCTTTTGCAAGAGAAAAGGGGAAAAAAAACCTGAAAAATTATGATAAACTTCTTGAGGTTAGTATCATAATTAGTGTTGGGTGTTTGGATAATTCTACAATGATGTTCAACATCATGGATAAATTCACAAAGGAAAGGTGTGTGTTAGCATTGTGTGCTTTGGAGAGAAGGAAGTCTTTCAAAACCACCTCCAAATGTATGCAAATTTTACATTTCTAGCTTTGTAACTTTGAACAAACTAATCAAAAAATGTTTGGGTTGGGATGATATCAATAATGCTCCACCAAGACAACATGTTCATTGCAAAATATTGAGAGGAGTTGGCATGCACACTCACACTAGCATAATAGAGTTTTGTTTGAAAGACCAAAAGGAAGGACATTTTCAATTTTGTCATAGGAATGTCAATGCTAAAGAGATGCAAGATGGGGTGGATGAATTTGTGCAATATCGAACTTGCTTCAACAAAAACAAAGTTTGTTTGAAATACAACAATATCATGGAAAGAGCTACAATATTTTGCAAATACAAAATGAAAAAAAAATAAAAATTGGTGTTGTTCTTGTAGGTGTGCTTTTGGAGATGTTGAAGTTTAAACAATTTTACCCAACACCATCATGGGTTGTCCCATTCAAAAATAGTAGCATGGAATATTTGAAATTGCAATCTCTATGGAAATGCATGATGATGTCACCAAGTTTGGAGTTGGACGATGTTGCAAGAATTTTTTATGAACACACAAACCCTAGTTTGAGGTTGAGAAAGATAAAAAAATAACAACATACCTAGGAATTGCAAGAAAGCAAGCCATCACCTTCACAATCTCATCAACAACAATCATCTCCTATCGAAAAGACAACAAATACATGTGAGAGGTGTAAACAAATAAAATAAATAATATTTTATTTTATTTATCTATAGGTTTACAACTAAAACAATGTAAAAAATGTGAATTCTATTTGGGGAGGGGGAGATTTCATAATCTTTTGGCGATGGGCCAACCAAATGGTCCATTGCAACCAAAAAGAAACCATCAAAATATTTATGCTTTGGGATGCATCACAACCAATTAAATTAATTTATATGAATCACAATAACTACCTAAGTTTAAGCCACACATTAGTAAAAAACATGTGGTTAGACCAATATGCAAACCATTCAATTTGCAGTGCTACCATTATAGTGGGTTTTGAGGTTTAAAGTAGTGGTTGGTCCCCAATGGGATATGGAGACCATTGAATAAGCGATTGAAAGGTTTGGTTCAATTTTTTTTTGGTTTTTTCAAGGTGCTTGGGCAATAGGTGTACACTTAGTGGTTCTATGGGTGGTTTCATGTGGTGGTTATTAGGGTGACTAATCAAACCCTAATTGATTAATCAAACATAGTTTTGATTGGACAAATGCCATGTGGCATTAAACATTGGCCACCAAAGTTATGCCACATGGCATTTAAACATTAACCTAGGTACCTAATTTTAGGCCTAGTTTAGGCAACATGACATTTAAGCATTAGCCACTTAGGTTATGTCATGTGGTTAAAAATTAAATGGTCTAGGTTAAACCTAAACTAGGCCTAAAATTAGGTACCTAGGTTTAGGAACCTAAAACTTAAAACCTAAGCAACTAGGTTTAGATCTTGGCACTTAAAATAAACTTAAGCAACGTAAGCCTACCCTAAGAATGTACATTATGTCTTTTCATAGGTTGCACCTAAAGTTAGACCACTAGATTAAGCTTAGATATAAGCTACTTAGGTAGGCCTAAATAGGTAGGTAAGTAAAATCCAATTTATTTTTTGGTGACAAGCTTTTTTTTATTGGCTCATCACATGTAATATTTGCACTTCGAATATATTTAGTGCATGTATTGTGTGTAAATTAATACCTTTCCATCTACTTATATAATTTATAAAATTCGACTTGTTAACAAAGGATATGGGATAAATTTACAACATTATTTCACATCATCCTTTGTCCCATACAAAAGTACCCAACTTTGACCATTATTATATTTTTCATATTTTGTGCAAATGAAAATAAATAAATTTCATTCTTATTTTTTGCCCAAGATCTAAACATTTATATTAAAAAATAAAACCAAAATATCAAGTAATATGATCAAAAATGCATTTGAATCTTGACTATTTCATGCATTTGAATAACAACAATGATATCTTGAAGATTTATTTTTATTTTTCATGAAATGATTTGTAAATAAACATGTTTGTAATCAACATGGTTATATATATATATATATATATATATATAAATTTCTCCACCTTTTAAAAATACAACAAATCAATAAAATTGTATAAATGTTGTGTTATATTTATTTATTTATTTATTTAAATTAAAATATTTCAAATATTTCAATGTCATAATTATTATTTTATATTTTTTTAATTTCATAAATTTTATCAAATTTTATTGTGAATAGTAAATTTTAATCTTACTTTTAATGTCCTTTTCATTTCATTAAATGTGATTTAGTATAAATTAGTAAAAATTTCCAAGTTGTATGACCAAATGTTTTGATAAATTTATACATATCAAATTTTATATTATTTTCTACCCATCACAAGGAAACATGAAAACAATGTCATTTTGGGGCATGTGGATTTTTTTTGAAATTCTTTGGATATCAGTAACAAGAATATATCTCATTATTTAATTTCAAAAATTCAAAAAAGATATTCATTTAAATAAACCTTTGAGCAAGAGTCCCAACTTGAATAGTTTAATTATATTCTAGGCATCAATTTTTTATTTAACTTTATGGTTCAAAAAATATAGGTAATAGTCAGTAGGTAGCTACCTAGATATATAAGTAGGTAGGTGTAAGAGGTAGGTAGCAAATAGGTAGGTAGTAGGTAGGTAAATAATGACCTACCTATAGTTATTATATAAATAGGAACTTTCATGTGGTTAACCCAAGTATAAGTACCCTTACCACTAGTTCAAACCACTTTGGTGATATTGTTAGGTGGGGTGGGAGTGATTTAATCTTGCCCGAAAATAAAACCGGGCAAAAAAAGTTGAAAAAAAATAAGACCACTATTGTCAACCACTATAGAACCATTATAGTGGGGATGTAGCGGGTAATGCCTAGTCATGTTGGCAATTAGTGGTTTGTCACAATGACAAACCACCCAAAGTCAATTTGGGTAGTTGGTCGTAGTGGTCTAACCACATGGTTTTTAGTAGTGCCAAAACTGGTGACAAACAAAATTAGGAATAAAAGTTCTACTCAAAAATGAAATTGAGCAAAATGTGCATTCAAACTATTCCTTGTAATAGCACCACCATAGTTTCATATTGGTAGGATATGCTAGTGTTTGGGGAGTATCAAAGTATGATGTTTTTTTGTGAAAGGTCAATCAAACTAGCCCATTGCAAAAAAATAAACTTGAGCTTTGGGATGCACCCACAACAAATTAATATGGATTTGCAAAAATGTAAGGTCATTAAAGGTATATAATATATACACTTACATGCCCCAAAACATTTGCACGAGGCTATGTAAATGTAAGTGTAAAAAGTTTGGACATGTAAGTGTTAATGATTTACACTTGCATGAGATATACACACCATATATATGGCTACTAACACTTACTCGCACAACATTGGTCAAAACTTGAAAAAGTTTTTAATACACCACTAAAAACAAGTTCCATGCATATAGGCAAGGTTTTTGAAACCCCTCAACAATGGGAGGACATTGAGATGATCTCCCACCCATTTAACTAGAAACAAAATTTCCTAAAAATCATTGTTTATAAAAAAAAATATGTTTCTAGCTAAAGTGGCTATCATTCATTGGAGGATATAGAAAAAGTGGCAATCATCCCTAAGAAAATTTAACCAAATTTGACTATAAACCTGAAATAAAATACAAAGTGTCAATGATCTTTTTATATGTTTGGCTACTCAATGACAATCATATATATGAATATGTTGATTTTTACTTGTTTTTTCCCTTCATTTCAAGAAATTGAAAACTTCCAAAAACACATATATTCCAATTTTATTAATTTTAATGTCTCCTTTTGGCAATATATCATCAATAAAAAAAGGTTGACTGAAATAGTTGGGGCTTTTATGTAAAATGTTGAGACACTAGCTTACTATTGTAGGGTATTTATAAGAATACATTGTAATATGTAAACCCTTTTGCCATAACTTGACCAAATTAATTGGGGTTAAAATATAGTGGGTGAAACATGAAATTTTATCTTTAACTAGGTGCCTTAGTGGCTAAGGGTGATGTTGCAAAGCTAGTTCCCAACATCAAGATTGACTATTTTAGAAATATAATGAAAAGTTTTGCATGCAAATGTTTGTATAATAGTTTGCCCAAAATGTATTGGGGCAAAATATTTAATATTTATCTACACCCATTGTCCAGAGCTCATGAAGTCAATGGGGGAATCATGGCAATTCATGATTATTATTCATGATGAAGGTGATTTTCCAACACTTTGTGTGATTGCAACATTCATTCATGTGTGTTCTACCTTCAAAGTGTTATGGAATTTTCCCCTACAATATCATGTATATGTGTTTTAATGCTTTCTTGACATTGGTGTGTTTGTGAACATTACCAAAATTAGGTCCACGTTTGAGGTTACGAACATTGTGAGAACAAAGGTTTGCATGAGGCAAAACAAAAGCAAGCCCAATTTTGATAATGCATGTCATTATATACATTATCGAATTGAAGACCCACATGAAACAAAGTTGAGGTGGGTCTATTTTTGGAAATGCCCACAAATAAGTGCATTACATGATGTAAAAATTGATGGTTTTTGTATTAAAATTATTTTTCATGAGAAAAAATGACACAAGACATTTCAAAAAGTGGAATGCTCATAGATGTAAACATTTTGATTTTCAAAATGCTTTGTGGGTTCTTACATTTGGTAAATGTTCTTGATCCAAATACGTTACAAACTTTGTCAAAGGTTTTTACATGATCTCCACCATGTCATGTCATTTATACCATATATTCATCATGATGTAGGATGTTGGTTTCACTAGTAAATGGGTAATTTGTATGAAGTAAAAAATTCGAAAGATTTTCACCTTGCATCAACTTTCTTTGTAATTTTTACTCAAGGTTTCTTGTAGTATAACAAGATTTTATGAATTGGGTGTTGCTATAGATTTTCACAGATCATTTTGAATAAGATGTTGTGAATGCTTGCAATTATCGTCTTTTGTGGTATTTTGCACATTTGCAACCACTATTTTGTGATTGGCATGGGTTTTTCAAACAATTATTGCATGGAAATCAAGAATTATAATAGAACTTCATTTCCAATTGCAAGTTGCACCAATATCCTTGCTAATAACTCCAAGAAATCTTGACCAAAATGAGGAACATTCTCAATGTCTCTTGAGTTTTGTTGAATTTAATTTTGTTGTCCCTTGCTTTTTGAAGCTACAATTTCCTTTTGACCACCAATCTATGCAATAGCTTTTGATACAAAATATTGAATGATTCACAACTTAAAAGTCATCTTTTCTTTTAGGACCATAAGTGCAAGAAAATAAAGTTTGGAAGTTAATAATATTTTAAGGATCAAATGAAGTTTGTTTTTGCAAATATATTTATTTATTTATTTGAGAATTAAATCATGTTTTCATCCATGGCCGAAATGTTGATTGGATGGTCCCAACCAAGAGCATTGACAAAAATGTGGGTGCTTGGGTTTTCAAGTTTTAACAATCATTATAGTTGGTCATCATCATCTTCGTTTTCATGATGTTAATTATGCCTCAAATCTATGTGTAGAATTTGCCCATTGCACTTCCATGGTTACTAGTTACAACTAGCATTTAATTGTTGGTTTTAGCCCCTTTGATGAATGATCAAAGATAGTTTGAATTAACTAACATCTATTAATACCATAATACTTAAAAGCCTTGGAAATTTGTTGGGTTTTTCCTAAACATTCTAAATATCCTAACATTAGACTAAATCAATTTGGATTCACCGTTAACATTTTCTACATTAATTATAACCACTTAAAGGCTACATTGAAGAGGTGAAGGTACCAATATAGGTGCTAGTTCACATACCCAATGCCCATAAGAAACAAAAGACTAACAATTTAAAAATCACTTTACAAATCCTATCATAACACTAATCAAAGAAAATCATGGAATCATATTAAAAATGACCATGTGAAGGTCCAATATACGATTCATACCAATTAAATTTGCAACCTTGATGAAATTCAATTCTTTGAGCCAAAAAGAAAAAAATTCCCATGCAAGGAGCTTGAGAATACCATAATGTGAGGTTAGCTTCCACATTGACAAGATGAATGATTTTTTTAATTAAAAAAATTGTTCATGAGTTGTTATGATATTATTATATGAGAAGTGAAATTATTTAGATTATAGCTTTTGATTGTTAGGATTGTTTTCCACACCTCAATTTCATATTTTCACAAAAATTCATTTCATTATTTAAAAGATTATTATTTTATGAAACTAGCTAGAGTAAAATACTATAAATCTAGTGAACTATGTCCAGATTTTGACACATAAGTTGTCATTGACCAAGCCTTGTGAAAGCAAAATTGACTTTTGTTGTGGATTTTGGTTATCTTTCATTGGTAGAATGCATTACAAATTTGAACATAATATATACATGTTTATGTTGTACCTATATTATTCCTAAATATAAGCCCATTATAAATACAATATACATGTATGGAAGTTGTTCATATCGGCTATATATTAAGAAATCCATTGCAAGTGTTGGGCACTTATTTGGTTTAGCGAGTTAGAATCATTAGTTTTGGTTTTAATTTGTAAAACTGAACTAGAACCACATCTAATTTTGGATCTAGTTTTGAAATTGGAATTGGACCTAGTTTTAGAATTGAAATGGACCAATACTTAGTTTTAAAATTAGAACCAAACTTTTTGAAAATAATGTTATTTGGGGGAAAAGAAAATGGAATTGGAATCTAACTTGATGTTAATCAATAATTAATTGTTGGTTTTAATCTTGGTTACATGAAACCAAGTCTAATTTTTAAAACTAAAACTTGAATTTCAAATATTCAAAAATCAAACCCAAAATTGGACTTGGGGAGTTTGGTTTGCTATCCCAAATAGTGATCAAGAAATATGGCTTGGAAAACTGATTGAATGGAAAGTCACCAAATGGCACCAATGTAATTGATTTGGATCGCCATTTCCTGCACATTTTGTAAGGCATCTTACCTACTACAATCATGTTGTAAATTAAGCATCCCAAGTTCCAAATCATGGTTTGAAGTGTTGTTGGATTTAAATCAATTGTTAATGTATGTTGTTGGATTTAAGTTGATCGCTAACATATGTTGTTGGATCAAGCTTGATCACCAACAAGTTTCTACAACTTTCATGCCATCATTGCCCCTTGATATAGTCATAACTACAATGCCTTTGCCACTTTTAGCTCCAACAATGAGTCCATTGCATGTACATTTTAATGGGTTCAAAACTTGGAAAATTTTAGAAAATCTACTATGCATAATGTAAGTATGTTATGTTTGTTTTATTCTATAATGACCACTAATAAATGTATTTAAGTTTGTTGCAAATCACGTAATGTGATCTATTGATGCAGGCTTCTATGTGTCCATGGACCTTAACCAACACTACTAGAAATTTATCATTTTGCAACTGTCGCATGCAACTGGTTTTCAGTTGCATGCGACACATGCAACTGCAAATTCACCTAGTTGCATGCGACCGGCAGTTGCATGCGACAATACGTATATGACAAGTATATACGGTTGGGTTATATAGTTTCATCCACCCATATTTTATACTAATAGTTGTAAGTGCGACTGCATGCAACTACAGGGGTTGCGTTCCCATTGAACTAGCTAACCCAATTGTATGCGAACACGTGTACTTTTATTTTGTAATTAAATATTTAGTTTTAAGAATACTTTAATTAATCTAGACCGTCCAAGTCGTAGCCGTTGGGGTGCGGACACGTGTTGGATCAACCATGTTATGTCATTGTGCACGTGGGGAAGATTAGGGTTAGGGTTAGGGTTAGGGTTAGGGTTTTTCATCGCACCTTTTATAGTGCACCACATGGTAGCACAACAACTGTTAGATTTAGTTGCAAATGCAACTGCTAGCCCATGTTTTAGGGTTAGGGTTAGGGTTTTTCATCAAACCGTGTATAGTGCGCCACATGGCTGCACAACAACTGTTAGATTTAGTTGCAAATGCAACTGGTAGCCCATGTTTTAGGGTTAGGGTTAGGGTTAGGGTTTTTCATCAAACTGTGTATAGTGCGCCACATGGCAACACAACAACAGTTAGATTTAGTTGCAAATGCAACTACTTGCCCATGTTTTAAGGTTACGATTAGGGTTAGGGTTTTTCATCAAACCGTGTATAGTGCGCCACATGGCAGCACAACAACTTTAGATTTAGTTGCAAATGTAACTGCTGGCCCATGTTTTAGGGTTAGGGTTAGGGTTAGGGTTTTTCATCAGACCGTTTATAGTGGGCCACATGGCAACACAACAACTGTTAGATTTAGTAGCAAATGCAAATGTTGGCCCATGTTTTAGGGTTAGGGTTAGGGTTAGGGTTAGGGTTTTCCATCATACATGTTAAACATGTTTTAGGGTTAGGGTTAGGGTTTAGGGTTATGATGTATTAGGATTAGTAGCATTAACCATTGCCACATTAGCATTAGTAGCACACCTACACCTACTTTAACTAATGTACATTATACATATCAGGTCTCTATTATATTCCTCTAGTGCTAAAAAATCAACCAATAAATATTACACACATAGATCTGTGATTTGCAATTTTGCATGTAAAAAATCTGCAGTTACTTAACCAACAAATTACCCTTTGTCATAACATTGAAATTCCATCCAATGGGGTTTAATGGCCATTGTTCCAATTACAACAACCAAGAATCCATCACTCTATCAGGTCTATTAAACCTGAAATGTCTAAAATATCATTGACACCCAAAAAAGGCCATAACTACTCATTAGGGTTTTAAAATTCAAAAATCAACTAGCTCCCGACCTATAGTGCCCCTAACTTAAGCATGCTTTCGCATTAGACGACCTTCCCATACAGTGCTTGAACCTATTACATCCTTTAACACACATTGTGGGGGATCATCATTCTCATTTGGCACCAACAACGGGGTGTTGCCTTTACCTACCATAATTTCACTTAACTACACTCGGAACCATGACTCCTTGACTGGCACCCCATGGTGGACACATCCTTGTCCTCCAACACCTATTATCAGCCCCTTCGCTACAACCTCCACATCAAGGTTACATAAGACAATTGCTTCCCCTACTTTAAACTACACATCAACCAATA
>Ga0209208_10004823_pt1 | contig 18954 bp, 16 predicted proteins | sample S1TSphfallax_3_FD_187694 | JGI IMG/M metagenome (GOLD analysis project Ga0209208, IMG submission 187694) | Host-associated microbial communities from peat moss isolated from Minnesota, USA - S1T2_Fd - Sphagnum fallax MG (SPAdes) (version 2) | ecosystem: Host-associated > Plants > Peat moss >... | reverse complement strand
GCCCATGATATCCTTGCAATATCCTTTTTATAAATAGTTCAAAGTTCAAATGTTTCAGAGGTTTTGTTTATTTGTAAATTTTGATTAATTTTAGAATTGTGTTGAAGGTGAAAGGATAAATGTTGTTACTGATGAGCCAATTCAAGAGCATGTCCATGTTGGTGAAGGTTAGTGGTTGAACCTAATGTTATAGTGGAAAGTGAACCTAGGAAATTATGTCAAAGAGATTGGTGTTGCTATGAAAGGTATTTCATTTACATTTGTTAAAACAATATTGCAAAAATAGTTGTATTATAATGGAAATTGTTTCAAATGGATTATGAAACATTGTCTACCATGCATAGACTATTCAAGTCCACCTTCCTTTTCCATGTGAAAGGGTGGGTGGGGTTTTTTTTACCATTTTTTGGGTGCAATATTTTTATTTGAATTTTATTATTATTATTGTGATGTTAGCATTACCTTTACAACACATGTGTGTAAAGTCTATTATGTCCCCTATAAATTACAATACCATCACAAGAACAATACCTTCATGAAATAGAATTTTCATTCAAGCTTGGCTTTAAACTTAACCCCACCATCCTCTCAATGTGAAAGGAAGTTGGGGTTTTTTTTTAAAATACTTATTTGGGCAAGCAATACTTATAATAGTAATATAAAATTTGATTAATTTTTTTCTATGTTTGGGCAAAGCAAATTTCAACGGTTTTCTTCAAAGGATTTTAAGGACAATTTAGAAGATTATGAAAGTAATACCTCAAATTTTGTAAAGGAAAATGCAAGTGCTCCTTTTGACCCTCATAACACTGCAAAGGGGTGAAAGCACATTAAGGGTGCAACACTTTTCAACAAAAAAGGTGATCTATAACAAGTATCATAATATGCAATAAATTAAAATATTGATGACATTTTTTTGCAATCCTAGGCACAAGCAAAAAACTTCAAAATATGTATGACAACATTTGAAACTCAAAATTCACTTTGAATTAAAATTAATTTTGATCCAACATTTAAATGAAAAGGATTGGATAAAATTAATGTACATAAGGTTTTAACTTACAATTTTTCAACAACCATAGGGCTTCATGTTTGTGATTCATAAAATATTACCAAACAAAATAAAATTGAAAAAATAATGCAATGCCCATCTATAAAATCCTTTTATCCTTAATGTGGTAGTAGTTTTTTAAATAATAATTATGCATTCATTACTATATAATCATAATGATAATAAATTTGACTATAATTTCATTCAAAAAAAAATTATTTCTAAATTTTTATAAATTTAATTGATGTATATAAATATCAGACACCATGAAATTTTTCACCCAATAATTCCACCCACAATTCTAGTTTTGAAATATATGTGCAATTTTTCAAACTTTGTAACGAGCATCATTTTGTTACAAGTATATTTCATATGTTCAACTTCTTCAATGTTTGTTGGATTTCTTAAAATAATTGATTGTATTAAGTTTAAAGCTAATCAAATATAATTTTTAAAAATAATAATAATCTAAGATGTGATGTCCATACATTACCAAAAAAATTAATTGCGAAGATAGTATAGTTATGACTATAATTTTTGGAAAGTTTAATGTGTTTTTAACCAAATAAAAGGTGTAGATTAAGAGATATTGAAAAGTAGGTTTCTTTATAGGGTTAAGAAGTGCAAGAATTTTTTTGTGACCAAGTGGTTTTGTTCATAAGCATGTGAATAAAGATCATTTTTTGATTATGCTAACATGTAGATCGAATTACCCTTCCACTTATGAAGAGGGGCGAATACACCAATACCATACTACCATGAATGCCCACATCCTAGGCAACATTTGCAAATGCCAAAATAAGAATGAATTCAAGGTTGTGGATTGTGCTAAGAAGAAAACCACAACAAAATTTGATAACTAAAACACAACTTTGTTTTTTTAAATGATTTAGCAAGATCATTGTCATTCTCTATTTTGGAGAAGGTTGTGTTTGGTCAGAACCCCACACCCCATGTTTTTATCCCAAGCATCACAAGGATAGGAAGTGCGTTTAATGTGGGGCCCCAAATGCAAGAAATACATGCCTTCCAAAGTAAGGTGAAATAAAAAGATGCACAATCAATTGAATTTTATCATGAATCAAAGATCATTCATGGCTAGTAAGTTGTAATTCATTTGTTAATTAATCTATTTGGCCTTGTTAGTATTTTTGCATAAATCTAATTTTTTCATGGTGTTATATTTGTGTTAGCACTAAAGAAGAATTAATAAAAGAAGCAATTCATTTTGCTTCAAATATTTGTGTATGTACATAACACAATATGCACATTTGGCAACTCAAGTTATAATGGCTTACCAATGAAGATGCTTGATTAGTGACAAAGATAATAAAAATGTATCCATTTCAGGCAAATGTTTTGTAATGTACATCTCCATATATAAATATTTTTAAAATTTCAATTCTATTAACATGTGCATTTTTATATCACTTTTGACCATAACATTATTATAATTCACCTTTTGCAACATTTTTATCCTGTTAGATTAGAGTTTACACTCAAAATGAGAATATTACAATTTTTTAAAATTCTTTATACTAGTTTGTATTAAACATGAAAATATTACATTATTGTTTTATTTTTAATAAACGTGTATCATCAAATGAAGGTTATGAAATATTCACATCATACAATAAACCTTTAATATGTCCATATAATTCAACCTACAATATTCACATCAAAATGTCAAATGTGTATTACAATTGCCATTGTAAATTTAACGCAATATAAGCATATGGGAATCATCTACATTTTCATTTGAAGGATTATGGTAGCGCAAGTGAAGGACAATAATGTTTTTCCAATACCGACATCACATGATACATGTTCATTATGCACATAAACTTTCAATAACAACATCCCATTTGTAATGTTTAATTATGCACCTAATTGAACATGCGTTATTGCATACCAATATTAAACCTTGATTGTACACATTGCAAATGTGTATGAAGGTTGTCATAAATGACATGATGCATGTTTTTGTGTCATTCATCACATTGATGTCTATCCATATGTGTTAGTTTTTTCGTTGATATTGATGTTCATGTCAATGTTGACGAAGTAAAACATTTGAAACCCATTTTTATTGTTATTGTTTACTTGTAAGTAACGAACTCATACTTAATGATCTCTTAATTGATATTCATCAAAATATAGGCCCACAAATTTCACACAAACCATAGCTTGTCATGTGGATATATTTAATGTGCACTTTTATTAAAAAATGGACACTATCCGTATTGTGACCAAATTTCAATCCCAATTTAAATTGTAAATAATGAATATTAGGTCTTAAATATCGAATTAGAAATCCCCTATCCAACTTGCAATCAAATTTTGATCATAAGTTGGACAAATTTGATCACAAACCAAATAGGATCATAAATCATGGGTGCTTCAATTTAACTTACAACCACACTTATCTAACTTGCTATTGAACTTGTCCACTTTTGGTCACAAGATGGACATGGGTCACCATAGTCTATGACCCACTCAACTTACAACCACAATTCAATCACAAGTTGGACAAGTCACAAACTTGCAATTGAACTTGTCCAACTTCTAATCAAACTTATTAACTTACAAGTTGGATGGGGGATTGTGAATAAATTTGCAACCTATTGAACTTGTGACCAAAATTCAATCCAACTGGGAACAAGGTTAAAGTAATGTGACAAACCAAATGCAAGGTGAGAAGTTATTTCCCAATGAGTTGTTTTCAATTGTCCAAATTGTGATCAAGATTTTAAATTGTGATTTGGATGGTCAACAATAGACTAATTTTTAATAAAATAGGGTAGTCAAATATCAACACATGTGTTGACTACCTTCAAAGAGAGGAAGGAGGAGAAGATTTTCAACAATTTTCTCCCATCGCTATGCAACAAGAATCATTTGTGCTCGTGGATCAACAAGTTCCTTCATGGTTGTGTGCTTTGTGTGTTTATAGGAAATGGGTGCTAACATTTCTTTATGCTTTTAGTTGCCATGTCTTTGTTGAAGATTTGTAGATTTTCCATCACTAGCATTGCAACTTGTTCTACTGTCACCTTGACTTTTGTTTCGACCACCTATTGATCTATCACCATTTAGTTGCGTTCTTGCTTGCACATCAACTTGTGAGTTTGTTGTCAAAAATTGTGAAGTTGTTGTTGGTGTTTGCCAATTTGTTGTTCTTGAATGCACTCCTAAATGTGCTCTTGATGCCATCATTCAAAGATCTTGCATCTTCTACATGCTTCATCAAGCTTCAACACAATAAAGTTCCATGAAGCCATTGCTTCGTTGAATCTTAAAAAAACAAGTTTTGTTGAACTTCGAAGAAACAAGGTAAAAATGTTGTTTCACTAACTCTTATGTGTTGTTAGTTTAGTTGTGTTGATAGGGCCACGATCAATCGAAAATGTAGGATTTTAAAAGATTTTTTACCTCCATGCTTGTGTTTTAACATTGGGTTATCACACTTTGATAATTAGGTTATTAGTGTGTCACATTGTCTAACTACCAATAAACCTTGCTTTATATGAACATTGTTACATTAAAAACAATTTAGCAGCCTTGCTATTGATTGGTGTGAATGAACATTTAATATACTTATTGGTGTTGGATGGTTATTAAAAACTTCACACCGAACTCCCCGTTGGGTATCACAATGGTTCTTAAGGTGATAATTGCAAATTTCAAAAATCAAATAGTTAGGTGTGACCTATAATTATGATTCTTAATTTTTTTGAATAATCATATAGAAAAAAGCCCATTGGCTCTTTGATGAAACTTGACAGTGCTTTGAGGTTTTTGAAATAATGACAACCAAAAATTTTGCCAAAATGTGAAAGATAAAATAAAAAGAGAGTATTTTGCTAAATTGTTCCCAATTTTTTCTATTGAAAATTTGCCAAACTTTGAGATTTTATTTTATTTTATTTTATTTATTTTTGGAAATTTTTGCCACATTTGGAGGATACCAGTCAATGACACAACTTCTGAAATTTGAAAAAGAAAAAATCACTAATCAGAACTAGTTGGTTTTTCATTAAAAAAAAAAACCTCCCAGAACCGGAGGTTCTTTGATTTAAAATCAAATACCCAGAATTGGAGGTAAGATAATTGAAAAGTGTAGCAAAATTTTACCCGTCCAATAAGGTATATATTTACCCTAGGATGTACCTGCAAGTATATACCAGGTACTTCCTACCAACCCTAACCCTAAAACAGGTAGTTCAACCCAGCACTAACCCTAAAACAAACTCTTGATTTTTCCATTGACAAAGATTGTATGTTTGTGGAAGGCCCATAATAATATAAGACAAACAAGGACCAAGTAGAAGTAAAAAATGAGAGAAGAATTTTCAATCCTCACTCATTTAGAGAACAAATTTGTTTCATCCATCCAACCAATTGGATGATGAGAAAGGTATATCAACTTGTTGTGGATGAAAAAAATGAACCCAAAAAAAAGAGAGAAATGGCTTAAAATATAAAACAATGAGAGAAAAAAGGGAGTAAGACAAATCAAGCATGATCCTTGTTCTTCTTCTTTGGGTAGGAATTAGTTTCATCCAAAATTGGAATTGGATGAAGAAAACGTTGTTTTTGTAAATTAATAATTTGTTGTGTGATTTTTTTTGGGGGTGTATTGTGGATGAGAAAAATAATTTCTTTCATCCCAAACAAGAAATGGGATGGAGAAAAAGGTATTGTATGGAGAAAAAAACTGATGTGTTGTTGTGCGTGTATGTGTGATTGATGATGTGGTTGGATGAAAAGATAGTAGTTTCATCCCAAAGACGAATGGGATGGAGAAAAAAAGGGTATTTTGTTGTTGGAAACATTTACACATGGCTGATTGTTGTTCCTTTATTGTTGGATGAGAAGAACAGTTTTTTCATCCCAAAGAACAATGGGACGGAGAAAAAGCATTCGTTTGAAAAACTTAAGTATATGTGTGATTGTTGTTGGTCTTGGTAATATTGTGGGTTGTAAGTTGTTGGATGAGAATTAGAACAATCTCAAGCCAATGAACGATTGGATGATGGAGACAAAGGAATGGAAATTGAAGTGTGTTGTGAATGATGATAAATGTATTGTTGGATGAGAAAAAAATTGTTTCATCCTAAAAAAACAATTGGATGAAGAAAAAAATGTATTAAGGAACACACTCATGTATATAAATTCTCACTCAAGAGAGATTCCGAAACTTCACCCTAAGCTTCTCAAATGTCAACCAATCTTTCAAATACATGCAACCCAACACCTAGATAAACCTAGACCCTAACATGGCAAGGTGTTAACCCTAAACCCTAACATGGCAAGGTCTTAACCCTAAACCCTAACATGGCAAAGTCTTAACCCTAAACCCTAACATGGCAAAGTCTTAACCCTAAACCCTACCATGGCAAAGTCTTAACCCTAAACCCTACCATGACAAAGTCTTAACCCTAAACCCTACCATGACAAAGTCTTAACCCTAAACCCTAACATGACAAAGTCATAACAAATAGTCTACAAAGTTCTAAACGATGTGACGGAATCTCTCCCAAGTGCTAATTACATTGCATAATGGCCATTGGTCAGACCCAGCTGGCCATTGGTCAGATCTAGTTTATGATTGATTGATTGCTAGAAATGTCAGAAAATGATCATTGGTCTAACCCAGCTTTTTAACCATGGTTGGTGGGGTGGATGCATGGTGGATGCATGGTGGCCATGTCCTATATAGGTATATACTAGTTGAAAATTCTCCTTATTCTTGGATGAGAAGAGGCATTGTTTCATCCCTTGAAGGAAATTTTTTTTTTGGATGAAAATGATGCCAAATGTATATGTTTCAACTTCTTATATGTACCTTGGTATCTTCCACAACAATTATATAATTTTCAGAAATATTTGAAAATTTCAAAAAAAAAAACTTGGGTTTTCTTTAAACAACATTTTATTTTTATTTAATTTTGTGAAGGAAAAATATTGAATTTTTGTAAAGAATTGAGAATTTGTTGAACTGAAAAATTCCAAAACTAGTGAGACATGTGTTGAAATTGTCCAATAGGGGGGGGTATACTTTAGTACCTCTATGTGTATGTGATGATGGTCTATTGACACAATACATGATATTGGTGGATGAAAAAAGAAAAGAAGGAGTCACACATATGCTTAATTATCTTCTTTAACTACCTATGTTATGTATGTATGTATGTATGTATGTATGCATGCATGTATGTGTGTGTGTGTGTGTGTGATTTTGTTGTTACACAATCCAAATTTGGATTGTGTACACATACCTATCTACCTAGGTATTTTGTCATTTTTTTTGGGGGGGTTAAGTTGGGTTTTTTAGTCTAGTTTATTTTATTTCCTCATTTAGTTGAAAATGAAAAAAAATTAAAAAAAAGGAAAAAAAATTATGAGAAAAAAGGAATAACAACAAAAAAAAAAAAGAAAAAGAAAAACCTTCTCCAATGTCCATTACTCCCTCCCCCCCTACCACCCTCCCCCCCTTAAGCCTACTACTCCACAACTCCACTCCAAAGTGCAAAAGTGGGCAAGAAGGAGAGGCCATGCAATAAATGCATGACGCGGTTGTAATAATAACATCAACATAATTCCCATCTACCAACTCTCTGCACACACCCCCCCCCATCCTCATTTAAAGCTTCCACCCCCCTAAACCCCTACCCTACCCCCTCTAGCCTAGCCTAGCCTAGTCTAGCCTAGCCTAGCCTAGTCTAGCCTAGCCTAGCCTAGCCCCCTTTGGGCTTTTTGTGTTTCCCCAAAGCTCCCAAAGACACGCTCCTTCTTTTCTTTCCCCTTCCCCCATCTCTCTCTCTTTCTCTCTCTAATGCATTCTCTAGAATCTTAGAGTCTCCCCTTCATTAAGAGCTCTTTATTATTATTATTATTATTATTTTTTGGGTGGTGGGGGGGGGGTTGGTTTTGGGCAATTTTGTGTTGTAGTCATCAGAGTGGCGATGATCCACAAGAAGATTTAGCCAAATTTGGTTACAAGCTAAATATGAAAGGAATTTTTATAAAACAAAAAGCCTCCTTTTACATTTTTTGGCTAACAGCTAGTTGAAAGAAAGCATGTGTAGAGAGAGAGAGAGAGAGAGATCTGGAAAGATTTTCTTAAATTTTTTGGGTCCAATTCTGGCTACTGAAAATCTGAAAATGCACATGATTTTAGCACTTTTAAATTTTATTATTTCCTTTTTGGCTATATATATAGATATATGTATGTATGTATATAGCCAGCAGAAAAAATAGTCATTTATGTTTAAGCATTTTGTGATGTTTTTGTTTGAAAGAAGTGCCTATTTTTGGGTGTCATTTATTATGTTAAGCATTTTGTGTGGTATTTTTGTCTGAAAAAAAAAAGTGCCTATTTTGGGGTGTCATTTATGTTAAGCATTTTGTGATGTTTTTGTCTGAAAAAAGTTGTCTAATTTGGGTGTCACTTCTGTTAAAGCATTTTGTGGTGTTTTGTCTGGAAGAAGTGCCTATTTTGGGTGTCATTTTATGTTAAAGCATTTTGTGATGTTTTTGTCTAGAAGAAGAAGTGCCTATTTTGGGTGCCATTTTTATTATGTTAAAGCATTTTGTGATGTTTTTGTCTAGAAGAAGAAGTGCCTTTTTTGGGTGCCATTCTTATTATGTTAAGCATTTTGTGATGTTTTTGTCTAAAAGAAGTGCCTATTTTGGGTGCCATTTTTATTATGTTAAGCATTTTGTGGTGTTTTTGTCTGCAAGAAGTGCCTATTTTGGGTGTCATTTATGTTAAAGCATTTTGTGATGTTTTTGTCTAGAAGAAGAAGTGCCTATTTTGGGTGCCATTTTTATCATGTTAAGCATTTTGTGATGTTTTTGTCTAAAAGAAGAAGTGCCTATTTTGGGTGCCATTTTTATTATGTTAAGCATTTTGTGATGTTTTTTGTCTAAAAGAAGTGCCTGTTTTGGGTGCCAATTTTTATTATGTTAAGCATTTTGTGATGTTTTTGTCTGAAAAAAGTTTGTTCTATTTGAGTGTCATTTGTGTTAAGCATTTTGTGATGTTTTTGTCTGAAAAAAGTTTGTCCATTTGAGTGTCATTTGTGTTAAGCATTTTGTGATGTTTTTGTCTGAAAAAAGTTTGTCCATTTGAGTGTCATTTGTGTTAAGCAATTTGTGATGTTTTTGTCTGAAAGAAGAGGCCTATTTGGGTGCCATTTTTGTGATGTTTTTTGTCTGAAAAAAGAGGCCTATTTGGGTGCCATTTCTGCTAAGCATTTGGTGATGTTTTGTCTGAAAAAAGAGGCCTATTTGGGTGCCATTTCTGCTAAGCATTTTGTGATGTTTTTTGCCTTAAAAGAAGTGCCTATCTGGGGTGCCATTTCTGTGAAGCATTTTGTCAAGTATTGCCCCCTCTCTTTTATGGATTTTTTTGGGGTTGCTTTGGTTTTGCTACCCAGTCTTTCCTTTTTTTTCTCTCATGTTTTGTTGTCTTCCCATTTCCTCCTCCTTGTTCTTGTAGAGTCCACTAAGCTCTGATGTTGCAGTAAGTAACAGCAGCTTCTTGTTTTTCTTTTTCTTCCCTTTTTTTTGTTGGGGTTTTGCATCTTCGATTGGATTCTTGAATGTGAACTTACAAAGTCTATATTCTTTGTTGTTGTAGTTGTTGGTGTTTTTTTTTTCTGTCTTTTTGTTTAGGGGGTCGGGGCGGCGTTGGTTTTCTCCTTCTCCTTTTCTTCGTCTACACTCTGCTGTGGAGTTCTTGATGTCGTATTTTGTACGGGGTTGTTTTCTACGTCTAATGTAAGGTGTTTTGTGGAGTTGTTTTTTGTAGTAAGTCTGGATCAGCAGGATGTTGTGTTTGCATGTGGGTTTTGGTAGAGCAGCATTGGGCGTTGTTGAAATGGTCTATTATTCCGGAGGAGGAGCTGACGTCCCAGCTGCTGCTTCTTCAGCGTTGTTGTTGTTATTGTTGTTTTTAGCTACACCCCTTGTCCAAAATCTGGTGAAGAACAGAATATTGTTGTTGTTGTTGTTGTGGTGGTAGTAGTAGTCTGAGCTGCATGCATATAGGAGCCTTGCGTTGCGACTACTGCAGTGGTAGTGTTTGTGAGTATTCTTCTGCGGTCACAGTATGAGCGGAACGGAGGAAGAGAAGCTGGAGAAAGACACTAGTGCAGCTATGGTGGATTGGTCAACTGAAGGCTTCTTGACAGGAGATCCATTCAACAGCACAAATACCCATTGCGTGGAGCTGCAGGACATGAAGGATCATCACAATGGTGGTAGTAGTAGTAGTAGTAGGGAAGAAGAAGAAGAAGAAGAAGAAGAAGCAGAAGAAGGAAAAGGAAAAAGGCGAAAGAAGAACAAGGAAAAAGAATCCTCCAAAGCCGCAGCTGCAGCAGCAGCAGCTCCTCCTCCCAGCGTTCCATATTACAAGCTCTTCTCCTTTGCTGATGGGTATGACTTTCTGCTCATGTTTCTGGGGGCTACAGGAGCATGTGTGCATGGTGTTGCTATTCCCATCTTCTTTGTCTTCTTCGGCAAGCTCATCAATGCTTTTGGCCAATACTTTGCGGATCCTGAGAAAATGAGTGCAGAAGTTGCCAAGGTCTGATGATGATTCTTCTCTACCCATTTGAAGTAAGTGTTTGACATCCGATTTCTTTCGTTAAAAATCATAAAAATAAAGATAAAAAATGCTTTCTCTCAGTACTGAGAAACTGTCTATTCTTCACTGGAATTGATGCAGAATGCACTCTACTTCCTCTATTTGGCTATTGTGGTCTTGATATCTGCATGGCTTGGTAAGCCCCTTCCTTCCCCAATGTCCTTGAAAATGCATCCATTCATCAGCAGAGTGTATTGTAGGGTTTGTTGTTGTGTGCAATCTTTTGTAATGTCCACAGGCAAAATCAATGTCAAAATGTTGTACCGATCTAAGTAGCTGCTCTTCCTTCCTCTTCCCAATATCATTATCTCTGGTTGTGGGTGTGCCTGCCCTCCCATCTTTTAAGCTCTGGAGGTGTAAGAGCAACTCCACTGGTGCTCAGTATATGACCCTGCAAAATTGAAATTGGATGACGAAAAATAAAAACATGCTGGTTTTGCTCAGCAAAATGAAATGATTTTTGCCCAGCATTTTTGGCAGAATGCTTTTTGCAGATGCCGGTAAAAGAGAGTCACAGCAAAGCCTAACACTTGCTGTTGATTGGCTAGATTGTTTGATTGATCTAGTTGGGTTGCTATTCGTTAAAGGCAAATCAAGGCCTAAGACCTCCCAGTGATTGGCTAGATAGTTGGGTTGGTCCAGGTGGGTTGCTGTCAGTAGTCTCCTACCTATGTTTTTGCAGTCCCAGTTTTAGTTTTAGTGGATGGGGTTGGAAAAAAGTAAACAACTAAACTTGGATGTGAGAAATATTTTTGCTGGGTCACATACTGAGCATTGCTGGAGATGTTCTAAGAAACCCTAAATTAGCCTCGGCAGAAGATGTGTTTTCTTTCTGCAGGTTGTTGCTGTCTCTTTGTGCATGAATTCCAAAGAAGATCAGCATTGATGCTAAACTGATGGTGAGGAATGCCATTTCTTACTATATGTATGTATGCAGAGGTGGCATGCTGGATGCAGACGGGTGAAAGGCAATCGGCTCGTATGAGAATCTCCTACTTACAAGCAATGCTTTCCCAGGATGTTGGGTTTTTTGACACTGATTGCACAACAGGGGAAATTGTTAGCCGCATCTCAAGTGACACACTACTTGTGCAGGATGCTATCAGTGAAAAGGTAATATAAATAAAATGTGAGGGATAAAATGCACAGTAGGTATATAGGAGAGGCAGGATCACATGGCAATTCTCCCTCATGCAGGATCACTTGTTGAAGCAATTTTGTCGGTTAATGAAAAAAAATATGAGCATTTTCTACTCAGTCTTCAATCAAGCTCTGTTGGAGGCATTAACACGCAAACGCCTGGTTCAGTTTTTCTCTTTTTCTTTTTTTAAGCAAACAAGGAAATCCTCACTGCAGGGAGAAAAGGAAAACCTGGTTGAGCATTTTTTCAGCTCATGAATGGCAGCCTTGAAGTACTGGTCCTAACCCTCGGTGGGTGCATTATGGCTGCAGGCTGGAAACTATTTACATTACATGGCGAGATTTTTTGCGGGCTTTGCAGTGGGTTTTTCTTCAGTGTGGCAGCTCACACTTGTCACACTTGCAGTTGTACCTCTGATTGCATTGGCTGGTGGTGCATATGCTGTTGTTATGATTGGAATCACCAGCAAGAGTCAAAAGGCCTATTCTAATGCTGGGGAGATTGCTGAAGAGGTAAAAAGTGCAATTGGCGAACTTCTTCCCAATTCATGAATGAAGTTTTTCTTTGCTTGTCTGATGGCTCTTTTGCTGAAAGAGAGATAATAGGGTTTTGAGACATCTCAATTGCACGACCCCACTTCTCATATATTTTCTGGAGAATGTGCAATAGCCAAGTTTCTGGGTCAGCTGCAAATTTCAAGATTGGGTAGTAATCTCTTTCTCCTCGTTTAGAACCATAGCATTCATGCCCTCCCGTCATGCTGTGGCTATTGTCAGGCAATTGCTCAAATACGCACCGTATATTCCTTTGTGGGTGAATCCAAGGCTGTCAGAGCCTACAAACATGCATTGGAGACAACTCTTAAACTTGGCAAGAGAGCTGGCCTAGCCAAGGGCCTTGGTGTCGGGTGTACATATGGGCTTCTATTTGGAGCCTGGGCCCTACTTTTGTGGTATGCAAGCACTTTAGTGCTCAGTAAGGTCACCAATGGTGGGCAGGCATTCACCACCATCCTGAATGTTATTATCAGCGGAATGTAAGCTCTCTTTGCCATCTATCTACCTTCTGTGTGATTGATCATGTTGAGAGTTTGCTGTCAATTGAATCCCTTGTACTACTTGTGAGAGTTTAGCTCCACACTTATGGTCACTGGAATTTATGTCCAGTAGATGGTGTCCTCTCGCTGGTTACCTAGTCCTTATTTTGGCACTTTGAAGAGATGTCTTGACAACTCCACAAGAAGGGTTGTTGGTTATTGTGCAGTGCTCTTGGTCAGGCAGCACCAAACCTAACGACATTTGGGAAAGGCAAAGCAGCAGGCTATAACATTTTGGAGATGATAAGTAGGAAGCCGCTTGTGGATCGGAACACAGACGGGGCTATCCTATGTCAAGTCCGGGGCCAGATTCAGCTGCAGAATGTATGGTTCAGTTATCCATCCCGGAAAGACATTCCTGTTTTCCAAAACTTTTGTCTCACCATTCCAGCAGGGAAGATGGCTGCCATTGTGGGTGGCTCTGGTTCTGGGAAGAGCACAGTTGTTTCACTGATTGAGCGCTTCTACGATCCCTGTTCAGGTAAATATTATCAGAATTGATGGGTCATCCTAGATTTTCCTTCAGAGCTTGAGATCATAATGCTATGTCACACATGAGTCTAATCAGTTTTTTCCTTTTCACCTGTTTGTTTATTGGGTGTTGCCATAACAGGTGAGGTTTTACTTGATGGGTTCAACATCAAAAACCTTGAGCTGCAGTGGCTGAGAGAGCAGATCGGATTGGTAAACCAGGAGCCAGCACTGTTTGCCACCAGTATCCTTGAAAACATCCTCTATGGCAAAGACTGTGCAACTATGGAGGAGATTCAGGAAGCTGCCAAAGCAGCCAATGCCCATGCCTTCATTGCTGGTCTCCCTGATGGCTATGATACCCAGGTATGTAAATGGTACTAAAGAGGTTTTTAATGCTGCTGCTGCTGAAAGTCCTCTTATCTTTTTTGGCCTACAACACATTGTTCCTCCTCATATAGGGTTTAGGGTTTAGGACAGAAAAAAACTTAGCTGAATATATTTTTCTCCAATGTGGATGGGGTTGTGTATGGGCAGGTAGGAGAAAGAGGTGTGCAATTATCAGGAGGGCAGAAGCAGCGAGTTGCCATTGCACGAGCCATGCTAAGAAACCCCAGCATTCTCCTCCTTGATGAGGCCACCAGTGCGCTTGATTCTGGATCTGAACAGATTGTGCAAGAAGCACTGAACAAAGTAATGGTGGGGCGGACAACTGTGATCATAGCCCACAGGCTGTCCACTATCCAGAATGCCCACATGATAGCTGTGGTCCAGCATGGTGTCGTGGTTGAGACAGGCACACATGAAGAACTTATTGTGAAAGGCGAGACAGGGGTATATTTTCAGCTAGTGAAGTTGCAGGAAGCTGCAGGGTTGAACAAGCTAATGGAAGTGAAAATGGATGATGCTGATTGTGCAAAAATTACTGCTGGGTCTCACAGGTTAGATATTGTCTGTTTATTGACACTCTTCTGCTCAATGACATGTACATGTGAAGCTCTTGCCCAACTCTTTTGTGGCAATGGGTATTGCGTAGAGATAGGGCAAAGTCCAGTGTTGAGAGGTTTTGAGCTTGACTGTGATTTTTTCTAATGGGTTTGACAGCTCGAGGGGTGGTTCCATGTCACATCGTTGGAGCCAGCGATTGAGCTTCAAACTCAGTGAGAGCTTACGAAGGGTGGGAAGTTTCCGTTCAATTGGACATGATCCTGAGGCAGACTCCTGTTTGGGGGTTGAATATGAAGCATCATCTGAGCTGGCTTCAATGGCCTACCCAGCTGCTCCTTCTATGTGGAGGTTACTGAAGCTAAATTCTCCTGAGTGGCCCTATGCTCTTCTTGGGTCACTTGGGGCAATCATGGCAGGCTGTGAGACTCCTCTATTTGCGCTGGCAATCAGTCACATGCTGGTGACATTTTACAATCCGAATGCATCTTTTGTTCACCATGAAGTTGCAAGGATTTGTTTCATATTTGCAGCTGCAACTGTTGTCACTGTTGGCATCTACGTGCTCCAGCATTTCTTTTTTGGATTGACAGGGGAGCGCCTCACAATGCGTGTACGTGAACTCATGTTTCAATGTAAGGAGCTTTTTCTCTAAAAATTTATGTAATCTGTTTCTTTGCTGGTGCTGAGATTGCTAATGGTGATTGATGAGTGGGGTCAGAAACTTGGTAGTGTATTTTTCCTCTTCTGATAATTTACTTTTAATCCTGTGATGTCCACCAACAGCAATACTGCAGCAGGAGGTTGGCTGGTTTGATGATGAGGCCAACAACAGCAGCCTTTTGGCAACTCGTCTGGCGACAGATGCCACAATGGTCAGGGCTGCAGTAGGAGACAGAATGTCAACAATTTTGCAGAACCTGGCCCTAGTAATTACTGCTTTTTGCATTGCTTTTTATCTGCAGTGGCGGGTGGCTGCTGTTATCCTGGGGACTTTTCCACTGCTTATTTCTGCAGCTGTTGGCGAGGTATGCTCACTCAGATCCATACTTTGCAAGTCGTAATTTAAGTGTTTATCAGTGTCCTTGAGTGGGTTTAGGGTGGGTGGAGCTGGTGCATTTTGTGAACTAAAAGTGTTGCTCAAATGATCAGCATTGCAGAAGTCCCTGGGAGTTGCTGGTAATTGTTCAGCAACATTGTGTTGATTCAAGTGTACTTATCTATTATATTCTTCTCAGTTGATCATAAGAGCCCACATGAAAGCACTCGAAGGCTTTGAAGATGTCTGAACCCTAAACCCTAAACCTAAACCACTTCCAGCTAACTAAAACCTTGCATTGATCTGGGTGCAGCAACTATTCTTAAAGGGGTTCGGCGGAGATCTTTCCAAAGCTTATGGAAGAGCTAGCATGGTGGCTGGAGAAGCAGTAGGGAACATTCGCACTGTTGCAGCATTTTGTGCAGAGGAAAAAGTGTTGGATTTGTTTATGCGTGAGCTTGAGGAGCCCAATAAGCAAATGGTTATGCGAGGGCAGCTTTCAGGCTTTGGTTATGGTCTCTCGCAGTTCTGTATGTATTCCTCCTATGGGCTTGCATTGTGGTACGCATCTACGCTCGTGCGAGAAGGCAAGGCTCAATTTGGGGATGTCTTGAAGACCTTCATGGTGCTTATCATCACTGCTTTTGGGGTTGCTGAAACACTCGCACTTGCACCTGATATTGTCAAAGGATCTAAAGCTCTGAGCTCCATTTTTGTGATTCTGGACCGCCAAACAGCGATCAATCCTGACAATCCTGTGGCTGAGGAGGTTATGAGTGCGAGTGGGGACATTGAGCTGAGGCATGTTGATTTTGCATACCCAGCACGGCCCGATGTGCAACTTTTCACAGACTTCAGTTTGAAAGTTAAGGGAGGAAGAAGCCTTGCATTAGTGGGTGCAAGTGGATCAGGTATGACCAGATAACATTCACTGGTAGGGTGCCTGTTTTCTTTCTGACTGTTTTTTTGTATGCACTATACACAATATCACAACTATTCTTCTTGCTCATGGAACTCCACATACATGGGTCTTGTTGCAATGTTTGTAGCCCTTCCATCATTTCATAATCTCTTTTTATTCATCAAAATTGAACCCAGATCTTGTTGGAAAGGTATGCAGTTACTGTGCAAAAGAAGGCTGTAGGATTTAGGGTTTAAGGTTCCTGTTGATTTTCCTGATGGCATCTGCTATGCAGGTAAAAGCTCTGTCATTGCATTGATTGCACGGTTTTATGACCCTCTAGCTGGAAAGGTCATGATCAATGGCAAAGACATCCGGAACATGAAGTTGAAGTCACTTCGGCGCCACATAGGGCTTGTTTCACAGGAGCCATCTCTGTTTGCCTGTACGATTTATGAGAACATTGTTTATGGTAGGGACGGTGCAACGGAAAGTGAAGTTATTGAAGCAGCAAAAGCAGCAAATGCTCACAGTTTCATCAGTGGGTTACCTGATGGATATCAAACAGAGGTAGGTGAGAGGGGTGTCCAGTTGTCAGGTGGACAAAAGCAGCGAGTTGCAATTGCACGTGCTGTTCTCAAGGATCCTGCGATTTTGTTGCTTGATGAAGCCACAAGTGCTCTGGATGCGCAGTCAGAGAAAGTCGTCCAGGAGGCTCTAGACAGGTTGATGCTTGGCCGTACCACTGTTGTGGTTGCACACAGGTAAAATTTCTTACCCTAAACCATAAACCAGAATGAAGAATGTACTTTTATCTGTTTCTCCAGACAGTTCCTGTTGTAACTCCATTGCTATTGACTACTTGACACCCTAAACCCTTGGCACTATGCAATGTTCACAGGCTATCCACAATCCGAAACACACACTCTATAGCTGTAATCCATGACGGGCAAATTGTGGAACAGGGAAGTCACCAGACTCTTATGTCCAAAGTCGGTGGTACCTATGCACAGCTCATTAGTCTACAACAGCATACCGGTAAGAAGGCGACATCAACTCCAACCAGTCTCTCATAGCCTGAGAATCACATAACAAAGACCTGTGCATATCTGGTACAGGCTTCTTCTACACATAGGGAGAGTGCTCACTGGGTTCAGCCAGTGATGATTTATTTGCCACTATAAGCATCTGTTGTTTCCGACCAAAAAAAAAGTGGTGCACATGTTTCATCAAAAGAAATCTTTTCCTGTCATCATGGATATAAAAAAGACAATACACAAGTAAAGTCAAAATGACAGATATTGTACTAACTCATCATAGTAAAAAACAACCGTCATTTGGTTGAAGGAAAGCAGCTGATGAAGGGGAAAGGATAGGGGAAGGGAGATGCAGAAACCTTTTTGCAAGACATTTACTATGTTTCAGATCAGGATCACTTGTGGTGGTTAGATTTGTGTTGTCTAGTCAAAAGTGGTTGTGGGGTTTCTTCCCCTCAGAAGAAAAGACCAAATTGGTCCCTCAGAGGTAAAAAGCTAGTCAAATTGTGGCAATTTTTATTATAGTTTGACAACAATAATACTCAAAAAGAGCTGCAAAGAAAAGAGATTTTCAGGTTCTAACAGCATGATGATGCACTAATGCACATCTCTACTATGGCTTTCATTAATTGGAAAATTTAACTTGCCTCATACCCATGCAGTGCTTTTATGAGCTTGTGGTACTTTGATGGACATTATCTGTCTATTTTTCTTTTGGGTGGATATATAAGGTACTTTGCCTTTTTCCTGCCTTCCTTTTCTTCTCCCTTCATGACAAGCCCCTTGATTAGGAGGACTTTTAGGGTTTAGGGTACACAAAGGATTGTGTCTATTGTGGCTATGGAATTTTCAAGTTCTTATCGAATGCCAAACCGAGTTTTTGGTGCAAGGGTGAAGATCAGAAGTCTGAGAGAGCACGATGTGGAACAGAGTGTTAATTTTAAACACTGAGCTGCAGTTATCATTGATGGTGTGTTTTGTATCAAGGGTTGTTTTGAGGGAACTGTCATCGGATCATAGATAGTTGAAGAGGGAAGTAAATAAAGTATTTCAATAAGAGGTATGAATTGAAATTTCTGACTTGTGATTGCAATTCTGTTGTAATATTGACTCCATGTTCACAACCCAACTTGCCAAAGTTCAATATGATGCAGTTTTTGTGAATAGTGAGCAATGCACGGCAATTTGAAATTCTGACAGGAACAAAATAAGTGGAAAAATAGTGTATTTAGTTTTCACGGATGAGTGTGAAAGTGGCATCTCGCAAGCCAAGGTTGAAAGAGACATGGAATTCTCTAATCTTTGTTCCAAATTTACAACATTTTTGACATTGAATAGCCTACCTTTGAAGCATTGCTTGGAAATCGCCGAATTTACTTTGTTTATCTTTTCAAGTTCTTTGAACATGTGGATTGTCTGATCTACTTTGTTGATTCCTTTCAAGTACTTATTTGTCACTTGTTGTATGATGGATCAAGGGAACCCTAAATACTTGGTGTACACTTTCTGTGATGAAATACTTTTGCTACATGCATTTGGCATAAATTGGACTAGATGTAGAGCAAGTAGAATACACAGCAATAAAGGTGACATCTAAGAAATCAAACATAGTGTGCAA
>Ga0209208_10004822_pt1 | contig 18957 bp, 16 predicted proteins | sample S1TSphfallax_3_FD_187694 | JGI IMG/M metagenome (GOLD analysis project Ga0209208, IMG submission 187694) | Host-associated microbial communities from peat moss isolated from Minnesota, USA - S1T2_Fd - Sphagnum fallax MG (SPAdes) (version 2) | ecosystem: Host-associated > Plants > Peat moss >... | reverse complement strand
ATTGATTTTTGTCACATGTGTTGCATAATACAAAACTGGGGATCAAATTTCTCATAATTATTTCTTGCATGATAACAAAACCGGGGATCAAATTTCTCTAATGAGTCTTTCTTGCATGATACAAAACTGGAGGTGGATTGAATCTTTTTATAAGTTGAAGAATATGAAACTGTAGATTTCAGAGTTGTGAGCTGAATTTATGAATTGAATCATTTACATGACTTCATCAAAATATGTGAAAGTCTATATGATTTCTAATGCAATAAAATGTTTGGATTGTATTTGAGAACAAGCTGTTGAATATGAGTTTAATATATCTTTGAAGACCCTTTTTCTTCCAGTGGGTGTTAGCTTGCACACTTACTGAAGATGTGAAGAAAATGTACAAATGTTTCCATTGGATTAAACTTGCATATATTTTTTAACATAGAATTTTGGAGAGAGCTAATTTTTATGTCTCTCTCTCACACACACACCCTCTTATTATCTAAGTTGTCCACCAATAGTTTTATATACAGGGGGGGGCGAGACTAGGTCCACTAGGATGAATAAAATGGCTTGTATAATATACTTTGGATGAAGTATTATATAGCCTTCAAATAGAGTGAAAATGGGTTAAGAAGACTTGTTTGTAAAATTTGAACACAACAAAGAGATCTCCACACAAGGCCCACTAAACCCTGAACCCAACAACATAGGGGCATAAAGTGGACCCACTAAACCCTAAAAACCCAACATGTTGGAATATTTCAAATGACAAAAGTAACTGAAGAAGTTTGTGAGAATATTATTGTCTTTACTCATGCCCCCTATTATATCTGGCAAGAGTGAACCAATGAATGGCCCACCACCTAGTGCACCATGAGGGATGGATGATGGGATTGAGTTTCTACCATGATGGGTAGCATAGGCTTTTAATGTTCCACCTACCTACTTGCTCTATATATCGTATACCTACTTACCTACCTATTTACTTTTCTACCTACTTACAAACAAGAACCAATGCTTCACCAGATTGGTTACCAAGGTGAAACCCGACGTCAACTAACTTATAGTTGGAGGAGTCATCCGCAAGTAAGTCATCAAAGGCTTCCAATCGATGGTGGTGGGGCTGGTGGTGGTGGTGGTGGTGGTGGCTCTTGATTCAATTTGACCATCATCATGGTTGGTTGCCTTGTCTTTCTTTCTTTCCGCAACCTTTTTGCTCTCAAACCTTTAGCTCTCAAAGGCCTCTGTCATCTCTGAAAGCACTCCATGGTTTCTCTCTTCTTTGAACTTGAAAGCACCTCCCCCGACACACACACACACACAAGATGCTTCCTTTGAGTGAAGGGAGCTTTGCTATTTGCATGCAAACCTTCCCATCATTCCATTTCACAAACATTTAGTACTTTTTATGCTCGGAAACTGTACTCCCCTTGGCCTCCCCTAATTTTCAGATCTATTATGTTGTTGGGCTACTACTGCCACACAACATTATGAGCCTAAAAATTAGGGTTTAGGCCCTGGGTAGCTGGCCTTCCCCTATACCTAACACAATTTATTAGAGAGTGTCCCTTGTCTTAGAAATTTCCAAGATTGAACAAAAATTGTGAAGTGGTTTATGGATGATTTTGTGTGGTTTGAAAGTAGTTCAGTCCTACTTTGTCATCCACCCTAAAACCCCTAGTACTAGTGTGTGTGCCGCTTCACCCAAGGTCATATTAATGGAAAAGAGTGATCTCCTTCTCTTTCTTTAAACAAAAAAGACTTTCATCTCTTGTGAAGAAAATCTTCTCAATTGGATGGGAGTGAGAAACCAAGGTGAACATGAAGAAAGACCAAAATTGGCCACAAGAGAGCATCAACAATAAAGAAGATCTCATAACACAATTGGATGTGAATGAGAAACCAAGGAAGATGGATGGACATGAACAAAGACCAAATTGGCCACAAGAGAGCCATCAACAATAGACAACGAGGAGCACGGTGATGAACTTTGAAAGTATACTTTCATTTATGATGACACCAAATGCTAGTAGTCATTCATAGGAAGTGAGGACAAGCTTGTCATCATTGGAAATGACCCACCCGTCATAGAATTTGAGATCAAGTATTATGCCATGCTTTCAAAGACCGACATTCAACATACATAGCAACAATGTGGATCTCAAGACAAACCTGCAAAAAACTTAGTCCCAAACTCAATAACTCCAACATCATCATCCACTTCATTTCCTTTCCATTGAAATTCATTGTGGATCCATGTTTGAAGTTGCTATCGGGTTTTGATATCACCATTTGGGTTAGTACAAGATGAAATTGAGACAACTTATTATTTGAGCATTTGATGGTGCAATTTTGAATGCCATAAAATCACAACAATCCTCTTGAAATCCAATTTTAACATATTGATGCAAAATTAATGTTATTTCTTTCAACTATTTACTTAAAGATTCTGAGTTTGTTAAGTCAATAACAATGCAGAGACCATCACTGCAGGGTTTCTTTTAAGGATTTTGTGATGTAGTCCAAGTGGTGATCATCCAGGGAATAATTTGGCCAAATCTGGCTACATACCACATTTGAAAGTAGAGAAAAAACAGAATCCTTCTATATTCTTGGCTACCTACTGAAACTTGTCATAAAAATCTGGCACTTCGGATTTATTTTTCTTTGAAATATGGCTAATTTAGCCATTTTTTGCATGAAAATTTCTTTTTGTATGCCGAAATCATATTTTCCAGCTCAAAACATTGCCTCCGCATGGTAAGGGTTGCCACTGGTCATCCCATGGTCACCATTAAGAAGTACTGCTTCGTGATATTCTGACATTTGCCAATCACTATGTGAACAATATACAACAATGATTTCAAAACACTACAATATGCACAATATTTGTACCGACCATCAAAGACTTGCCCAAAAAATGCTTATAACATATTCACATCAACAAGAACAATTTAATATTAGCCTTTCATTGGTACACATAGAAATCTTTCTTCCTTTATCATCCTCAGCTCCAACCGACCCCATCCAATAATACTTTGGATTTAGCTATATTTACTAAACTCTGATATGTTCATCCCATCCTCCCTATTTAACTTACATGTACACGTTCATCATCCACTTGTGTGGAATAATATTGTACTCATCCTCGTGCACATTTTAACAGGACTGACAAGATCATCAATGGTGGTGCATAGTGCAACAAAGCCCTAAATCTAAGGTGCAAAACACACAAGGACTAGCCAGCACAATGATACACACACCCACTTGGGATGTCTATGGAATTCTCTCATCCTGTCTTGTTCAGTCCTGGAACAAATGACTTATATGACTTAGGGAAGAAATCTGTTGCCCTTTGCATTCATGCATTGTCTACATTGAAGGTTGAGAATGAGTTTGTGAGCACAGGCGAAAGTATGGTTGGAGTGAGAAAGAGCACCTTCACGATGAAGATCAAAACATGAAGGCTTTGCTGATATATGTCTCCATTTGTCCACTGACAGAGACAGCAAACCCATACCACATGGATCCAGACTACCTGCACAGGTGGCCAATAGTCCACACAGGAATCGTCTCGTGTACTTCCAATTTCTTCCTGTAGCACAAAAGGAGCCAGATTCTGGGTTCCACACTTCACAAAACCATTGAAAAAGAAGAGAACCAGAGCAGTGGCAGCCAAGCTCAGATAGGAAACTAATCATATATTCACTGTTGCATGCAATGCCATTCTCAATCCAATCAACAACCATTCTGACACTTGAGCGAGACCTGAATAGGTTCAATCTGAGAACACACAGGGCTTTCTCATGATTGCAATATGAAAGTGGATATTCCCACTCCCTAACAGATTGTGATCATGGAAATCTGTCTGCTATAATACACAAAAGCAAGACAAGAAATATACAGAGCTGTGAGACTTCACACTGCAGTCAAACCCAAAAAAACCTGCTATGTGTCTGGTACTATCTGCAGGAGTGTGGCTTCGTAGATAGTAAGCCCTACAAATGACTTCTTTGTCCATCATACTGTTTTAACCCCACATTTATGTACTTATGCAAATGTTTCTGTGAAGATGTTGGTACATACCAGCTGATCACACCCCATTTTTCAGTGGCAGTCATCCACCATGCTCAATCAATTGCCAATACCACAATGGCAAATTTCTTGCTTTTCTCTCTACTACTCTAAAATCCCTATGTTTCTGCCCTGAATCCTAGCCAGGAGCAAGTTGTCCCATCTGGGTGGACAACTCATCAACATTTTCCTTGCTCCACCAGTCCTTGGCTTGAGGATGGCCCCCACCAATTGCATCAGCAAAGACATCTGTTCCATCCACTGTACTATCCATAAGAAGTGCTCCTGTTTCTGAGGGCCCCTCTGCATCCATATCAGGATCTGTGCTAGCCACAGGACTATCTGGAGTCTCTGTCAAGAATTGCTCCCAGAAGATATCATTTGCACCTAAACTAAGAGCCGGGCTGCCAACATTGGAGCTTACTTCCTCTGTGAAACCCTCACCATTGACTTCCATAGAGTCATCATTCTCCTCCCCATTATCCTGTGCATCACTCCTCGAAGACTTATCACTGCTCTCCACGGTGTGCCCACCTGACACATGATATGAAAGTTTCACCTTCATTAGGTGGTGAGATATAAACAGAGAAATAACAAATATCAGCAACCTCATTCCATGAATGTCTGCAACCTGATGAAGTAGAGTTTGTGCACAAATGGTAACTGACATAACAACTGCAAACAAATCTCACCTTCGAGTCGTGGGATATGCATAGTTGGTGAAGGAGAAATACGAAGCACCGATTTATCAGGTACGTCTGTCACAACTACATTACCAGGCAGTGTGTCAGGCAGCCCTGACAATTGCATTTCTGTCAGTGTTACACCTGAATGCCGGTTCAAAGTATTCACCTCAGGAACAGAGGTCCCAGAACTAATATCCCTGAACATTGTTTCAAGGGGAATGCTATCATGATTTGGTGAAGAAGCTTCTAAGATATTCCAGAACTGCATGAGCATTGATCGGGTCCCATTAGGTTCTCCGGTTCCGTTGGGTTGGAATGTCACCATTTGACCATCAGGTGGTGAATCAGCATTCAAAGAATCCTCTTCACTCTCACCATGTTTTGGAAGGCGTCGCTTCTTCCGAACAGTCACAGCCAGGCGTTTGTTGCTTTCAGTCTGTTGCATAAGCTGAGCAAGGAAGGCAGGATTCTGCATGGCTTTGGCTAAGAATGTCATCATTTGCTGTTGCCGTTGCTCCGTGACTTGTAAGCGTTGCCCCATTACCTGCATCAGCAAAGATAGCAATGTGACCTGACACCCACAAGGACAAGGAGATCTCAGAAATTGTACATGAACAGAGGAAGAACTTCAGCACTGCATGGAACAACATACCTGAAGATCCTGCTCTGTACTCTGCTGCTGCTGTCTCAGTCGCACCAGCTCAAGCATAAGAACATTCTTATCCCTCTTCAGTGTCTCAATCTCCCCTTCCAATCCAACTTTCCCAATTTCCAGAGTGGGCCCCAAAATGCCTTGCTCACCTTGCTGCTGTGGCTGCAACTGCTGGGCCTGTGATGCTGGCTTCCGGCGATGGATTCCTCGTAGCAGCTCTCTCCGCCCACGTAAAAAGCACTCATTTGCGAACTCCCAACGATCTGGGTCCACTTTGCGGAACCCCTACATGACAAAACCAAGAAACCACCGCACAGTTAAATTCCTTCCTAGGCATGATAAACCTAACAAACAAAAATACCCAGCATCAGGATTCCCAACTTCCCCAAAGGCAAAATCACTCACATAGGTGTTAAGCTGCCGAACAAAGCTAGAGAAATTGTTGTGCTTGAAATACTTGGGCAAAAGTTCTTGAGAAAACCCCGGAGGATTCCACACCACAAAGCTATTTGAGCCTGTACTCCATGAAACTATAGCATCAGTGGCAGGGTCATCAACCATATCATAAGTTTTCGTCAAGAATGGAGGGGGCGCAGCATTCTGCAAGCCATCCAAAGGTTGTGGCACTGTAGCAGATGATAAAGGCAGAGAATCTGAGGTGGAAGCAAACTGCACTTGTTCCATGCTCTCCTCCAGTGATGGCCATTTTGTGTCTGTCTTCATTCCTTGTGACACCATTGCGTCCTGATATCAGATGTACCACTAACTAGAATATCTCTCATGCCTCCAAAGTCTCTTCGACCCCCATCTTTCCACCACCAAAACACATGGTCCTGAAAAAGAAGCAATTCAAAAAACTACAAACGAAAGTCAGTCTAACCTCTACAACTCAGTGACAAAAGGGAAAGAGCTTCAAAGATTGAATCAGAATGCACAGTGAAGCTTGTATCTAAAGTGATCAATCCATGGCACAATCCACTCCATCTGTTACTGTGGCAGATTGGCATCAGAAAGCTGATTCAATTCTACTCAATCTTAGTACTTTCCAGTCAGACCAAATTGTGACCTCTTGTCACCAGATGTCCTTGTCTGATGGCAGCTCAGACAAAAACGAATACTGAAAAATTCTGGCCAGACCCTTACTAGAAAAAACTCAAAAACACGCATCGAATCATCAGATAAGCATGCATCTGGGAATGGCTTTCTGTGCTCACATAGCTAACATGGAGACAGGTTTACCAGCATACACCACAAAGCAGTTCCAAGAGTGCAACATTTTCAATATGAAACCAAGAAAAGCACTGAACATTGACAAGCTCATCACAGTCCTGCTACAGAATGCTAACAGAGGAAAGTGAAAGCAGAACAATTTAGAAGCAACAGCAGCACAATCAGAGCTCCATGATTGATGACTTTCCCTCATCTTGAGAGAAAAGAATGACTTTCTCTGCACTCATAGCTAACACAGATACAGGTTTAATACCGTACACCACAAAGCAGCTCCAAGAGTGCAACATTCTCAGTATGAAGCCAAGAAAAGCACCAACCCTTGACAAGCTTATCACAGTCCTGCTGCAGATTGCTATCAAAAAGAAAGCACGATCAGACCATTCAGAAGCAAAAGGAACACAATCAGAGCTGCAGATTCTCAAATCAGAAACCAGATACACAAGAAAAGAGACCTCAAGAACATGCCTGAGGGAACTGCAGCATGTCTTGTGCACCATATCCTTAACTAGGAGTAAAATTGCCTCCAAAACATCAGAGAGGAAAACAAGAGTTCCAAATTCTCTGCAAACGCAACCAAAAAAAGGAATGAAGAAAGAACGACATATCATACAGAAGAGCTCACCGACAACCTTCCACGAGAAAACATCTACCAGAACAAATAAGTATAGAAGCAAAAAAAAGAAAGAAAAAAGCACCGGCACAATGGATCAACGAAACACACCGGACAGAGCTTCCCTCATTCTCCAAACTAGGAGCCAAGACCTGGATCCTGGAAGAGCTCAAAGGGGAAACTTGTCCCGGAAGCAAAACAGAAAACCAAAAAAGTAGAGGGCCAGAAAAACAAAAGAACAGGAACTACGACGAGAACTGGATCAAAATTCATCTCCTGCAGAAGAAGCAGACGAAAGCCAGAAGAAGAACATGCAGTAACAGGGACCGTGAGAAATCTTACCGGAGCCTTGGTCCAGCAATTGTTACCGGCAGATGAAGTGAAGCACAATCCCATGAAAACACGGGAATCAGCGGAAACAGCAGCAGCAGCAACCCCCGACCGACCGACTTCTCTTCCAAAAGCCAACCAGAAGGCGAAAAGAAACGTGCAAATCACGGAAGAGGCAACGTTTTGGTTGCAAGCTTGTGAGAGTGTTTCCTCTCTTTGTTTGTTTATCTGTTTGTTCCAGGGGAAAAAAGGTACGACTACTGTGTGGCACACTCGGCGATGGGATGCTACAATCTCTAAAAGGCGCCAAATCCGCAAACCCTAATCACCAGCACCACGACAACAACACAAATTCTGTCCCTTTTTCCCCTCTTCTCGCGTCTCGCATCCACGCTAGGTGCGAGAGGAGGGACTTTGTGCAGCCCGGGTGCGTAGCCCGTGCGTTGCCGCCGGGTGAATGAAAGAAACCTCGCTCTCTCGCTCTCTCGCTCGCTCTCTCGCTCCCCGGAAAGTTCTCTTCGACGTTCTTGCACGAAACCCCCGACCATGACGGTAGCGACGTCGTTCTCCCGAACGATTCGCCGCAGTTCCGCGGGTTCTAGCCGCAACGAAACCCTAACCCTAAAACCCGCCCAGGCTAAAATGCAAAGAGCGTTGCTACGATACGCTTTCTAGTCGACGACGACGACGACGGTCGCGCTTGCTTCGTCTACGAGCTTTGTGCTGTAGAAGAATTGGCGAGGTTCTGTGTGTTTCTAGTGTTGGCGAGTTTCAGCGCAAAGGGCAACTGATTGGATCGAGACTTTGCAGTGAAGAAGGAAGAGAGAGAGAGAGAGAGAGAGAGAGAGAGAGATTGTTTTGTGTCGTGGTGTGGACGAAATGATTTATGATGTGAATTCGGCGCTCTTCCGCTCTTTTTTGAGCCAGAAGGGCGCAGGGGAGAAGAGGAAGATGGAGGAGCAGAAACCGAGCACTCAGAAGCCGAAGGCCAATGAGAACAAGCCTGTGATGAATGAATGAATGAGTGAATAATGTTGTGTGTGTTTGTGTGTTTTTTTTGCGGGGTACGATTTCCGATGATGTCGGAAGCTTGGTTGGAGAGGAAGGAGAGCTTTGTTGTTCCTTTGTCTTTCTGGTCACGGGTGGCCTCAATGAAGCAGAACGAGGCGATCTTTCCGTCGTTGGAGCTCGAGAGCTGAACGAGGCGATCTTTCGGCGATGCTCGAATCGTAATGAGGCGATCTTCGGGGTTTTCTGCATAGTTCGAGATTTTCAGTAAATGATTTCTTGAGAATGCCATAGTTGTTTCAGTGTTTTGCAGGTTTTCTCTCTGAAGTCATTCTGGAGTCTTCGACTTACTTGGGGCCTTCTTCTCTAAATTTTGTAATCCGCTTGCTCCATTTCAGTTGTTACTACAGACTTCACTTGCTGAAATGTAAACCCTGGCCATCATAAATCATCCGGAGTCTGGCAACTGTTTTCTTTGGCATGTTGGTTTTATAGTTGTAATGTAACCCAGTTTGAGCTGGAGATGGATTCCTCAAACTCTCAAGTGGCTGTTTGGTTTTCAAGCATCAAACAAACCATTGCTGATGAGTTTGAAAGTCTTGACCTGAGCAATGTCCTGAGGATTGGAAACGGCTGACTCTATTTTTACTGCTGAAATTGCTGTTCCCAATTGCTGGGTTGCAATGTGATAGCTAATCTTCAGGTATACTGGAGATGAAAGATTTGGAAAGATTCAGGGTGCTGCCATCGAGCATTACCTGATGACTGATGGTCTTCTGCTCCTTCATGAAGATAACTGTTTTTTTAATCTTCATTGTTTGACAAAACTACATTCTTGTTGCGCCAAGGATTCCGATGGACCCTATCACCCATGTCTTCAGCAACCATTTCCATGAGACTGTTAGTGACGTCCCCTAGAAACACATAATTCAGATGGACCCTACTACCCATTTCTTGAGCATCAATTTTCTGGGTTTTTCTAGTAATTTCTCCTGTAAACACATTTCAATATTGGCAATAGATGTGTGTGTGTGTATCTTCAGTCTTTTCTGAAACCTTATCTTCCTAGGTATTGTGAAACTTTTGTGCACGTCCACCACAAATCTGTAAAGTAGTATGTTATGTTTCAAGCCTCTCACAAAAGATTTTGCAGAACAAATTTGCAAAGTAACATGTTTTGATTTCAAGTTTCGTAGAACAGATTAGAACAAAATCTGTGCACATCCACCACAAATCTGTAAAGTAGTATGTTATGTTTCAAGCCTCTCACAAAAGATTTTGCAGAACAAATTTGCAAAGTAACATGTTTTGATTTCAAGTTTCTTAGAACAGATTAGAACAAAATCTGTGCACATCCAGCAAGAAATTTGCAGTATGATGTATTCTTGGTTCAAGCTCCACTTAGTACAGATTTTTGTGAAACCTCTTTGTGCAAATGGAACAGAATTTTTGCAAACTTATGGTATCACTGTTTCAAGCTTTCTCAGGATAGATTTCTCTTCATGTTATGGGAATGCTTCATATGTTGGTGCCTCTAGTCCCCATGAAGTCCAAAAAACGAACTCACAGGCTCATAGTAACACCATTAAAACATGATTATCAAGTCCTCTTAAACTGAACTCATATTTCACAATAAGAAATGATTCATGGGGTATGTGAAAACTTTGCAGAATTTTTAATTGGTGCCATTCATTGTCAAATCAAAATGGGGAAATAGGGAGAGTTGTGGTTTATAGCCTTAAACCCAAGTTCAAAAGCTATCATGAGAAGTATCAAGCTAGAGTGAGGGGCTTCAAAAATGGGTCGGTGGTGATGTCTAGGGAAGTTGTTCAAGGATTTTAAAACCATTTGGGGAAATACTTGTCAACATAGTGGTACACACCTAGCTGAGTTGTTGGAGGATTTGTTAATGGATTCAAACCAAACCATTTGGGGACATTTGGGGACATGATTTTCAACAACATAGTGGTCGGTTTTAAAAGTGTGCACCTTCAAATTATTGACACGCTTGTTCTAATCCCATATCCATATTGGCCAAGAGTTAGTTGTTCACTTGATATGCCGCACAAAGTGACATAAAATTGTCACAAGTGTGCCTAATGCATTCATTGGCTTCAAACTTGTTGCATGTTATCATAAGATACTTTGCTCCTTTTTTTATTGATAACATTTTGTTGGCTTTCCTTGCAAAGGAGTACGTGCTATATCAATGTAGTTTTTTACTTGGTCCCACATTTTGAATAGTGTTCACCCAGTGTTGTTACTTGATTTAGTTTTCTTTGGGTCTCACATTTTGAGGAATGTTCATCAAGTGTTTACATTGTGAACTATGAGTTCATTCTTGAGAACTTTTTACTAAATTTTTTGCCACTTGGCAACAAAAAGAAAAGGGGCTGTGAATCATACAAAGGATTCTTTTGGAAATGATGACCCAAAGTCACACTATGTTTCCAAAACAAAAATTGAAATCACCAAATGTAGATCATATGTATTCTTTTGGGAAAAGATGGCCCAAAGTGGCCATCATGTTTCCACCCCCCACCCATAAAGTGTAATCACCAAATTTAGATCATATGTATTCTTTTGGGAAAAGATGGCCCAAAGTCGCCATGTTTAATGCACAAGGTTCGAGGTAATTATAGTAGTTGTACAAGTAGGAGCAGTGAAAATATATGTAGCAGCAGTGGAGGTGCTCAGGAAAAGGGAAAGACGGTTCAAAACCGTATGAAACTCAGTTTGAAAAAAGTGGTGTCTTGATTGTGTTATGGCAGGACATGATGATGATGATGATGATTATTATGCTTTTTTGTACCTGTTTCTCTGCAAAGCTAGCTAGCTCCCCTTCAGTTGCCCATTGGTTCTGAAGAAGCTCTCTTCATGTTAGTGTCGCCTGTTTTTCTTTGGTTTTTTAATCCATCAATATTCCTGACTACTTCTGGCTTTCTTTGTTTTTTGGGGTTTAATGCATGCAAACTTCAAAGAGTTCACATGCATGATGGGTACCTTTGGCAAGCTCTATTCTTTATTATAGTGTTTCCTTCCTCTTTTGGGGGTTTAATCCATGAAAACTTCAAAGTGTTTACATGCATGATGGGGTACCTTTGGCAACAAGCTCTATTACTTATTATAGTGTTTCCTTCCTTTTCTTGGGTTTAATCCATGCAAACTTCAAAGAGTTCACATGCATGGGTTACCTATTGGCAAGCTCTATTAATTAGGTTTTTGTTTCCTTTTTTTTGGGGTTTAATCCATGCAAAGAGTTCACATGCATGGGTACCTATTGGCAAGCTCTATTAATTAGGTTTTTGTTTCCTTTTTTTGGGGGGGTTTAATCCATGCAAAGAGTTCACATGCATGGGTGCCTATTGGCAAACTCTAGTAATTAGTTGTGGGGTTCCATCCAATGTGATTTTCTTTTCATTATTTTTGGATGATGGCCTTCTTGGATTGGCCCATGACCAAAAGAAACACTCACATTATCGGCACTCCTAAAATATGAGATTGTGTAACCTTTTTCCCTTTGGTATAGCTACATAGTTTAAAGGGTAGAATTTTGGTATCAAAGGATATGGGATAAAGTGTGGTGCTTTATTGGGATCAGCTTGAGGAACACTTGGGAACACATTGGGCGCATCCACCCCCCTTCCAAAATCTCAACCCACCTCCCCCCATCCCCCCTCCAATGAAGAAGAGTGTAACATGGTTGGGTGAATTTGGAGTTAGAGTAGGATTGGGTATGCAATTTTAGATGTAGATTTAAATAATTACAAGGTAAAACAAATCCAATGGAATAATCACCCAAAAAAATCAAAACATTCCATTATATGCTTCAAGATTTGATGGTTCCACTAAAATGTAATGTAATTTTTTCATAAACCCACTCAATAGATGTATCAAGTGAACTTATTTCATTTGGAAAAACAAGTATGTAAAAGTAGTACTTTAACAAAACAAAAAATTATAATAACTTCTTTTTTTAAAAGTTGAAGAACACTTGTAAATTAAACAGCTTCTATCAAAATGAGTTTCGGTAAGATATGGCAAAAAAATAATAATTACTCAAATCTTAAACAAATTTCTATTGCAAAAAATATCACTAATTGTGAGAAGTGATCAAAGAGTTGTAAATTTTTTGCAACAAACTTCAATAACCAACACAAGATAACATGGGTTGAAACAGAAAAAAAATAAATTACAAAGTAACATCAAATTCCTAATAGAAGAAACTAAAATAAATGTTAAGAACACACTTGAAAAGTTCAAGTGATGATCTCAAAAACACTTTTTAAAAATCAAAGAGAAGATTCTATCAAAGAATCCAAACCTTGAATATGAAGTGAAAGTTAGTGTTGATCATTTTGAAGAGTTATCAATAAGGCTTTTATAGAAGTAGTATTGGCTTTAAAGCTAGTTGGTACTCTCACCGAACTTTCAATGACTTTTGAAGAATTCACTAAACAAAAAAATAAAAATTAAGACTTTTTTATTGGTAGCCCATTATTGTAAAAGTTGAAAAAGAAAATTTCAAAAATTCTACCTTTAACATTTTCCTTGATGCTTTAACATTTACCTTTATTGCTTCATATGGTTGAACTTGGGATTTTGTGGCATTACTTTTACATGGTGTGGTTTTTTCATGTTTTGTTATTGCATCTATGGATTTCATGTATGATTCTTTTTAGTGTAAATGGGATACAAAAATCACATCAATTTGCATTTTGGTTCAAATAACATACTTTGTCGATCGCTTACATCATGTTAACATTAGGTGGTTGGGAAAACCCCCTTCAATTCACATGATAACAAATTAACAATGCATTATTACCATGGAGATTCATCACTTTGTAGGGGCACATGCCTATCTAAAAAAACCTTCCAAGCATGTAATTTCATCTCATTGTTGCCATCTTGTATGCCTATGATTATTACTTCCATTTTATGAACTTGTATTATTCATTATCAATTTACCTTCTTCTTATTTACATCATTTTTTTAATATTTACACCTGTAGCCTCACTAATAAGCAATTATGAAATTATGAAATTCAAGGTAATGGGTTATAATTATATCCAACATATGTTCTTATTTTAGATTTTTTCACATTATCATGAAGTTCCCTGTTATTGTACCTACAACTAATGTTTAGAGTTAAATACTTCTTATAAGGTTTGGTTCCCCCAAAAAAAAACATTTCATGGTATTAGATGAAACCTTTGATAATTGAACTACAACCCATTAGACGATCCACTATCTCAATTACTAGCAATAAACACGAGGTATAAACATCACCTTTTTAAATCCCAAAACAGGGAAATAGGAAGGAAACAGATCCTTCTCATAAAGACCAAAAAATTGCACATCTGCTCTACTTTGGTATCAACATTGGGTCAAGCCTGGTTCCTATGCTATATTGTAGTAGGGCATGGTATTCAAACACTGCCCCGAACAGCAAATAACTACCAATAAGTGCATTGATAAAACCTATATATGACAGCATTGCTGTGACAGTTAGTGTTCAACTGAACATGAAGAATTTCAATGTTCCAGAGCAAACTGGAAGACCGCCATGCAAAGAAATAAACAAGAGTTATGGAACAAATAGGACCCACCAGAAAGAATGAAAAAGCAGAGAGAACTGAGAAATCTACCCTAAACCCTAACATCTACGTGAAAGTAACAGCTTCAGACAGAAACCCTATGGGAACCTATTCACTCCAATTTCTCACTGTTTTCTTGGTGTCAATCTCAATCGTGACACTCTCAAACGTACTAATCATCCAATAATAAGCTTCCCAAGCAATCAAACTCTACAAGCACCCTAGTGACGTGTTGGACAACAAGACCTCTACCAGGACCTTGCATCAAAGATGGTGCTGAAGGGGAAATACCTCATACAGATAGAATGAATGACAAAAGCTCAAGTTGGTGCAATTAAGGCACTGATATCTCCAGAGAAAATCTCAGAAACATGAAAAGAAAAATACTCACTCTGGTGCCTTAACACCACAGCTAAGAACATATCCAAGTGGTTATGCAGCACAGATAAGAAACCGGAAAGAATTTTTATCTCCAATACTCATTCATAGGGACAAACTGTTCACTGTAAATCTCAGATGCTTTTTACATCTTCTAATACCTACACCAATATAGAGAGAGTCTGTAACATGAACATGCTCTTCAGGTAGAACTACAAAAAATCAACAAGGAAATTCGATACTAGATCAAATGTTGAATGAAACCAAATTGCTATAGAATACTGATGCAGATTCACTGACTCTGGAAGAAGCAACAGAAGATGTGATTAGATCCCCTGAGAAAAAACCCTTCATAGAGGTGGTGCTTTATTAGTTGTTTGCAAATGAGGGGTTTAGACCAAACAGCATGTTGTTTCCTGAGGGCAAATAGACCACGTTCCGGCTCTTGGAAAGAGTACTAGCAATCTCCCTGGAGGCTTCAATGCGGCGGAGCTCAATAAGACCTGATCCAGCTGCAGCAGTTGCTTCAGAGATCAGCTTTGCAGCCTCACTTTCTCCCTCTGCTCGCACAATTGCTGCCCTCCTTTCCTGCTCTGCCTTGGCCACCACAAACTTGGACCGCTCCGCTTCCTGCTGTGCTACTTGCTTCTGCTCCACTGCTCTGGAGAACTCGGCACCGTAGGACAGATGAGTGATAGCAACATCGTCTAAGAGAAGGTTAAAATCTCGTGCTCTCTTAATCAGAGCTTCTCTGACAAGAGCCGACACATGAGGTCTCTCTGTCAACAACTGGTCCGCATTGAACTGCGCAACTACAGCTTTCAAAACCTCGTTACCGATAGACGGAAGCACTCTCTCATCGTAATCGATGCCGAGGGTTTTAAAGATCGTTGGAAGCTGTTCAGGGTCGGGCTTGGACAACACACGCAGAGTGAGGTTCACCATCTGCAAGTCCTTGGTGCCTGTCACTGAGGTGATGGAGCGGGGCCGAGTCCTGACATCAAAAATATACGGCTTCTGCAAAACGGGGATGAGGAAATGAGTACCTTCCCCAGATGTCTCGTCCAACACTCCCCGGAACCTGTCGAAAAGCACAGCCTTATGTCCTCCATCGACAGTGTAGAGAGAAGCGTTGAGCGCACTCCCTCCTACTCCCAGCGCAATGGCAGCTCGGGCAACGTTGGTCAACAGATTCACTGCTCTAGGTGCACTCATCTTCGCAAAACAAACCCAAAAAAAAAAAAAAAAAAAAAAGAAGAAAAAAAAAAAACTCCCCGCCACAACAATCACCAGCAACAGAGCACCGAAACCTCTTCACTGATCACCGCTCTCTTCACCGAAACAGGATTCAGCCAAACTGCGAAGCACCTGAACGGGGAGATCACCGCGCGCACACGACCGCAAGCACAAAAGCAATAGCGGACAAACGAAACCCCGAACGCAAGTTAGGGTTAGGTCTTTGGGTCCCCCGCCCACATGGAAGCTTCCAAAAAATAAACCATGGGTTGGCCCCTAGGGTTTAGGGTTTAGGGTTTAGTCGATGGGGTGAAATTAAATTGTATTTCTTAAACATTAAAACTCTATGAATAGGGCAAAAAAACCTTTAGTTTAATGCAAGGTTTATATAATGTTAATTCAAAAATTCTATATTTAAATGGTAGTGTTACTAAAATGTTTAAGGAGAAATAATTGCATAAAGATGAAAATATATCATTTTTAATGTCCAAATAAATGAGGAAAGGTTAATCAAATTTCCCAAAAAAATTCAAAATCACTTGAAGGTAAAGGTTAATTAAATTAAATTATTATTTTTTCCATTATGGTCATGTTTCTTATTTGAAAGGTTATATTTAGTTTCAACTTGAAAGTGAAGTTTTCCAAATGTATGTGTGAAAATGTTTTTAAATAATGATTTAAAAAATGTGGAGGTTTATCAATTTAATCATTTTTATAAATATTAAAATTTCAATTTTAAGAATAAAATTATGAAATGTACCTTAATATAGTTTACTTGGGCTTTTAATTTAATGATCATAAATTAGCTTCATTTCTAAGGCACACAAGATAATGTCATAATGTCGTGATTGGCTTGGAACCATAGACTACGGGATAAGTCCAGATAATGTCATAATGTCGGGAATGGCTTGAAACCATACTCTGGATAAATCCATAGAACAAATGCTTGTTACACAACTTTGTTCATTCCTTGGATCCTTCACCACAGAAGCTTTTTCTTCCATTGAAATTCCATAAGAAACTCCCAACCAGTTCAAAAGTTGTTCTGTTGGGTGTCTCTGAAGATCAGCTTCTTTTTCTTCGGTGTCTTCAGACATGTCGTGTTGGCTTTCACTCGTCATATTTCTCTTAAAACCCAATTGGAAAGTGTCTTCATCTAATGATGCGACAATTCCCAGTCTAACAACAAATTCCAAGATTGCGGAGAAAAACTCCAAACCCAAATCAGAGACCATCATCGGATGTGAAAACTCCAGATCTGAAAACCAATCAGATGAACAAAAGAACAGATCTGAATGCTAACTTTGCTGACAACAACATGAAGGTATATCTGAGGATTCCAGAAAACACAGGACACAAACTTGCATCCAAATGTGCTCCCTGTGCCACAAAAGTCACAACTGCAAAAGCTCTAGCAACAACAAAATTGCAATGAGAGGTAGATGCAAATGACTGGTTCTGGCAGAGAAATATGACAGTTCTGATGCATCATAATGACAATCTGATGCCTGTCATACCGATCTTTCATTACGTGGAAGGAATCGAGTGTCATTTTCTCAGTTAGAAAATTGTTGCTCTCTTGGCCTACACCAAACTCCATCACAGAAAAGCATTCTGAATCATGGAGGTTCCCTGCTGCTGCTGATGACCTGCCCTCTACATCTGCATTATAACTGAACAAGTGCATCAAAGCTTTCCAAAATCACAGCAAATATGCTCAGGGTTTCAATCCTCTGGAAATGGTTTCATGTGAGAGAAATCCAAAGAGCAAAACACTCATTACCATGAGTGATAGATAATCCATAAGCTTTTCTCAGCCCTCTGCAAATGGTACAAAGCTCCGTCCTCAAGTCCCACTTGTTGCTGTTTCTTGGCAAAGATACAAGATCCCATCAAGGTTCCAATTCTCTGGAGATGATTTCATATGAGAAAATCCAAAGAGTAAAATGATTACCATGCATGATCCATGAGCTTCTCATCGCCTCCTGTAATTGTATAAAGCTCCTTGCACTTCCCTGTGCTCTTGTCCCTGTTTTCTGTTCTTCTTCTTCTTGTCTGGTTTCTTCTTCTTCTTCCTCCATTGTATGCTCCTCCGGGTTTTTCTTCTTCCTCTGTTGTATGGTGCTCCTCTTTCTCCTTGCTTCGGAAAGAGAGAAAAAAACAGCAAGAGAGAAAAACCAACAACAACAGCAACTGGCTCAAAACAAAGTGGAGGTCACAGGTTGCCATAACCCTAAAGACTTGGTATCTACACCGCCTTCACGCACGAGTGCAACTCTTCCGGTCCTGGCCACTTCCAAGATGCCAAAAGGCTCAAGCAAGCGTTGCAATGCAGCCATCTTCTCAAGATCGCCAGTGAGTTCCAGAGTGATAGTCCGGTTGGAGAGATCCACAGGCTTGGCACGGAAGATGGCAGCGACATCCAGGACATCTCGGCGCACTTGAGCAGGAGCCGCCACTTTTATCAACATCAGCTCTCTCTCTGCAAATGGCTGGTGCGTAATGTCCTTCACCTGAAGAACATCCACAAGCTTCACCAGTTGACTCAGGAGCTTGCTGATGGACTCGTCCGTTCCAGGAACTACTGTCAGAATCCGAGAACTCCCTTCGTTCTCAGCAGGTCCGACTGCCAAGCTCTGGATGTTGTACCCTCGACGAGCAAACACCCCCGTGACGCTGTTCAGCACTCCCGGTGCATCGTTCACCAAAAGAGAAAGAGTGTGCGATTTGAAGCCGCTGGGATCCTCATCTTCCAAACCTCCCCAATGCGCATCCAGCACTTGATGATACCAGACGCCGTCTTGTTGTTCGTCTGCTGCTTCCACCGCGTACACATCCCCACTCGCTGGCGCGAATCGAGAAGGGGGAAGAGGAGCATCATAACTGCGGTGTGCAGACGACAAACTCTGAGAAGACGATTTGGTTTCTTCTTGCTCTTCTTCCGAACTGCTGCTTCCTGCATTTTGCTGTACTGCGATGATTGGAGTTTCCTGTTGTTGTCGTCCTGAGCTTTCTCGTCTCAATGCAATCTTCCCAGTGCGAGCCAGTTCTTTGATGCCGAATTTCCGCATGGTACGTTGCATAGCAGCAATCTTCCCAGGATCGCCAGTAACCTCAACAGTAAGAGACTCTTCCGCAACATCCACCACGCGAGCTCTGAAGATTTGC
>Ga0209208_10004821_pt1 | contig 18965 bp, 14 predicted proteins | sample S1TSphfallax_3_FD_187694 | JGI IMG/M metagenome (GOLD analysis project Ga0209208, IMG submission 187694) | Host-associated microbial communities from peat moss isolated from Minnesota, USA - S1T2_Fd - Sphagnum fallax MG (SPAdes) (version 2) | ecosystem: Host-associated > Plants > Peat moss >... | reverse complement strand
TAGTCATTGATGCAGCAGCTGCCATCACCACGGCTCCTCCTCACGATGCAGCAGCAGCTGCAATGACCGTTGCAGATGTCCAGCATCCTAATGCCGCTGTTGAGAAGAAGAAGAGGAAGCATAGAAAGTCCAAAGCTGCAGCAGCTGTGACTGATCCCTGCAACGCTGTTCCGTGCAATCCAGAGATCGCTGATCATGACCCGACATTAGTAGTACCCTCAGCTGCTGCTGCTGGCATCACGACGGATGTTGTCGACGACCCTGCATCAGCTCCACCCGCGAAAAAAAAGCAAAGAGCTTCATATCGTCGTGGACCACCTTCCAAGAGCTCTGAGTTTCTGGGTGTAACGCATTACCGACGCACTGGTCGATGGGAAGCCCACATCTGGTAAGTACCTCCGAGCTCCTGCTGGTTCTCTCTGCTCTTCACATTTGTTTCATGCGACAAGGTCTGGATCTTCTTCTGTGCTCATGATGCGACATGTATGGTTTTTTGTGGCATGCTGTGCAGGGCTGATGATGTCGAGCCGCATAAACAACTCTATCTCGGTACGTTGCTCTTACTTCATGCCAAGATCGATCAGGAAGCTCGCATTACCAGCTGCTGCTGCTCTTTTGATGGTAGACGATGTCATTTCGCTGCTCCTCATTATGTGTCCATCTGATTCTGTTTGCATTTGCTTGTTGATCTTGGATGCAGGTGCATCATCCACTAAGGAAGAAGCTGCAAGGTACAACAGATCTAGATAATCGAGATCTATCTTCGAAACCTAATCGCTGGAGTGTTATTTTACTTCTTGAGCTAGCTACTTTTCCATACATTCAAACAGAAATTCATGCAGTAGTAACCAGCTGCAGCTGCTGGATTGTGAATTGCCCTGCTGCACCATACATGAACAACACTAAGAATGTTGAAGAAGTTGCTAGCATTGCAAATTCATTGGATTGCAGCACAGCTCATGGATCATCTGTGGTGTTGTAATATTTTATTGTAGGGCTTACGACAAAGCAGCCCTTGTGCTGAGAGGCGAGGGGTTCCAGGATCGGATCAACTTCAAGCCTTCTCAACAATACCAAGATGATGTCAGAAGGGTAAGCTGCAATGCAGGTTTGGTACTACAGAAAGCTTGCACCTGGCAGTTTCTGATGTTCTTCATGAGAGTTCTTCCTTGATATCTTTCTATCCTGCTTGCAGGGCCCTAGCTAGAAGTCTCAATCCTTTGATATTTGAGTACTGGCTTATACCTATGTTGTTGGATCATGGGATGTGACATCTGAGCTACAACATGAATGATATGATGTTGTGTGGAGGGATCCATCAGCAAAGCACAGATTGAATTCATTCATTCATTGCGTGGGATTTGTATTGTGCAGCTGAAGCTACTCACCAAGGACCAAATGGCTCTTTTCCTACGCCGAGACAGCAAGGGACCTGGTGCTGTCTCCACATACCCTTGTGTGAGGAAGATCAAAGGCGGCAAATTTGAGGCTACCTACAGGGAGAACTGGAAGAGGAGGAGGTACACACATGCCATGCAATATGCATCAATGAATCTATCTGTCACCACATGCTACACACACCTTATCTCCCCCATCGACATTGCTGTAGATGATCATGAATATCATGAACTCTTGTTAGTAGACAGCTGCAATCTGCATTGTGCAATGGTGATCAATCTAGTGCAACTGAACACATGACTAGTCGAAGAAATAAACATATAGTTGTGTCTGGAATAACTCTAGGTTGCATGCCAGAAACTTAGAACTGTTCAATCTCTGTGACCTAGCTGCCTCTGATGGAGAGAAGATCCATGACCACAAGTAAATCCTAACAAACTGGATATGATAAGCATTGACTAGAACTACTTCTTGTCGCTGATCTCCATTAATGTTTGTTTTGGCAGCCCGGTGGGTGAACTCTTGGGCTCATACAATACCGAGGAAGAAGCGGCCAGGTACCGAAATCATGCATGAGTTCGTGCAGCTCTTTACATACAGCTTGATCAATCAAGTTCTGTTTTTCCTTTCTTTTCATCTTTGTTCTCATCGAATCCCTAGCTTAGTACAGCTGGAACCCTAGCTGGTTCGGGTCCTCTTCTCGACCTTCTTATCATGTGCTGTGATCATTGCAGCCTGTATGAATCCTGCAAGCCTGTGTTTAAAACTGCAGAGAGATACGAACAACAATCAAAAACACTTACACATAAGCCTAGAATTATCCAAGAGAAATTGCATACATGTAGATCACTGATTATTGCCCTAAGTGATGGTTGATTGCAGAGCCGTCTACGACAAAGCTGTGCAAGAAAACAACAAGGACATGGCTCAATTGATCAAAGACACATCTGTTGTACGATCTCTGCCAACCACTGCACAGCAAGCTGCCATTGGTAAGTGCCTTGCACCACATATATGATCCACCAATTGTCTGCAGCCTGACTGACCTCCAACACCGTCGAACACTGATACAGCTATGATTCTTCGGGTTAAGTATAGCAGCTCCAGTTCTTTCAACTTTCCCTAATTCCCCATCAAAACACAGTATCAGAAAGATTTATCTTTGTCTTGATATGTGCCAGATGCTGGACTTCCAGTACCTTCCGCTCAGAAACCCGTGACCAGAAGACGGGGCAAACAGAAGGCCCCCAAGAAGCCATATACTCCTCGCAAGAAGAAGGCCGCCGCTGCAGGAGCTGCCGCTAAACGCCCCAGAAAGCCCTATACTCCTCGCAAGAAGAAGGACGTCGTTCCTGCAGGAGCCACTGCTGCAGCAGAAAATGACCAGACATTACAGCCGGTGGTAATTCATGCTTTATGTCATTCTCTTCTAGCCTCCAAAATTCAAAAGGATGCTCCTTGGTTCATCTAAAACAATTTCTTCAAGACAATATTGATCCCAAGAGGACTGATGGCTTTCTGGCAGGCTTACATTGTGGGTTCAGTTTGTAATTGAACCCTATGTAAGTCCAGGAGAGGTTTTAGAAAGGTAATTGTTTGGTTTATGCATTCAGGATGATGCCACTATGTTGGAGACTGGCACCAACAACACAGAGGTTGCAGCAGCTCCGGGAGGTACTGCAACTGATCAGTATGTCCAGCTCCCGGGAGCTGATGATGGTGATGACCAACATGAAACCTCAGTAACCATGAGCTGGGAGCAGCAGGAAGTCGATGTACAGGATGTGGAGCCGACTCCAGACTGTGTGCTTTTCAATCCAGCGCCCATAATCCTGCCATCGTATGACCAGGCCGATGATCCAGTGCTCCCCTCTCGTCCAGTAATTGTTGCTGCTGGAAACATTGCTGCTGCACCGGTTGCTGATGAACTGCCAATTAACCCGGCAGCAACTGCACGCGCTGACCAAGCTTCTGGTAGTGTGTTCATTGGAGGTCGAGTCTCCAGTGCGTTTCGTCCATACCTTCGTCCGAAGTATTAGACCGTGAGTAGCTCGTCATGGTGCCGACAAGAAAATCCTGGTTGTCAATAACTGACAACAATTTCAAAATGTCTCACATACTGTAGGGTGCAACTGCAGGATCGGACTGCACCTTGAAAGTATTGCTCAGTTCCAAGTTCTATTCCTGCTCTAGTGGGTCAATCTGTTTCTATTCTGGATCAGCTACAGTTTCTATTGTTTCAGAATAGGATGACAGATCGCCACATTCAAAGATTCTCTCCGAAGATAGATTGAAAACATTCCAGAACCAAGAAAAAAAAACTCCTGACAATCACAGCACGTGTTCTATAATCAGCTGTCTTTTCAAGACAGATGATCAATACAGCAGCTTCTCTCGAATGTAGCGAGATGCTGGAGTTTTGAAAAACTCTTCTACATATAATCTTCAAAGCCGGCTTGGAAGTAGTCCAATTAGCGCTAATGATATATGCTAGTTCACCATGTAGGCTGAACCATTTTGATGTGAGTATCAGTCTAAGACGTTCATTATACGTGGATTGACCTGATACATGCTCATGAAACTCGTTTATAGGAAGACGCTAAGATGGATTATAATAAGGTTTATTCTGGATTAATGTGGTTGCGTTGCACTAGCTTGCTAAAATTTTGTAATGCACACTAGATGGTATTCAGAAATAAAAAACGCTTCTATTAATCTGTATAACTCCTGGGAACAGCTAAGAGCATGTTTTATGACTAGCGTAGGATGTGTAGATGTCTTTGACTTGATATACAACTTCTTTACAAGATATTGTTCTTGTGCGGAAATTACGAAGCAGATTTTATCACGCAAAATTTACCGCTTCAAGGAATTGCACTCTTACGGCCTGATTTCGTTGCACTGGGACTCTTATCAAATGAGATCTATAAAGATGAAGTACACAGATTTCATTGCTCCTGGACTTCTGTCATGTGAGATCTAGAAGAGCGATGAATTAGACACTAGTTAATCAAAGTAAGATTAGAGTGTCAACTAGTGTTGCTGACGTTCCAGACGAAGACGATAGACTTAGTGTACGTACTACTGCTCAAAATCCACGAGCGACGTTCATTTCCTGCATGCCTTAGCTGCATGTCTTAGCTGTAGATTTATAAGGGCACGTACGACCAACGTGAGCGCTGCAATCATCAACAAATTTTGACTGATGATCTTTAAAAAACAACTTTTAGTGGACTACTAAAATGATCGCTTCATAAGTCACTAAAAAGAAGTTAACTACGCGCAAATTAGTGATTACTCCAGACAGCTGATTTTTAGACAGTTGACAAGTTGTTTACCTTTAAGTTTATGCATGTGATTCGAAAAGGCAAAAACGGATTATATGGTCATTTATTCGATACTAAACTCTGTCATCGCGAAAATATTAACTAACTGCGTTGTTGCGGTTGACACTATGCATGATGAGCGCAAATAATTTTGGAGGAGCACATATATTGGCAGAGGGCTTTGTAATTTATAAAATCGAAGGGGCTCAAGAACATTTTTGAAATACTTTTCTTACTAGATTTGAAAAAGTTTTATTGAAACGCAAGTTTTACTTACGAGATGCAGTGGATTACGTCCAAATGTGGCCTCGTGATGAAGTCCTCTAATACGGAGTTCAAAAGCGAGCGGGTACTACATGAGAAATGGACAGCTCCATTACTGCCGCCAATCAACGATTGGCGCCGTACAAGGAGCTAATTATGATCAAATACGGCGTCGTACATATATCCTCTAATTATGAAGTAGATCATGCTACTCAAAGGATTCTCTCTCAGTACATTTGTCGGCAGTGCTCAATCTAGAGGTAAATTCGCAAAGATTAATTAGCGGCATAATTTTTAGATAATCAATCATTTGTGATAACAGCCGCTGGTTTCACGCGTGGCTGGCTGGCTTCCTCCAAAAGTGACTACCCTCGTACGTGTACGTCTTTATTAAATTTGTTGCCTTACCGACGCCAACAGTACTGGCTTTGGGCGCATGACTTCATGAGAATCGCCAGATTTGACACCTCCAGCCTTTTATCAGGAACCGAATTCTGGTATCAAACTAATTTGTACTGCTTTGTTGCTAATTAAGGAGGGCACTCCCTAATTTTATATCACTAATGCTGATGTACACGTACACTGCATGGGATCCCTGTTGTGGCATTTTTCTGAGAAAAAATCAACTGTTGCATGTAATTATTTATTTACAGTTGTAGACAGGGTTTTGTTTTTAAAATTTTGATGTCTAATTCTTTATTCCGGTTTTCTCCAAGAAAAAGAAATTAACCAAATTTTTAACTAGAAAGGAAAACAGAAAATCTAAAAACTTTCCCTGTTTTTGTATGAAAAAGACAAAATTTGTGCCAGGCAAAAGAAAACACTGGAACTCTCTGCTACAGAGGTCATGATTTGACCAATACACCAACAGCAGCCCACAACATGCACACGTGAACTGCTCGCAGGTGAACTTGCTCAGTGCTCCCAGTGCTCGTTGATTTGGGATGAAAAAGTGCACGTGGACATGGAATTGATAGAACATAAATACCAGTTCAGGTATAATTTTTTCCCGCTAATTTCTTGTGGCACGCACAGGCACGGGGTCCCAGCAAGAACCCAAAAGAATCTCGTTTTTAGTTGTGGAACTGCCCGCCTCTAAGGGAGAGCTGGCTAGGGACATTTGTACAGTGTACGTAGTTTTCATTTGGTCCAACGTTTCGAGGATTTTCCACCAGGTGTCGATGTGAACTGTGAGTCCATCAATTTTGGGTAACTTCAGAACCCTGTCCTACATGGATCCTGACACAGGGCCCTATGTCAAACAATTCCTACTTTTAACTGTTCAAAACATGTTTTCCTGAAGTTTAAATTGGGGCAGCGTCACTAGACACTTTCTTGCAGTTCCTAATGCCATGGGTATCCCTTAGAACATAGTAATCCATTGGTATCCCTTAACTTAAGAAATCCCTAGCTAACCCCCTAAGTACATTATTACAAATGTGTATTTTCATATCAGTTTTTATTATTAAAATTTTCATCAAAAAATATAACAGAAGAAATTGTTTTCAATGAGATCAAACTAATCATTTTATGCTAATAACTTAACTATTTTTCAATTGTCTAAAGTGACTAAGATGATTAAAACTAGTAATTGATGTGGCAATATTAATTTAATTAAAAATTTACTAATAGACTATTGAATGAATATTTTATTTTATTTTTTTTGTCCAAATTGAATTATGGATAAATTGAAATTTGTATTAGACTCAAGATTAAATTGTTAGAAAACAAGGTTTTCTTTTTCTTTTTTGGTTTGACTCTTATTGTCATGATGTCACAAACACAACATGTCTAAAGTGGGGTTTAAAACCTCACCCCCATGGGCACAACCCAAGGCCTTTACCATTCCATCATCACCTCATGCAAAGATATAAATTTTTATCACAAAATATACAAACACTTTTTTTTCAATATAACACATCATAGTTTTATTGCATATTTAATTAGATAATTTTATAATGAAATTTTTTACACATGTGTTTTTTTAATATCATTATTTAATTTAATTAATTTTTCCAAAGCACGATTGAGGACAAGTGGTTGCAAGATTGGATGGCTCACTTTTTGCATCACAATCTAAATTTTTTGTAGAGTGGTGTGCATTTTCATGTTATTAACATGGTGTAAAAATAGTGATTTTCCAAATTTGTGATTAGATTTAAATTTTCAACTTGAAGAAAAAGACCTCTATAACAAAAAATTGCAACATATATACACCAAATAGTAATGAATTTTTGAAGTTGAAAAATATGGACAGATTTATTGTTTCTGCTTTTATATACATGCATTTTTGTGTATGTATTTTATTTGGGATATATTATGTGGACTTAATATATGATATGTTGAAACAAAAAGAAGACATGTGCAAAAAAATTGCTAGAAAAAATTTAACTCAAAAAAATTATGGACTTTTTGACTGGCCTAAAACATTATAAAAAACTATGTTTGTTGCAATTCATGTGATGCAACTAGAAGGTGTTTAGTAGAACTAGATTTCAACTAAAAATATGTTTGATAGAACTAAATTACAACTAGATAGATAGGTTGTAACAAACATGATTTTTTCGTACTGAAATGAATAATATTGTCATAAATCCATATCATAATCATTTTTGGGTGGATTTTAATTTAAATTTTCTTAACATGTAAATTAAATAATTATTTAGAATGGCTATTGTTCATATGGGCATTTTATTTCATTAACCACCATGTAACTCCCCACTAAATTAATGATATCAAAATAGACTATCATTTTAACACTACCGTATGGACTTTTAGGTGGTGGAATGTTTGTCAAAAATGAGCCACAAAGTGCATACACCCATACCTCCTTAGGAACCACTAAGGACTCATTCCTAAGGACTCAAAATCACCTTTTCTTCATTTTTCCTATGACCTATTTCAAATTTCCTTTTTTTTCCTCGTGCCAAATGAAATAATTTTGTTCCAAATTTTATATAAGCATCTAGAATATCTTTTTTTTTCATTTACGAAAATAAAAAGAACATAATTTATCCAATGTGAACCATGTTCTATCAATGGCCCAAAATTCCCAAAAATTTCATTTTTAAAAACTTTTTACATTATAATTGGGCACTTGGTTTTTGCCACTCATACAATTTATATACATTAATACATGTAAAGTGTTTGTGGTAAAAATTTTGGGCCAAATGTTTTTTTAAACATTCATTATGAGTCTTTGAAAAAAAATTTAGGTTAAAAAATAAAGTCTTGGATTGATTAAGGAAGGAGAAAAAAGGTTCATCCATGAACTGGTTTTATGAACCAACACTGGGTTTAAGGTACCTCTTGAAGACTTATTTAGTATAAAAGAAAAAATTATTCATCCAATCTTGTCTCTATTTTTTGCACATTATTAGTTTGCCAAAATTTGGATTGATTTTGCTTTACCATGAAGGAGGAAGCATCAACAAGGAGATGGCAAAAAAGGAAAAAATAGAAAAAAAAATGGTAGTAACTATTTTCAATAAAAGAAAGATTATTTTTTTAGAGATGTATAAGTTTTAGCGGTGGATCACCAAAAAGGATGTGGAATGGATGAAGCACATTGGAATTTTTGGTTTGCTTAACATTCAACTTAATTCGATTCAATTATTGACGAAAGAGTTTGTGCAAGTCATCACTCCTTTCAACCCATACATCATTGAATGGGTTGTCTAAGGCATTTTGTTGTTCATCACCAAAAAGATAATGGCAAAAATGTTTTATTTACCCCAATCCGATATTACCAAAATACTAGCCAAGTCGGCCAAGGAAAAGGAGAAGGAAAGAGAAAATGAAAAAGAGGTTATCATCTATTAGAAAATCGCTCCATTAAACACCTTGTTAAATCAGGAGGGATGGAAGGTTTTTCTTTTGAAGGGGATGTATGTAGCCAAGTTATTAGCTTTAACTCATGTGATCTAGCTAAATGGTAATAAACTTACCTGGGTAGCCAAAAAAAATTAATTATTAGTGGTCTTGGCCAAGTAGGGAGTTTAAGTGAATTGGGTTGCTATGGTGTTCAATAACCTATACAACAAGTTCTTAGATTTGTTTACACTGACAAAACTTAGGGTGAATAGAGACAACACCAAATTCAATGTTTTTCAAGTAGTAGACATCCTACTCCAAAATTGGTTTCTAGTAGACCCAACATTCATAATACAAGATTCCAAAGAAGAGGATGAAGGTGCTACCAAGTCTCCACTAGAAACTTGGACCACATGAACCACTAGAGTTTCAAGAGTGCATTTTTGGTGTGCACCAATTGCTTTGGATAAGGAGATGGATAATGTTGAAGAATTCAATGGGACAAACAACCAATTAAAAACCTCACAACGATTGAAATAAAAAATGCCACCAACTCATCTCCTAACTTTGTGGTTGTAGAACTTGGGGCGATTGCATCCCAAGAATCAGATACCATCATTGGGAAAGTGAATTCCAATAATTGATCCTTAGAAGTGTCAAACTTGAAGAAGAAAGGGAAAACACGAAATCCAAGTATGGTTTAACTTGCACAGGCTTCCTGTGCAAAACTTCCCCTAGAGTTGAATCCTAATATGTCAAAAGGTATCGAAACCCCTACAACTTTCTCTAGTCAATTATATTGTTAATTTATATTGTTAATTAGAAGGAGAAGAGATTTCGGTAAGGGAGACATTGAAAATGGATACTCCACTAGATTATTTTTCCAATCACAAGATGAAATCTAATCCATTTGTGATTGTTATGTGACAATTGTCTAAATAAATTGATTTTGCAACTACAAATATTGTAATTCTACATGTCCATGGCGTTACAAGTTAGTATAGTTGCATGTGTAGTTACAAGTGGGGGTTAAACTAATGGATAGTCATATATGTGATTATAGGTTACAACTACCTAGGTTTTAGTTGAAAATGTAAATGGAAAGGAATCATATGTCATCCAATATTAATTACACCCATACATGGATGATATCATAATTTTTTTTATAACTACTATCTTATTTTTTATAACTATAATAGTATACTTAGCCACATATACAAAGAACCATGTTAAACCACCTAGAACACATTACTTTTTTAAGTGAAGTATTATTAATTAAATAGATTTCTCCATGGGTTTTATTTACTACAATTCATGGTTCTTGAACCATGTTATTATTGACTATGGGTATTTTTTGCATATGTTGGACCATGGATAAAAACTAGCTACTTGACATGATTCCATTAAAAAATTCTTATCATTTGGAAGGTTTGACAATGACATATGATTGACCATATATTTAAACCACCTAGAACACATTACTTTTTTAAATGAAGTATTATTAATTAAATAGATTTATCCATGGGTTTTATTTATTACAATTCATGGTTCTTGAACCATGTTATTATTGACTATGGGTATTTTTACATATGCCAGACCATGGATAAAAACTAACTACTTGACATGAGTCCATTAAATAATTCTTACAATTTGGAGGGTTTGACAATGACATATGATTGACCATATATTTGTGTCTTGGTTGCCACATAATTATCCGTTAAGTGGACAACTAGCCATGGATTGCTGCAAACAATCACAAGCTTTAATTATAATAAGGTTTTGATTAATTAAGACTTAAGAACTCATGTTTCAAGAAGATCTAGAAACAAAAGAAATTGCATTTTAAATAAAAGGTTTGATAATATTGAATATTGTGAGCCATACCGACATAACCATGAATGATAGTCTCAATTTTTAAAAGTTATGTTAGGGATATTGAAGTGTGGTGAAGTTATTAAAGGTTTTTAACAACTTCGTGTTGGAATAGGGGATGATGAATGCACATGATTGTGTGCGGGGGTTGTTTTCTTTTCTAAAATACGATATTGGTTGGATTAGTTTTTTTCTTCAACAAAAAGTTGGTAAACCATAGTTTTAGGACCTATGTGGCATAATTAGGGGTGAGAAATCTCTAGAGGGTTGGAGGTAGAACAGACACCAAAATTCATGGTGTTCAACAAAACATTGATCTTATTTTAATATTTAGTGAGTAACAAGGATGTTTGGGATTTAAGAAGTAGGTGAGAAGGGGCCAATGAAAGGTCAAATAGAGATAGAACAATCTTTAAGCCTTATAAGTATATGATTAATTCGAAACAACTTAACGATTAAATAAATAGGGGGGATAGGGTGGTAATGGCAACATGAGTTCCATGATGAATGGAAGATTTATTTAAATTATGGTTAAACTCAACAAGGAGCTACAATTACATGCGGAGTCTTGGTCTATGTTACAATGATAGTTCATAACTGTAGGAAATCTAAGATGCGTCGAATGGTGCGAACTAGGTAGTCTACCTTATTATTAAGAAATAGTAGGCGAATTGGACTACGCGACCAATGATAGTGTCCAATGCCGGGAATTGAAGACCATGCGAAAATGGAAGTGTCTTTAGTCTCATTACAACCTTCATAAACAATTTTAGATTCATTGCCAGAAGCAGGGTCAACTTGCAACAAAATCACTAAGGTGCGAAAGTTCAGAGAAATGTGATAGTACAAAGCTTAAAGGGGATCGACTTCAAGACGAATGCGCACCTCTTGTGGTTCAAGGTTTTCATCACAAAGATGTTGTATCAACATCAAATCTAAAGATGATTTTGGGGTCGATTTTTCATTCACTTACGTAGCTTAAGGCTCATAAGACGTGGCATACGCAATGCCATAATTTCAAAGAAAAGAAAAGATACTTTAACCAAATCGAATCGACAATGAATGTGTGGGGGACTTGTAACATCAAAATGTGTGATCATAATTTAAAGGCCAAAGAAAAGGGGGGAAATGCATAAAATAACGGCTTAGAACCATGATAAAGTAAAACCTTAATATTAAAGGAAAAAAATGAAGGTCTAAGTAAAGTTGCTTGGGGGCAAAGTGGGAAAAGGTGAAAAATAACCTTCTCCTTCTCCTTCCATTGGCCACCAAGCATGGGAACCTTTTCCTTCTCCTTCCATTGGCCACTAAATGGGGATCTTCCTTCACCTCCTTCCTTCTTTTTAAAAAGATGAAATTGGATCATTTGGGGTTTTTTTTCTAGAAATAATTTTCAACTCAAATATTGAAAAGACTTGCTCCCATAACCTTTTTGGGTAGGAGAATAATGAGTAGTTTTCAATAGATGGTAGAAAGAAGGAAAGTAAATTAGAGGGTCGTAGTAGTTTTGAAAGAATGGAAATAAGTAGGGATAGTGTTGGGAGCTTGAAATCCTAGAAAAACTTTACAAACCATTTCGAGTTTGGTATCATAACTTACTACTAGTTTAGCTGCAGAGCTTAGGATTTGGTAGAAGGGTGTGCCTCATATTTAGCTTTCTAAAGAGCTAAAGTAAGTTAGATTTGAATAACATATGTGTTAGGAATAATATTTTAAGTGACTGGTGGTCTATAGTCAAATTAAACTTCCTACCTTCGTAAAGCTTTCTCGAGTTTGGTAACATAACTTATTATTAATTTAGTTGTAGAGCTTAAGATTTGGTAGAATGGTGCACCTCGTAATTAACTTTTTTAAAAGTTAAGGCAAGACAAATTTGAATAACATATGTGTTAGGAATAATATTTTAAGTGATTGGTGGTCTATAGCCAAGTTGAACATGGTGTTGAACTTTTAAAAGTTGGTTTAAATGAATGACAATTTAACATAAAATTCTAAGATTTGGCATGTTGAGCTTGGAAAATGTATGTATCAATTATAAATCATGATTGATGCATAGGAGGCAAGCTACTTGGTTTCAACTACAAACACAATTTAACATCTAGAAATACATTTACATTTTTCTTCCAGCGGTAACATATGTACTTTCAAGTATAGTCACTTCATAGAACCGGGAGTAGAGGGACAAAAAGTTGCCTCACAAATATTGGAAACTTACATTACAAAACTACAAACCACAAAAAGAGCTATAATATCCACATAGTTGCAACAAAAAAAATTCATTATAATTTAAATTGAATTGTCCAAATACAATAATTAAAAATGAAGAATGTAATAAAAAAAATTTAAATGATTTTTGCAAATGTCTAGATTTTAAATCATGTCACATTGTCCACCGTTAAGCCTTTGTGTAAGGCCCGAACAACCAAGAAAATGTCTTCTTTATTCAATTTTATTGCACTTACCAATGTCCTATTACTTTTTTAAATTTGGAAAGTCCAACAGAGCTTTTAGCTTAGACACAACACTACACATCTCAGTCTTCATACGTGTCTACAACAACCCATTGACTTCTAGGCTTTTTCCCAAGTACAATCTTCCACCAACGTGTATTTGGCTCATTCCAAAAAAAATACATGTTGAACTTGTGAAAAGAAAACAAAAGGTTCATCAAATTCATGCAAAAAGTGACAAAAATTTGCAAGTAGAAAACATGTTTCATCTTATTTATAAGTGGGGTTGCCTTTCTTGTCAGTCCCATTCTTCACCTAGTTACATCGAAATAACACAATTCATGAAGACATGGGGCCATAATCTAGTTGCAAAATCTGGTTCAAGGTCCCAACATATTGGATTTGACCTAGCACATTGTCCTCATTGCCTTGTTATTGTTGGAAAATACATGCAACACCAAAGCCATATGTAATTAATAAATTAGTCTATTCATCATCCACTCTGAAGTGGTTCTTGTATGCCTTCATTTTTTTGTAACTTAATGTAGTGAAACTTGGAAGGGTTGAAAGCATTAGGATTTGTGTCTATAGGGGAAGTACTAACACCTTAATGGGTTTGAATGGCATCTTTCACCCACTTAACCATCACATCAATTTCCTTCAAGTGTGGCAAAAATATCACAGGTTGGACATTTGTAGTAAGGTTTAACAACTAGGACTTCAAATTTAACTCTCCCAACCTCAATGCGAGCCTTTTCATCCCTATATTTCCTACAAAACCCACAAGATAGGGATTACTTGATGAAGTACCTAACAATTAAAGTTGTACCAATCAGCTAAGCATAGGTTAAACTTGTTTACATTAAGAATAAAATCAATAAGCATGATAATCCACATATGGAATTAAGGTATCATTAAGTACATGGAATCCATCAAGTACATTAAGGTGTTTGAAACTTAATTGACAATGTGCAAGTTGAATAGAATTCAATAGACTAATCAAATATATACCTTTTGTGGGTTTAAAATGCCTCAAGTTTACTAGAAATGCTTAGGGTTAGGAGTTAAATAAATACAAAATAATAGAGGCATGTGTGGAAATTTTGGATACTTAGAGCTAAAAAACTAAAAATCTAATTAGTATTTTTACCTAATAAGCAACTAAGACACAATCTAAGCACTTGATAATGCATATTGAGGTTTAGGGTTTCAACAACTAAATAACACACAATAACAAACCTCAAACTAACCTAATCCATTGATAATGCATATTGAGGTTTAAGGTTTAGATAAACACATAATAACGAACCTCAATTTAACCTAATCCATTGATAATGCATATTGAGGTTTAAGGTTTAGATAAACACACAATAACAGATCTCAATCTAACCTAATCCATTGATAATGCATGTTGAGGTTTAAGGTTTTAGTAATTAGATAACACACAATAACAAACCCCAATTTAACCTAATCCACATCTACCATTTTAGGGTGCATAATTGAACTAACAATAGACCCCTTAAGTCATAGATATCAATGGTTGAAATTAGGGAACTCATTATATCCATGGGCCCATGATTGTAGTGTCTGTTAGCACATATTCATGTGTAAGATCTTGAAAAATGGAATTAAACACAACTTTTGTAGGAAGACCTTCTAATACTTCTCTAGAAACTCCTTCCTTTACATCCTAGACTCTTTTGGACACATGTTCAAATTCATGCAAATATTCAATCACAAATCCCAATGTTTCTTCCAACATGTAACCTTTAACCATTGACCCTTCAAGTTGTGCGATGGAAAAAACATAGCCTTTCAAAACCTTCGTCATTTGCTCCATTGGTGTCATGACCTTAACCTTGGGCTCGTGACCAAGGTAAGGGCATGGAAAGGTGCAAGCCAATAATGCAACCTGGGAGTGTGGGAAAATGTGAGGGGATGAATTCACTAGAAGAAAAAGGGCAATATGTGACCATCACATTTACAACTACCTGCAACTATTTGGTCTTTGCAATTAAATTTTTGTTATCTACGACTATTGTGACATCGTGTTGACATCAGTCAAGTCATCTTCGACTAACTTGCGACTAGTTTGTGACTAATTTTATTTCCATCTATATATGGGTTGGATTTATCATCCAAGAGTAGTCATTTAAAGTCCCATTTAGTCGTAAGCGAAATGGTGCTTAGTCATAGTTGGCATATGTTTATATGTAAAATATCGTATTGTATGGTTTTTTAGTGAAAGTGTTATACAAAGGTGTAAAATAAAAATTTGTACATATTCATAATATTCATATGATAAATAAAAATTAAATTCCTTGAATTTAGTGGAAATGTGGTTTGTGGACTAAATTAGTCATTTACCCAGCTTTTTCCAACAAGCCATATATTTTGTTTTATCCCCTGATGGCCATATACAAATAGCCAAACAAGGTGGAATATTTAACTCACATAACTAATTTTCTACTTAATCATGCATGTGTTGCCAAAATTGGCTAATGCTTCTTATGGATGGTGACCAACATCATTTTTTATGTTGGATAATTTTGGAAATATTGGAAAATGGCTTGAATTTGATGAAAATACAATCAAGGTGCTTACACACCCAACATTGTAGACTTACGGGAACACACTTACTTGAGGTATAAGTTCCTTTTTACACTCTCATGACATATATATTTAAACTATATACACACTCAACACTGGTCCAAACCCAATTAATTCTAAAAGATGTTCTAACATTGTCCTGTTTAGAGTTCATGCCAAAGGAAAGCCTTTGAAAGTCCCATCTTTCATGTTATGAGACTCCAGAACATTAGGCATTCAAATTCTTAGGTACTTCGCGATACTTGATGCATAGCAATGGAGGAAGAGCAGGAGATTTCGAGTGATAACTATTGAGTACAATGAACTTCAACCTCGTGAAGTTAGACTTGATCATCACAGAAGAAGCACCGACAAAAGCAGCTCCCCTTTCCTTGGCCTGCAACCTTCAGATATCAGTACTGAGCTCGAAGGAGGAGTAAGAAGGCAGGTAACATTTACGAGCTCCGAGGAGAAGATACCCAAAGTTTTGAAAGCTTTGGAAAAGGAAGAAGGAGCTCCCTTTCGTCTTCAACACGCACAGCAACAGACGATCCATGACAGTCGGTTGTTTGCGAATCGCAGCAGGGAAATGAATGAGCATAGAAGAACAAGAAGAAGACGCTATAAAGTACTGCAACACAGCGGATGCGGATTGTGATTGTTGTTGCGATGTTGTTTCTTATTCCTCCAGCAGTAACTCCTCCTATTGCAACTGCATCGCCTGACGCCAGCTCCTACAAACTCCTGCTACCGCCACAATACACCTCCCTTTTCCTGTCTCTCGACTCCCCATCTGGAGCACTCTACGCAACACCAATGCTCGGAGCTCCAACGCCAAGCTCTCCCAGGACTCTGACGTTTTCACTCCCATAGTTTCTGATCACCTGTTGTTCTGGTGGAGCTTCCAAATGCCACCGATTAGGCGATTTTAGTGATTTGGTGGTCAGGACAATATCATGGTTAGTGAGAGCATTGCATTCTCGAAAGCGATCATGTCCATAGTAAGCATAGACAGACATCAATCCTCCCACCACAGGAGTCTCCAACTCTATCTGCAGCCCCCAAAAGTGTCTACTGATCAAATTAAACCCATCTTGTTTGCAACAGCATCCTCTGTTTGCTCCTCATTGCAGACAAGCTCCAATGCTTAACAAAGCTACATGAACAATCATGGCTTTAGGGTTTAGGGTCTCTTTTTGGGTGCTACTCAAAAGTTCTGAGATTTTTTTTTGTGTGTCATCTTTTTGTTCTCTTCAATGCAGGTGGTGCTACTTGATGATGGAACGACGTACACTTGTATCACGGCTGATTCTTGATGTTATGGGTAACTCATCTCCTATTGTGCGTCAGGTAGGTCTTTAGTGTCTAAAGAATGTGTTTTTTCTTAGTGGGTTGTGATGGGTTCTTCCAAGTCAAGCGTGAGAGCCATGCTTGCTTGCTTGGGAGAAAGCATGCACATTCCAAAGCAAAGATTTGGTTTGTTGAATGTTGCAGGCTTGGGGGTGGCATTGCATGGTGGGGAGCAGATACGCTGGGGCCAACGTCCTGATGGGGTGTGCCTTGTCGTAAGCACTTGTGCACGGGGATTTGAGAATAACAGCACAAGTGATCTTATCTATACCGGAACACCTGTGAAAAAAGTTGGCAACATCAAAACACAGTACTTTTGGGAGGTGAGGTTTTTCCCCCCCTTCTTCTTCTTCAATCCTTCTTAATAAGCAGTTGCTCCCAGGAGATTGATCTAAAGCCAAAGTCTATTACATTTTTCTGCCCCCCCACATGTTCAACAAAACTACATTATATATAAATTGGCTCATGCTATTGAGGGCAATAGTTTTTCCCAGTTATGTAACTTCAATAAACAAATGGCTAATTAGACTTGTCCCGATGCAGGCATTTCCAGTTGGATCAGGACCCAGAGACAGGACTACGTATATGTTCACATATTTGGATGCAACACCCAATCGCCCATCTTTTGAACAAATGCTTGAGGACTACTGGGATCTGATGCCACCATATTAGGTCTCTCTCTCGCTCTCTTTTTCTCTTTCTCTTTCCCACCTGCTCACTCCTGACTATGACCTATACCAGAGGAACAAACAAGGGGGTGGGAATTTTTTGATGTAATTTGTGAAACTAAATCTTGGGTGTTGTTTTCAGTCCAATTGTTGCAAGGTTCGCCTATGAGAGTAGCAATTTGAGAAATTGGGAGTTTTAAGTGTTGATGGATTTTTTTCATTGCATGAATGTTCAAATACGGCATTAAGCTTGAGGATGTGGAAATACTCCAGGTGTTGTTTGGTTTGTTTCCAACCTACCAGTCCAGGTTAATATTTCTGGACTTCATTGTTTGTTGACAGTACTTCTGTGATGGAACCTTTTTTACACATCATCAGTGAAAGACTCTTGGGAAAAAACAATTAAGCAATAATGGTGTAGTGAGTTACCTGACCAGTTTGATGTTGTTACTGGAACAAACTTTGAGCATGGGTTGTTTTTTATTTTTCTCTCTTTGTGCAGCCCATTGCCACCAGCATTCGATTGGATCTTGCAGGTTGGTGATGCAAGCGGCATCCAATCACCCATTTCCTTTGGCGGGTTTGCAGCTATTACACGGCATTTGAGCCGTTTGTCCAGTGGTATAACATTTTCCCTTCTCCTTTTTCAGGGTTTAGGGTTCAGCAGATGCATAATTCTTGTGCACTCTTTTTTCTAAGCTCAAAAATTAGTTGAATGACGTGAAGTAAATGAATTTGTATCTGACTGATGCAGGACTCATGGATGCATTGGAGAGTGATCTCTTGGACAAAGAAAATCTGGCTCTTCTTAATCCATATCTGGTGGGTCTTTGATCTGTTTTATTTCATTGCCCATGTTTTGTTTTCTCAGCTTGAGAGGGGGAGATTGAAGCTAAAACCTACTATTTGATGCTCTTATGGTTTTCAGCCAAACTTGAGTGGAGTGTGGATGTATCAGCAAGTTATGTCTGTGCGGCTTGACATCGATCCATCTTTAGATTTCATCAACAACCTGCTTTCAATTAACTTCTAGTGTATGGAGGTGAGTCAAAACAAGTCTTAACTGTTCCTATTTTTATTACAGATATGGGTATCAATGTGAACACCTTCAGATTTTTTGCTTGTGTTTGTACTTTTGTTGCATTGCTCATTGCGTTGGCAGTGGGTAGTCATGGCAGCTTGTCACTGCTATTTGTGATGAAGGTGATGGTCTGACACTTTGCAAGTGAGTGACC
>Ga0209208_10004820_pt1 | contig 18967 bp, 19 predicted proteins | sample S1TSphfallax_3_FD_187694 | JGI IMG/M metagenome (GOLD analysis project Ga0209208, IMG submission 187694) | Host-associated microbial communities from peat moss isolated from Minnesota, USA - S1T2_Fd - Sphagnum fallax MG (SPAdes) (version 2) | ecosystem: Host-associated > Plants > Peat moss >... | reverse complement strand
GCCCGCGTGGATGCACGATCGGTGGCGAGAGGTTGACATGAAATGCCGGCTCAAGTCAATTTTTCGGTCCGTCGAAGCGAATAGGCGCCGTTCCAGACAGATCGCGAAGAGCGCGGCTATGCGGCCACCCCGGCGTGGATGTCCGGCAGAAAACTGCCGCCCTGTTCGATGAAAAACGCCCGCAATGCCGCCACCGCCGGCATCAGCCGGCGCGCCCGCAAATGCGCGACGCACCATTGCCGGATGATCGGCAGGCCGGCCACCGGCAGGATCGCCAGGCTTTTCGTGATCAATGCGGAATCGATCACGTGGCCGGAAATGAACGCGATGCCGAGCCCCGCGATCACCGCCTGCTTGATCGTTTCGTTGCTGCCGATCTGCATGCCGATCCGCGGCGCGATCCCGGCCTCGGCAAAAAACCGCTCCATCAACCCGCGGGTGCCGCTGCCGGGCTCGCGCACCAGGAACGTTTCATGGGCGAGTTGCGAAGGCGAAACCGAATTGGCGCGCGCCAGCGGATGGTCGGGCGGGGCAATGATCACATGCGGATGCTCGCCGATCACATTGACATCCACATCCAGCTGGTCCGGCGGCCGGCCCATCACCGCGATGTCAATCTCGTAGCGGTTCAGCGCCTCGATCATTTCGGCGCGGTTGCCGATGGTGAGTTGCAGCTCGATACCGGGATGGGCACGGATAAAAGCGCCGAGCGCGCGGGGGGCGAAATACTTGGCGGTGCTGATCACGCCGACCGAGACGGTGCCGCGCTTGGTGCCGGCGATGGCGGCCAATGCCGCGCCGCAATCGGCCAGGATGGTCTCGATCTGCTCGACCGCGCGCAGGATTTCTGCCCCCGCCGCGGTGGTGGTGGTGCCTTCCGGACGGCGCTCCACCAGCGGCAGACCGGCCTGGTCCTGCAGCAATTGCATTTGCAGCGTCACCGCCGGCGGCGAGACATTCAGCCGCTGCGCCGCGGCCGTAACCGAGCCGGTCTTCGCCACGGCGGCGAGGACGCGAAGCTGTTTGAGCGTGACGTTGCGGATGTCCTGTTTCATTTTTTCTGAAACTGAATGTACCAGCGTTTATAAATACTGCAATAAATTTACCGCCGCCCTCTCTCATTTTGCCGGCTTGCCGGCTGCGTCTGAATTCGATATCAGTTTGATAGAGAAAAGAAACAGGGGTGGGACGCATGGGTACTTCACAAACGGTGACGGGTAGTGGCGACACGGGCATTCCGGGGTTCGTCACCATCGGCGCCGGCGTCACATCGTTCTTTGATTATGCCACCGTGGATACCACGGTCGTATAACGGCGCCTTGTCCGGTGTCACGATTGAATCATTTCAGGCGCTGACCGGCAGCCATTCCGGCACGTTGCTGATGCTGAGCGACCATACGACGATCCAGCTCTACGGCGTCTCTGCCAGTTCACTAAGCACCTCGATCATCGGCGGCACGCATATCTGACCGTCCGGCCTACTGGACCAGCCGTAGCCGTTCGGTCCGAGTCAACGTGAGGCTCTCATACATGGCGACATAATCCTCCGCCATCCGCCGTGCGGTGAAACGCGCCTCGAACCTTGCCCGGATCTTGCGCCGGTCCAGCGTATGCAGACGGCCGAGCGCGCTGATCGCCTCCGCCTCGTTGTTGACGATGAAGCCGGTCACGCCGTCTTCCAGCACCTCCGGCACCGAGCCGTGATTATAGGCGATCACCGGCGTGCCGCAGGCCGCCGCCTCAATCATCACCAGGCCGAACGGCTCCGGCCAGTCGATCGGCATCAGCAGCGCCTGCGCGCCGGACAGAAATTCCGGTTTCGCGCCGTCATTGATTTCGCCGACCAGTTCGGCGTCCGGCCCCAGCATCGGCTCGATCTCGGCGCGAAAATAGTCGCGGTCCACCTTGTCCACCTTCGCGGCGATTTTCAGATGTTTGCCGGCGGCGCGAGCAATGTTGATGGCGCGGTCCGGCCGCTTTTCCGGACATATGCGGCCCAGGAACGCGACGTAGCTTGGTTCCACCGGCCGCGGGCGGAGCAGGTTTTCCGGCAGGCCGTGATGGATCGTCGCAATGAAATTCGCCTCCGGCAGCGGCAGGCGCTGGCTGTCCGAAATCGAGACCAGGTTCTGCCGCGGCAACTGGGCATAAACCGGTTTCAGCTCCGGCAGATCCAGCCTGCCGTGCAAGGTGGTGATGAACGGCACGGCTTGCCGCGCGAACAGCGAGGCCGGCATGTAGTCCATATGGAAATGCAGAATGTCGAACCGATGCGCCATGCCGTAGACATGCTCCAGCAGCAGCATCTGCGGGGCCATCGCGTCGCGGATAGTCGGGTCCAGCCGCAAGGCCCGCGGCCAGACTGCTTCCAGCTTCGCGCTGGTCACGGAATCGCCGCTGGCGAACAACGTCACGTCATGGCCCAGGGCGACCAACTCCTCGGTCAGGAACGACACGACGCGTTCGGTGCCACCATACAGTTTCGGCGGTACCGCCTCGTAAAGTGGCGCAATCTGAGCAATTCGCATGGTTTTCACCCCTTCCGGCAATAATTGGTGAGCGGGTGCAACAAAGAAAAGGGATATGGCGGGAGTGGGGCGGTTTTGCCCCATGACCTCTTCTTCAGAATCCGGACACTATCCCAGGATCGCCTTCAGGAGCGCGATCAGCGGCTGCGGGGCGACGCCGAAGCCGAGCACCAGCGCGCCCAAGGCCGCCATCGCGGCGCGGCTGGACCAGGCCGTGGCCGCCGCCAGCGGCGCTTGTTCTCCCGGTCGCTGCGCCATCACGATGATGACGTTCAAGTAGTAGAACAGCCCGATCACGCTGCTCGCCACCATCGTGCCAATCAGCAGCCAAAGTTCGGTATGAATGCCGGCCGCGAAAATATACATCTTCGCGATGAAGCCGATCGCGGGCGGGATGCCGGCCAGGGACAGGAGCAAAAACGTCAGCACCGCCGCCAGCGCCGGGCGGGTCCAGAACATCCCGCGCAGATCGGCGAGCTGGTCGGCATCCCGCCCCGCCGCGCCGGAAGACAGCGCGGCGATCACGCCGAACGCGCCGATCATGGTGATGGCGTAGGTGACCAGATAGAACACCACCGCCACGCGCGCGACCGCGCCGGCGGCGAGCCAGGCCACCAGCAGGTAGCCCAGATGCGCGATCGACGAATAGCCGAGAATGCGCTTGAAATTCTGTTGCAGCAGCGCCAGCAGATTGCCGATCAGCATCGACAGAATCGCGGCGGCGGTGATGGCGGTGACCACCCCTTCCGGCAGCGTGACGCCGGTGGCCTGCACGCGAATCAGCACCGCCATCACGGCAATCTTCGCGATCACCGCGACATAGGCGCCGGTCGGCGCCGGCGCGCCGGCGTAAATATCCGGCACCCAGAAATGGAACGGCACCACGGACAGCTTGAACCCGGCGCCGACACCGATCATCGCCAGCCCCGCCAGCATGATCGGGCTGGCCGGTGCCGCCAGCGCATCCGCCAGTCCCAGGCTACCGGTGGCCAGCTCGATCAGCCCGATACCGAACAGAATGAACGCGGAGGACATGCCGGACAACACCAGATATTTCAGCGCCGCTTCCTCCGCCTGCGGCCGGTCCCGCGGATAGGCGATCATGCCGATCATCGCCAGCGTCATGGTCTCCAGGCACAGAAACAACGTGATGAAACTGGCGCTGGCGGCAAGCGCGGCGGCGCCGAGTGTCGCGATCAGCAGCAGGAGCGGAAATTCCTCGCGCGGCAGCTTGGCTTTCTGCCAGTACGCGTAGCCGATCACCAGGATCATCGCGCTCGCCGCCAGGATCAGGCCGATAAATCCGAGCGAGACAGAGTCGAAGGTGAACAGGCCCGGTAATGCCGGGGCGGCGGCATGCATCGCCCAAGGCAGGCTCGCCAGCGCCGCCAGCAGCCCGAAACCGGCGGTGCCCGTCGCGGCAAAATGCGACCGCCGCGAAGCGATCACCGCCAGCAGCACCGCGACGGCGATGGCCAGGATGATCAGCGGCGCCGCCGGCATCATCGTCCCGCCACCTTCAGCATCGCGGTCTGCGCAACCGGCAACAAATTCCCCAGCGCCGGTGCCGCGATGTCCAGCACCGGCCGCGGATACACCCCGAGCCAGATGATCGCACCGGCCAGCGCCAGCATCATGGCGTTTTCCCGCAGGCCGAAATCAGGCACCTTGCGCGCCGCGTCCGCCGGGCCGTGAAACGCCCGCTGCACCGCGATCAGCGAGTACAACGCCGCCGGGATCAAACCCACCGCCGCGGTGATCGCCACCACCGGCGCCACCGCATAGGCGCCGCGCAGGATCAGAAATTCTCCCACGAAATTGCCGAGCCCCGGCAGCCCCATCGCCGCCAGGATGAAGAAGGTGCCAAAGGACGACAATTTCGGCAAATCCGTCCACATCCCGCCCATCCGGTCCAGATCGCGCGTGTGCAGGCGGTGCTGCACCGACCCCACGATGATGAACAGCGCCCCGGTGCTGACGCCATGCGCGATCAGCAGGAAAATCACCCCCTGCCAGGCCAGCGCGTTGAACACGAACACGCCGATCAGGATGAACCCCATATGGCTGATGCTGGTATAGGCGATCAGCTTTTTCAGGTCCGACTGCCCATAGGCCAGCAGCGCGCCGTAAAAAATACTCGCCACCCCCAGCCACAACGCCACCGGGGCGATCTGGTGCGCCGCCGCCGGCAGCAGCGCCGCGACGAAGCGGAACAGCCCATACGCGCCGGTTTTCAGCAAAATGCTGGCGAGGATCACGGACCCCGCGGTCGGCGCCTCGGTATGCGTCTCCGGCAGCCAGACATGCACCGGAAACCCCGCCAGTTTCACCACGAAGGCGATGAACAGGCCGAGCATGATGAGATACGCCACGGTGCCGTTCAATTGCGTCCGTTGCAGCTCAAAATAATCGAAGGTCAGCACGCCGGTCTGGCTCTGATGCAAAAACGCCAGCGCGAAGATGGAAATCAGGATCAGCAGCCCGGAGCCTTGCGTGAACAGAAAGAATTTGATCGCGGCGCGGCGGCGATTCTCATGGCCCCAGATGGCGATGACGAAATACATCGGCACCAACATCAGCTCCCAGAAATAGAAGAACAGGAACAGATCGAGTGCCAAAAACACGCCGATGGTGCCGGCCAGCGACCACATCAGATTGGCATGGAAAAACCCGACGCCTTCATCAATTTCCTTCCAGGACACCACGATCGCGAACATGCCGAGAATGATGGTCAATACGGTCAGCAGCCAGGCGATGCCGTCCATGCCCAGACGGACATCCATCCCGAAAGCGGGAATCCACGGCGCGTCATAATTCGCGAGCCAGTTGCCAGGCTCAGCCAGCGCGGCGGTGCCATGCAGCAGCGGTATCGTAACCACAAGATCGAGGCCGAGCGCCGCCAGACAGACCGCGCGCGCAACGGCAGGAAAGCGCCGCCCCAGCGGCCAGGCCAGCGCGCCGCCGACCAGTGGAATCAACAGGAGCAGAACCAGGCTAAGGCCGCCGCTCATCCGAATGCCAGGAGCAGAATGGTCGCGACGGAGCCGGCCATCAGCCAGCCGGCGTAGCGGCGCAGTTTGCCGCCTTGGCTGCGCCGCAGGCCGCGATGGAGCAAGATCGCGCCGCGCTCCAGCAGGCCAAAACACTGGTCCACCGGGTCATGCCGTAGCACGCGCACGGTCCAGAAAAACGGCTGGGTCAGCAGCGTGTCATAGACCGCGTCAAAACCGCACCCCGAACGCAGCAGCCGCGCCAGCGCGCCCGCCGGCCGCGCCGCTTGCGCATGCCAGAAGCCGCTTCTGTATAGCCCGTACGCAATCCCCAACCCCGCCAGCGGCACGCAGATGCCGGCGAGCGGAATCGCCGGGCTGACCGGCAGCCGCGCCACCACCCCGGTCGCCGGCGCCAGAAACGCCGAGAAGATTTCGCGATGGCCGAGAAAGGCCGGTGTCTCCAGCCACCCAACGGTCAGCGCGGCGGCGGACAGGACCACCAAAGGCAGCACGATCCGCAAGCCATAGGCGCCGGAGACCTCGGTCGTCACCGGTCCAAAAAACACGATGAACACCGCCCGGAAAATATAAATGGAGGTCAACAGCGCGCCGAAAATCGCGGCCCCCCAAAGCGCCGGCCCCACCCCCGGCGCCGCCCAGACGAACCCCAAAATCATCTCCTTGCTGAAGAACCCGCAGGAAATAACCGGCAACGCCGCCAGCGCGCTCGCCCCCACCAGAAAGCACCAGAACGCCACCGGGATTCCGCGCCGCAGCCCGCCCATTTTGAAAATATCCTGCTCATGGTGCAGCCGCATCGAAATCGCGCCGGCGGAGAGGAACAGCAGCGCCTTGAACACCGCGTGCGAGAGAAAATGGAACATCGCCGCCGGCCAGGCGCCGACGCCCAACGCCAAAAACATGTAGCCGATCTGGCTCATCGTCGAATAGGCCAGCACGCGCTTGATGTCCGATTGGAACAGCCCGGCGAACGCCGCGACCAGCAGCGTGACCACCGCGCCAAACGCAATTGCCGCCAGCACCGCCGGCGCCAGCACGAACAGCGCGTGTAGCCGCACCACCAGATACACGCCGGCGGTCACCATCGTCGCGGCGTGGATCAGCGCGCTCACCGGCGTTGGCCCCGCCATCGCGTCCGGCAGCCAGGTCTGCAGCGGCACCTGCGCGGATTTGCCCAAGCCGCCGATCAGCAGCAACGCCGCCGCGAGCGTGGCGACCGCGCCGCCATGCGGCCAGGCGGCCGTCGCGGCGGCCAGCAACGGCTGGATCGACAGCGTGCCGAGATCGACCGACAGCAGCAACAGCCCGACCAGCATGAAAATATCGGCGATCCGCGTCACCACGAAGGATTTCTGCGCCGCCCAGCCATTGGCGGCCTCGCCAAACCAGAAGCCGACCAGCAGATAGCTGCACACGCCCACGCCTTCCCAGCCGACGAACAGGACCAGCAAATCATCCGCCAGCACCAGCAGCAGCATCGCCGCGACGAACAGGTTGAGATACGCAAAAAACCGCGAATAGCCGGCCTCGCCGTCCATGTATTCGGTCGAGAACAAATGGATCAGGCAGCCGATCACCGTGATCACCAGCATCATCAGCAGCGACACCGGGTCCAGATACAGGCCGATATTCACATCGAACCCCGGCAGCGCCACCCAGGACCATAGGGTATGCGTGGCGTCGTGCCCACCCCAGGTGCAGGCGATGGCAACCGCGATGACGGCAGAGAGACCGACGCTGGCGGTGCCGATAAGGCCGGAGATCCGATTGCCCAGAGCCGGCCCAAACAGACCGAGCAGCGTAGACCCAAACAAGGGCGCGGCGGGGACCAGCCAAAGCCAGCGTTCCATTACGTATCCCGCAGCAGCGTCGCGGCGTCGCCATCCAGCGTGGTCAGCCGGGCGCGCAAGCGAAGGATCAAAATCAGCCCCAGCGCCAATTCCGCGCCAGCCAGATTCAGCACGAAAATCAGCATCACCTGGCCGTCCGGATTGCCCCAGCGCATGCCCGCGGTGATGAACAACAGGCCCGTCGCGTTCACCATGATCTCGATCGACATCAGCACGAACACCAGGCTACGCCGCGCCAGCAGGCCGAGCAGGCCCAGCAGAAACAACGCCGCCGCCAGCGCCGCGGGAAGCTGCCAGGCGATCATTTCCGCCCCAAGTGAAAGGCGCCGACGAGGCTCGCCAGCAACAGCATGGAGGCCAGCTCCACCGCGCCCAGATCAGTCGTGAACAGGCGCAGCCCCACCGCCTGCGGCGTGATCACTTGCGGCGCCACCGCGCCGCCGGCGGTGGCGAAGACAGCCCGCGCCAGCGCCCCGCCCAGCAGCGCCACGAACACCGCCGGCAGCACCCAGACGGACCTCGCCATCCACGAGCGTTCCCGCAACGCCGCCGCGCGGTCCAGGCTGAGCATCATCACCACGAACAGGAACAGCACCACGATCGCGCCGGCATAGACGATCACCTCCAGCGCCGCCGCGAACGGCGCGCCGAGCGCGAAGAAAATCACCGCCATGCCGAGCAGCGAAACCACGAAATACAGCAGCGCGTGCACGGCGTTGGCGCGGGTGATCGCCAGCGCCGTGGTGACCAGCGTGACGGCGGCGGCGGCGCAAAAAGCCACGTTCACGGCAGCAGCCCCCGCGGGTCGACCGGCGCGGCATTCGCGCTTTGGCCCTTCACACCCGCGACCCGATAAAAATTATAGTCCGGCACTTTGCCGGTGCCGGCTATCAGCAGATTTTCCTTCTCATAGACCAGATTTTGCCGGTCGAACTCGCCCATCTCGAAATCCGGTATCAGCTGGATCGCCGCGGTCGGGCAGGCTTCCTCGCAAAAGCCGCAGAAAATGCAGCGGGAAAAATTGATCCGGAAATAGTCCGGCGTGTATTGGTCCGGCGCCGCGGTCTTCTGCAGGTCGATGCAATCGCACGGACATACGGCCGCGCAGAGATAGCAGGACACGCAGCGCTCTGCCCCATCCGGATCACGCGTCAGCACGATCCGGCCGCGATACCGCGCCGAGAGTTTCGGCTTCTGTTCCGGATACCGCACGGTCTCGCTCCGACGGAACAGATGCAGAAACGTCAGCCAGGAGGTACGGAGCGCGGACCAGATATACATGCTAGGCCAGCATCACGGCGCCGGTCACGGCGAGGTTGGCGATGGAGACCGGCAGCATCAGCTTCCAGCCATAGGACATTAGCTGGTCATAGCGCGGCCGCGGCAGGGCGGCGCGCAGCAGAATAAATAATGCGATGAACGCGCCGATCTTCAGGGCGAACCAGACCGTGGGCGGCAGCAGCGGCCCTTGCCACCCGCCGAAATACAGCACCACCGTCATCGCGGAAATCAGCACGATACCGGCATATTCGCCGACGAAGAACATGCCGAATTTCATCGACGAATATTCGGTGTGAAAGCCGGCACCCAGCTCGTTCTCGCCCTCCGGCAGATCGAATGGCAGCCGGTGCGCCTCCGCGATGCCGGCGATCAGGAACGGCACAAAGCCAAAAAACTGCGGCACCACGAACCATAAATGCCTTTGCGCCCGCACGATCGTGTTCAGGTCGAATGAGCCCGTCAGCATCACCACGCCGATCACCGCGAGGCCCATGAACACCTCATAGCTGATCATCTGCGCCGCCGCGCGCATGCCCCCCAGCAGCGAAAACTTGCTGTTGGACGCCCAGCCCGCCAGCACCACGCCGTAAACGGACAAGGACGTCATGCCGAGAAAAAATAACAGCCCGATATTCAGGTTGCCGGCGATGCCGATCCCCGGCGTGAACGGCACCACCGCGAAGCCGAGCAGCACCGTCGCCATCACGATCACCGGCGCCGCGATGAACAGGAACCGCTCCGCGAACGGCGGGGTCCAGTCCTGCTTGAAAAAAATCTTGATCATGTCGGCGACGACCTGCAGCGTGCCCTCCCAGCCGACGCGGTTCGGACCGAGCCGGTCCTGCCAGAACCCCAGCAGCCGCCGCTCCACCCAGGTGAGCAAGGCCGCGAGCAGCACCAGACCGATCAGAATGAGCACGGCCTGCAACACTGACATGATCATGTTGCGGCGCGCCTGGCGATGATGGCCGGGGATAACGCGCTCAACTCGTCCGGCAGCGTTGCGCCCCGTTCCGTTTCCGGCGGAATGTCAAATTTCCGCGCCGCCAACGCGGGCCGGCCGAACACGAACACCTCGTGCCCGCCGGCCAGCTTGCCGCCGATTTCATCCTGGAACTTGTTGACGGCCTGGGCGGAATTCCAGCCCGGCGCCCAGAGCAACGGCGCCAGATCTGCGCGCGCCTGCCCCTCCATGGTGGTGCCGAGGGGCGAGTCCGCATGTTCCGGCGGCGCCGGCTCGCGCACATGTTCATCCGCATGCGCCGCCGTGCGGCCACTATAGCGGTGCGGCAAGGTCGGCGGCTTTGCGGCACCCGGCGCCGGAGACGCATCCAGGCAGCCCGCGAGGTCCGGCACGGCCGCCGCCAGTGCCACCAGCACCGCTTGATGCGTGGGCAAGTCCGCCTCCGGCAGGCGCCCGGCGGCGATCCCCGCGTCCCGCAGCAGCGCCCAGGCCTGCGGCGGATCATCAGCCCCAAAAATCGCCTTGTAGAATCGCTGCGCCCGGCCTTCCTGATTCACGAAGGTGCCGTCCGTATCGGCAAAACAGCCGACCGCGACGGCGGTATCAGCCGCATCCACGGTCGGCGTCTCGATATGGTCCAGCACGGTCAGGGACGCGGCGGCGGCGCAGGCCACCAACACATCCCCCGCCGCCGCATGGCGGTGCAAATCGGCCTCCAGCACGATCACATGCCGGCCCGCGACATCCGCCAGCGCGTCCGAAAGCGGACGTGGCCGCAGCAGCGCCAGACCCAGGCTGTTGGCTTCCGGCAGCAACAGGCTGAGCCGGGCGATTTTGCCTTGGGCGCGCAGACTCAGCACGATGTTCGCGGCAGCGGCGATGATGGCGGCACTTCCGCCGGCGACCACCAGCGGATTTTCGGCGGCAAGCAAACTCTCCGAGACGCAAGCCGCCGGCCCGGTTGCGCCGTCTTGCAGGAAGGCGGCAGCGATTTCGTCGGCCGGCAAGCGAAACAGGTGGGATGCCAGCTGATCCAGCCCGGTCGGTTCCGGCGTGACGATCACAAACGGATTGCGATGCGCCGCACTCGACGTCCGGGCAGCGCCATCCTGCCAGGCCGGAATCTCCCGCGCCGCCAGCAAATCCGCCGGCGGACGCAGCACGGCCTGCCGCAGGGCCAAGGCCAGCCGCGGCGCGGCCATGGCCGGGTCGTCACCCAAAACAACCACCGCATCCGCCCGCTCCGCCTCCGCCACGGTGGCGATGGGCGTGCCGCGCATCACTTTCACGGCGGTCTGCAGCAACGCGGCCTCTTGATCGGACAGCGCGCCGTAAAAATTCTCTGGCCCGACCAGCGCGCGCAGCAAAAAATTCGCCTCGACGGAGGCGCGCCCGGAACCGATGCCGATGACGTCATCCCGCCGCAGCACCTCGGCCAACCGGTCGCGCGCGGCGTCATGCGCGAGCGCGCCGCCCCGATCGCGCGAGGCGCGCAAGCGTTGTTTGCTCTCAATAAACCCGGTGCCGAACCGCCCGCGGTCACACAGAAAATAGCCGTTCAGCGTCTCGTTATAGCGGTTGACCACGCGCCGGAAGGTTCCCTCCCGTTCTTGTACCGTAATATTGCACCCCACCGCGCAATGGGGGCAAATGGAGAGGGTGGCCCGCATGTCCCAACGGCGCCGGAATGTTGCCGAAAACGGCTTGTCCACGAACACGCCGGTTGGGCAAACCTCCACCAGATTGCCGGAAAAATCGCTTTCCAGCGCGCCATCCGCCGCCCGGCCGAAATAGACGTTACGATTCGCGCCAAATACGCCGAAATCCTTGCCCCCCGCGTAGTCACGATAAAATCTGACGCAGCGGTAGCAGCCGATGCAGCGGTTCATCTCATGCTTGATGAACGGCCCAAGATCCTGGTTCAAATGCGTGCGTTTGGCGAACCGGGTGCGCCGCGCGGCATGGCCGGTCGCCGCCGTCATGTCCTGCAAATGGCACTCGCCGCCCACCTCGCAAACCGGGCAGTCATGCGGGTGGTTGGTCAGCACGAATTCCACGACTTTCTCTCTGAACGCGGCGGCCTGCGCGTCGGCCACGGAAACCCGCATGCCGGCGGCAACCGGCGTCATGCACGCCATCACGATCTGCCCGGCCGTATCCGCCGGCCCGCGAAACGTCTTCACCGCGCATTGCCGGCAGGACCCCACGGAGCCCAGCGCCGGATGCCAGCAGAAATACGGCACGTCCAGCTTCGCGGACAGGCAGGCCTCCAGCAGATTGGTATCCGCCTTGGCGCGGATCACCCGGCCATCCACGACGATGTTATGCGTCAGTTCCATGCGCAGGATTTCTCCCGTATGTGCCGCCTGAAATCCTCGCCGAAATAGCCAAGCCCCGTCTTCAAGGACGCCATCGCGCCCGGCGCCAGTGCGCAGAAGGTCCTGCCCGGGCCTAAGCTTTCCGTCATCTCCGCCAGCAAGTCCAAATCTTCCTCCCGCCCCGCGCCGGCCTCGATCGCGTTCAGCGTCGCCTCGATCCATGGCAGACCGTCCCGGCACGGTGCGCACCAGCCGCAGGATTCTCGCGCGAAAAAATGCTGCAAATTCGCAATGAAGGCGACGGGACAGGTGCGGTCATCCAGCACGATGGCGGTGCCGGTGCCCAGCCGGTTGCCGGCCGCCGCCATCGCGGCGAAACTCATCGCAATCCCGCAATCCCGCGCCAGGATGAAGCCGGTCGAAGCGCCGCCGGGCAGCACGGCGCGCAGCGCAAAACCCGGCTTCATGCCGCCCGCGTGCTCTTGCAGCATTTCATCCATCGGCGTGCCCATCGGCAGCTCATACGCGCCGGGATATTTAACCCTTCCGCTGGCGCCGAAAATTTTCGTCCCCGCCGCGCCGTCGCGTCCCAGACCGCGATACCAATCCACCCCGTGCTTCACAATATGCGGAATGTTGCAGACCGTCTCGACATTGTTGACGATGGTGGGACAGCCGAACAGCCCGCTGGTCTGCGGCAAGGGCGGCTTCGCGCGCGGAATCGCGCGCCTGCCTTCCAGCGAATTCAGCAAGGCGGTCTCTTCGCCGCAAATATACCGCCCGGCGCCCGCGTGCACATGCACAGCGAGGTCAAAGCCTGATCCGGCGATGTTGGTGCCCAGCAGCCCGGCCTGTTCCGCTTCCGCGATCGCTTGCGTGATCAGGCTGATTGCTTGCGTATACTCGCCGCGGATGAAAATCACCGCGTGGTCCGCCTGCACGGCGTAGGCAGAGAGAATCACGCCCTCGATCAACTGGTGCGGATCGCCCTCCAGAAGCAGGCGGTCCTTGAACGTACCGGGCTCCATTTCATCGGCATTGACGATGAAATAGCGCGGGCCTGGCCGCTCTTCCCGTCCCGGCATCGCCTGCCACTTCCGCCCGGTGGGAAAGCCGCCGCCGCCGCAGCCGCCAAGGCCGGATTCGGTCACGAGCCGCACGATCTCGGCGGGAGCAATGCGGCCGAGCGCGTTCCGCACCGTCTCATAACCCCCGGCTCGCCGGTACGCGGCGAAATCAAGCGGCGCTTCCCCCGGCCGGATGTTCTGCGTCAGCGGCCGTTCCATCAGACAGGCTCCAAAAGCGAATCCAACCGCGCGTCATCCACATTGCCGTGCAGAACATCCCCGATCATCATGACCGGCGCGCGGTCGCAGGCGCCGAGGCAGACGATCGGCAAGAGCGTAAAGCGCCCATCCGCGCTGGTCTCGCCGGGACCAATCCCGAGCCGCGCGGCAATACCGGCGGCGACGTGCGCGCGCCCCAGCATCCAGCAGCTCACGCTGTCGCACAGCAGAATCACTGTCTCGCCGACGGGGCGGCGGAAGATCAGGTTGTAGAACGTCGCCACCTCGTCCAGTTCGGCGGTCGACATGCCGAGCAGACCAGCCAGCTCGGCCAGCGCTGGATCGGACACATAGCGCCGCCGCGCCTGCACATATTTCAACGCATCGATGCACGCCGCCCGCGGTGTTGCCGCCTGCGCCACCATGTCGGCAACCGCCGCGCGCTCGCCGGCATCTAACGGGGCGTCAGCGATCGACATCGGCCATCACGAAATCGATGCTGCCGATGATCGCGATCAGATCGGCCAGATACGCGCCGCGGCTGATCAGCGGGACCATCTGCAAATGGGCAAAACTGGGCGTGCGGATGCGCGCCCGGTACGGCCCGGTGCCGCCATCGCTGACCAGGTAATAGGTATTGAGCCCCTTGGTCGCCTCGATGGTCACGGCCGCCTCGCCGGCCGGAATCACTTGGCCCCAGCTGGCATTCAAAAAATGCGGGATCAGCGTGTCGATGTCGTTAAGCACGCGCTCCCGCGGCATCGGCATCGCCAGCGGATGCGTCGCCTTCACCGGCCCCGCCGGCATGTTCTCCACGCATTGCCGGACGATGCGCAGGCTCTCCCGCATCTCATCCAGCCGCAGCCGCACCCGGTTGTAGCAATCACCGCGGTCCGCCACCGGCACGTCAAATTCCAGCTGGTCATAGCCCGAATAAGGCTTCGCCTTGCGATAGTCATAGGCGATCCCGCAAGCCCGCAGTCCGGGTCCGGTGACGCCCCAATCCAGCGCCTCCGCCGCCGTGTATTCGCCCACGCCGACCGTGCGCGCTTTAAAAATCCGATTGCGCATGACCATTTTTTCGTATTCGTCCAGCCGCTTCGGCAGATAGGCCAGAAAGTCGCGCAGCATCGCCTCCCACCCGGAGGGCAAATCGCCCGCAACGCCGCCGATCCGGTACCAGGCCGGATGCATCCGGAACCCGCAGATCGCTTCGATGATTTCCAGCGCCCGCTCGCGATCCGTGAACGCGTAAAACACCGGCGACAACTGGCCGACATCCTGCACCATGGTGCCGAAAAACACCAAATGGCTGATGATCCGGAACAACTCCGCCAGCATCACGCGAATCATCTGCGCCCGCGCCGGCACGGTGATGCCGGCCAGCGTCTCCACCGCCATCACATAGGGAAAATTGTTCATCACCCCGGCGACGTAGTCGATCCGGTCCGTATACGGAATGAAACTATGCCAGGACTGCCGCTCCGCCATCTTCTCGGCGCCGCGATGGTGGAAGCCGATTTCCGGCAGCACGTCGATGATCTCCTCGCCCCGCAATTTCACCACTAGCCGCAGCACGCCGTGCAGGCTGGGATGGTTCGGGCCGAGGTTGAGAATCATCGTCTCCGGATCATCATCGGCTGCGTCCGCGATGCCGCCGGCAACTGGCAGGTTCTGCAGCGCGGCCAGCTCGCGTTTCAGCATCTCGTCCGTCAGCACGAACGGGCCGCGTTCGGTGGCGCGCGAAAAATGCTGCTTTTGCAGCGGATGCCCGTCCCAGGATTCCGGCATCAGGATGCGGCGCAAATCGGGATGCCCGTCAAACCGCACGCCGAACATGTCCCACACTTCGCGCTCATACCAGTTGGCGTTCGGCCAGAGCTGGGTCAGGCTCGGCGCGGTCAGGTCATCCTCCGCCAGCGGCACTTTTAAGCGCAGTTCCGCGCCGTCCTCATGCCGCAGCAAATGATAGACCAAGGTAAAATGTTGCGCGCGCGCATGCGGCGGCGTGGCCCGGGTACGCTCATCCACCGCGGAAATATCCAACAGCAGCCGATAATTTTGCGCTGGGTCATGCTTCAGGCCGCGGCAGACCGCGATCAGCCGCCCGGCTTCGACCCAGACCGTCCTGATGCCATCCGCGGTCTTCTGGCAGTCCCCGATACTTGCGGCCACGCGCGTGCCGTCATCCGGCATTTCAGCTGGGTTCCTCGGCCGTTGTCATCGCCATCCGTCCCGCCTGCTTCAGATCCCGCTGGCTCGGTCTGGCATACGGTGCCGGGCCGTCATCACCGATCATCCAGCTCAGCGGCCGCCTGGTCGCGCCGATCGATTGTTGCAGCAGCAAGAGACCTTCGAACAGCGCCTCCGGCCGCGGCGGACAGCCGGGCACATAGACATCCACCGGCAGAATGCTGTCCACGCCCTGCACCACGCTGTACACGTCATACATGCCGCCGGAATTGGCGCAGGAGCCCATGGAGATCACCCAGCGCGGCTCCAGCATCTGTTCATAAAGCAGCTTCACCACCGGCGCCATTTTCAGAAACACCGTGCCGGCGATCACCATCACATCCGCCTGCCGTGGCGTGGCGCGCAGCACCTCCGCGCCATAGCGCGCGATGTCGAATTTGGACGTGAAAGACGTCGCCATCTCCACATAGCAGCAGGACAGGCCGAAATTGAACGGCCATAGGGAATTTTTCCGCCCCCAGGAGACCATGTCTTCCAATTTGCCGAGCAGGAATTTCTGATTATTGCCGTCTTTCACGTCCGCGCGACGCGGCGCGGAGCCGGCCCCCATTCCAGCCCGCCAGACCGCCACAAATACGCCAGCGCCAGGAGAAGAAGAATTAGAAACGCCACCATGCCGCCATAACCCGCCCAGCCCGCCGGCCGCACCGCGACAGCCCAGGCGAACACGAACACCATTTCCAGATCGAAAATCACGAAAAACATCGCCACCAGATAAAACTGGCTGGGAAACCGGATATGCGTGTCATGCAGCGGCAAAATCCCGGATTCGAACGGGTTCGGATCGGCCGGCCCACGCCGCCGCGGCCCCAGCGCCCAGGACGCGCCGAGCATCACCCCGACCATCAGGCAGATCGCCAGCGCATAGACGCCGATCCCGGCGGCCTCGCTCACGGCGCGCTATCCGGCGTGCCCTGAAACACCCGGCTCGACAAAATATCGCCAGGCTCGATTTCCATCAGCATTTCCGCCCGTACCGGCCCTTCATGCGCGATCAGCCGTCCGGCCTGGCGCAGCCGGGCCCGGTCCAAGGCGTTTCGGATGGAGCGGGCATTGGAGAAATACGGCTGCGCCCGCCGCCGCGCGATATAATCCCGCATGGCCTGCCGCGCCGCCGGGGAAAACCGGTAATTCTGCCGCGCCAGCATGGTCTCGCTGATGCTCAAAAGCTCGCTATCCTCATAATCCGGAAAATCGATGTGATGCGCGATGCGCGAGCGAAACCCCGGATTCATGGTAAAGAATTTCTCCATACGGTCGGCATAGCCGGCCAGGATCACCACCAGATCCTCGCGCTGGTTCTCCATCACCTGCAGCAGTATTTCGATCGCCTCCTGGCCGTAATCCCGCTCGTTATCCGGCCGGTACAGGTAATAGGCCTCATCGATGAACAGCACGCCGCCCATCGCTTTCTTCAAAATCTCCTTGGTTTTGGGCGCGGTATGGCCGATATACTGGCCCACCAGATCATCCCGCGTCACGGAAATCAGCTGGCCCTGCCGGATGAATCCCAGCGCCTTCAGGATCCCCGCCATGCGCATGGCCACCGTGGTCTTGCCGGTCCCGGGGTTGCCGGTGAAGGACATGTGCAAAGTCGGCGTCTCGGTCGTGAAGCCGAGCCTTTGCCGCACCCGCTCGATCAGCAACAGAGACGCGATTTCCCGGATGCGGGATTTCACCGGCTTCAGCCCGACCAGGTCCCGATCCAGCGCCGCCAGAAACTCATCAATCCCGGCGGCGGAAAACTCCGCGCGCAGGTCCACGCTCGAATCGCTCGCCAGTTCCACCGCGGCGGACATGCTTGCTCCGTTTCCAGGCGTCTGTGATTCGCGCCGTTATATCCGCAGTTAACGTGATAACCGCCGCAAGTTCAATGGCTATTCGTAACGCGCGCCCTCCGGCTTCTCCATGACGTAAGCCCGCGTCTCGTATCGAATATTGCGCCCATCCGCCTCTTGCCTCGCCAGCATGAAGCCGGGCTCCCGCGCCGGCCGCTGGACGATGAAGGACAGCCGCAGCGATTCCCAGGTATGCGTCGAGTCGAAAGCGCAGAGCCGGATATAGCAGTTATCATGCATCCGCCGGCATTCCGCCAGTTCGCCCATGATCGCCTTGGCGTCCCGTATGTCGAACATCGGGTGGCCCCACATCTCCCAATAGGTGTTCCGAGGGTGCGGATCATCGGTATATTCCAGGCTGACCGCCCAGCCATTGTCCAGGCAGTATTGCACCTGTCTGGAGATCTGCGCGTCGGTCAGGTCCGGCAGAAAGGAAAAGCAGCCTTGGGTTACGCGCATGGCAAACTCCTTAATAAGCCGGCTGGGCCAGCGGGACAAAGTCGGGCGTGTCGGTGGAGGTGTAGTTGAACGTCACGTCGCCCCAGGTATCGAGCGCCTGGCGCAGCGGCAGGCACGTCTTCCCGGCGTCGTTCAGGATCTGCGGCCCCTCCGCCATGATGTCACGGCCTTCGTTGCGGGCCAGCACCATCGCCTCCAGCGCCACGCGGTTGGCGGTCGCGCCGGCCGCGATCCCGAGCGGATGGCCGATCGTCCCGCCGCCGAATTGCAGCACGACATCGTCTTTGAGCAGATGCAGCAATTCGTGCATCTGGCCCAGATGGATGCCGCCGGAAGCCACCGGCATGACCTTTCTCATGCTCGCCCAGTCCTGGTCGAAGAAAATCCCGTGCTCCAGTTTTTGCGGCACCTTCTCTTCGCGCAGGATGTCGTAGAAGCCCGCGGTCGTCTTCGGGTCGCCTTCCAGCTTGCCCACCACGGTCCCGGCATGGATATGGTCCACGCCCGCCAGGCGCATCCATTTCGCGATCACCCGGAAGGACACGCCATGCGTCTTCTGCCTTGTATAGGTGCCGTGCCCGGCCCGGTGCAGGTGCAAAATCATGTCGTTGCGCCTTGCCCATTTGGACATTGACTGGATCGCCGTGTAGCCGATGATCAGGTCGATCATGACGATGCAGGAGCCGAGCGATTTGGCGAATTCGGCGCGCTCGTACATGTCCTCCATGGTCGCGGCGGTCACGTTGAGATAGGTGCCCTTCACCTCGCCGGTGGCCGCCTGCGCCTTGTTCACCGCCTCCATGCAATAGAGATACCGGTCCCGCCAATGCATGAAGGGCTGGCTGTTGATGTTCTCGTCATCCTTGGTGAAATCCAGGCCGCCTTTCAGCGCCTCGTACACCACCCGGCCGTAATTCCGCCCGGACAGGCCCAGCTTGGGCTTGACGGTGGCGCCCAGCAGCGGCCGGCCGAACTTGTCCAGCCGCTCGCGCTCCACCACGATGCCGGTGGCCGGGCCGTCGAAGGTTTTGATGTAGGCCACCGGCATCCGCATGTCTTCCAGCCGCAGCGCCTTCAGCGGCTTGAAGCCGAACACATTGCCGATGATCGAGGCGGACAGATTGGCGATCGACCCCGGCTCGAACAGATCGAGGTCATAGGCGATATAGGCGAAAT
>Ga0209208_10004819_pt1 | contig 18969 bp, 12 predicted proteins | sample S1TSphfallax_3_FD_187694 | JGI IMG/M metagenome (GOLD analysis project Ga0209208, IMG submission 187694) | Host-associated microbial communities from peat moss isolated from Minnesota, USA - S1T2_Fd - Sphagnum fallax MG (SPAdes) (version 2) | ecosystem: Host-associated > Plants > Peat moss >... | reverse complement strand
TTGCAAGTTCAGTTCAACTCTGATGGCTACTATGTCGAAGACTTCAAGGACAAATGTCGTTTAGTTGCTAAGGGCAAAAGAGTGGGCAAAATGTTTACTTTGGATATAAGCATGCATTAGGTGGAAGTTGTTATGTTTGCGCAAGGTGCAGGAGTTGTGGCTGATATGGACATATGGCATAAGGGTATCGGTCATGTAAATGAGTAGCGATTGAAGTTTATGCAGAATTCAGAAATTGTCACAAGTTTGCCAAAGTTTACGGTGGATGGAATGCATAAGGTATGTGAAGCATGTCAATTTGGGAAGGAAACAAATAATGTGTTTCCGCATGACAAGAATGTAAGTAAGAGAACACTTGATGTAGTGCATTCAAATGTATGGGGGCCAACCAAGACAACGTCAATGGGAGGATGTCACTACTATGTATCATTCATTGATGACCACACAAGGAAAGTGTGGGTGTACTTCATGAAGGAAAAAAGTGAAATGTTTACTCACTTTCAGAATTTCAAAATGTTGGCTGAAAAGCAAACAGGGTTGCAAGTTAAGTGCCTAAGATCAGATGGAAGGGGAGAATATTCATCCAATGAGTTTATTACATATCTGAAAATGCATGGAATTCAGAGGCAATTTACATGCAAGTATACTCCGCTGCAAAATGGAGTTGCTAAGAGAAAGAACAAGCACATTGCAGAGGTTGTTCGTGCATTAATGGCTGACAAGAGCATGCCACATCATTATTGGGTTGAAGCAGTTGCGACTGTAGTTTACATCATGAACAAGACCCCCACAGCAACAGTGCATAGTATGATTCCAAAGGAGAAGTACAATGGCAGAAAACTAGATTTGTCACACTTGAAAGTGCTTGGGTGCATTGCATATGTACATGTACCAGATGAGCTACAAACTAAGCTAGATTTGAAGGCTGAAAATTGTGTTTTCATTGGGTACTCACTTGAGCAGAAAGGATACAAATGTTATAACCATGTCACACGTGAAATGAAGGTGAGCAAGGATGTTGTGTTTGACGAAATGAACAGCTGGTATGCTGATGTATGCCACTATGTATAAGAAGATAGTGGGCATGCTTATCTACATGACGATCACCAGGCCGGACTTAAACTACACAGTTGGGTTGGAGAGCCAGTTTATGCAAGTTCCTCGGAAGCCACATTTGGATGGTGTGAAGCACACACTACGCTATGTGAATGCCACAATAGATTATGGTCTCTTTTATGAAGCTAGATAAAGTTGCAGGTGCATGGATACATAGATGTTGATTGGGCTGGTAGCATTTCAGACAGGAGATCTACTAGAGGTTTTATGTTCTCGTTTGGGAGCGTTGCTATTACGTGGAGTAGTAAGAAGCAGCCGACAATTGCCTTATTGAGCATAGAGGCAGAGTACAGGGGTGCTGCGATGGTAGCATGTGAGGTAGCTTGGCTCCGCAAGCTACTTGGAGATTTGGGGTTGCACGTGGATAGATAGGTTGTCATATATTGTGATAACCTCAACAGTATTCAACTGGCTAGGAACCAAGTGTTTCATGCACGGACGAAACATATTGAGGTTCATTCTCACTTCATCAGGGAGAAGGTCTTGACAGGTGAGATTGATCTTATTTATGTCAACACAGAGGATTAGGTTGCTGACATCTTCACCAAGGTCTTCGGAGCTGAGAAGCATCGCCAATTCCGCAACATGCTTGGAGTGATCGAGTTGGAGTTGAGCTTGAGGGGGAGTGTTGAGATGTCAAGCTCAACTAGAGCTGACACCCATGATGTGCATGGGTGATCGTTCTACATTCACATCAATTGGTGCGCTTAGTGGCCAACATGACAGATCTTCGCCAATGTTTTTTTGGAGGACTTGTTGTCTTCCAAGTGTGTGTGTTTGCAAGAGCTCAAGCTCTCTTCCCCTCCCCCCAAATCTTTTCACATGAAGATGCCCAAGGTCTAGGGTTGAATTGTTTCAAAACTAGTGATGCCACGGGGTTGGGAGTTTTACAAAATCATTGGTGATAGTTGATGGGAGGGGAACATTGATTTTTGGGTTTCATTTGTGAATTCTTTTTAAAATTGGGGTTTTGTTTCAAGGAAAGGTTGTTGTTGGGATTTTGATTTGGGGCAAATAAAATTCAAAACAATAAGAGAACATTGAGATTTTTCATCCACAATTTTTCTATATGAATCTTATTTTGCAAGTGAATTAAGCATAGGAGAACTTTGAAAGCAATAAAATTCATTTTTCGATTTTTTCACCTTGGTTTTTGTTTTATTTTTTTTAAATTACCATTTTTGAAAATAAAAGAATTTTGATTTTCTATGTGCTAGAAATCTGCCTTCAATTAAATAGTCACTGTTTTGAATAATTTGAAAAATAATAATTCCAGAAATTGAAAAGAAAAAAAGATTAAAATTTTTCTTTAAAGAAAAATGATAGGCTACCAAGTAACTTCCAATGGGTGAAAGTTCCCTACCATGTTGACGGGTACCATCCATCGACCAAAAATTACATGTGACAAGTTGTCAACAAAATAGGGTTTCTTAAAGCCAATGAAAGATCACAAAATATATATTTAAAAAAACCCTAGTGTTTTTCGTATAGGGTTTAACAGGATTTCTTCAACCCAATGAGAGGCCAAAATATTACAAATAATAAAAGTGTTTCGTGTCCACAAACCATCCATCCATCTATTCATCCATCCATCTCTCTCTCAGTGTGCGCCGGTAGGTGGTGCTGCATAGCCGCCTTGCTTCACGTCCGCTGCTTTCACTCAGTTTGTCCTTTTGCCTTCATCAAGGTCCTTCCCGAGCAGCTGCATCACTGTTCAGCCGTTGCATCGTCGTCGTCCTCGCGCCTGTTGCAAACTTTTTTTCACAAACGATAGGTTACAAGTTCTGACACACATGCTTAGCAACTGTGGCTTAGTCATCATTGGATTCAATCACACGACGAGCCGCCTCGTGACACAGCAGGTTTCTTCCTCACATTCCTCTTCAGTTTCCACTCCCTTGTTGTCGTTGTTGTTGTTGTGGAAAATTGTTCTTGCAAATCTTTGCAGGCGAGATTTGTGTTTTTCCTCGGAGATTTTTTGTTTCTGATGTTTTGTTTTATTTTATCTTAGGGTGAGAAGTGAGATCGATTAGATCTCGCTGTGTCGTCGTCGTCGTTTTCTGTCCTCTTCTTTTTGTAAGACCTCATTTTTTTTCGGTGTAGAAGAATCAATCAATCAGTCGAACCGGGCTGAGATTTGTGCGATAGCAGAACCAGGGAGGCGGCGATTATGGATATGGATTCGATCCGCAGCTGGCTTGTGGAGCACAAGCTGCGTGCAGTTGGTATGTTCTCTTCTCAAATCCATCATCATCGTCACTTCCTTTTCTTTTCTGTGTGTGGAAAGAGAGGCTCTCATAATAGAGAAAATGGAGAGGCTTTAGTGATTGAGAAAACGGTGAGCTCAAAACTGAGGCGAGGATTTCCGGTTTGCTATGGACTTAGGTTCCCGTTTAGTGAAATAATAAGCACGCAGCTTTCACTCTAAGCCCGTTCTGCACTTCTTTTTGGTTGGATTTGTGCTGGAGATTAGAGACATGGAGTTTATGACAAGCACATTCACCTTAGATTTGATCTTGACTTTTCTCCATGCCTAGTGTAAACTTCTTGTCTTCAGTTTTGCAAATTTTTCAGACCAGTTGTGAAGTCAAGACATTCTAGGGTTTCTGCCTTCTCCCATTTGGCTTTGCGATCTTTATGATGAAGAGATCATCAGAAGTGTGCTACTGTAATGAAGCAATTGGTTCTATTGTGTTGTCTTCTCCATGCCACAGTAGGCCTAGGGTACTGTGGCATCTTGGTATGCATTCTTTTTCACACAATTCTTGCCTGTTTTTTAGAAGCTCTAACTTTTAGAGCTTTAGAGATGGCTATGAAGTTCATTATGTGCATATTGACCTAGGTCAAACAAGCACAAAGGTGGAGAGGTTTTGGCAAGTTCCTTTGTCATGCATACTGTTCTCATTGTGTGAATGTGGTGGGGGGCAACTGGTGCAGGAACGCTGTGGGCTTCATCACTGATTGGCTCATTTGCTTACAATTTCTCCCAGCCTCATATGAAGACAAGTGTCAAGTTGATACATGCCAGGTACACCTCACAATGCTCTTTCTGCTTTACGATTTATGAGGTCTTGAATATGTTTTCCACAGAAAACCAGTTGTCTCAATCTCTAGGTCCTTGATGTTGTTCTGTGGCTTCACAGGTTTCTTGCATGATCAAAGACTGGAACCTGTCTTTGTTGTTCTCTTCTTTTGTTGTTTAGCAATTGTCATTTACACATGATTGATTTCTTCATTTGCCACAGCCCACTGCATTAGATAAGTTAACAAAGTGGATTCATATTTTCATGTGTGATTTGAGTCCCTTGGATCGTATTATGAACATTGAAGGTAATTTGGGATCTTTTGGTTCCTTGTTGTACAAAACAAGTTCAGGAAGCCAAATTTTCCAGAGTAGGTTCTGTTGCACCTTTCATCGTCCATGGGTAATACATAATACTCAAACTCAATCAGACTTGGCTATGGAGTGGTGCTGACTTTACTGTTTTTGTATGCAGATTGCATGCACAGGCCTTGACATTGGCAGCACTAGCTGGGTGTGCAGTGGTAGAATACTATGACCACCAAAGTGGAGAGAAAGCAAAGAAGTATGAGAAACACATTCAGTAGTTCCCTGCAAGTGGGAATAGTGGGAATTATACCTTGAATAACATGAAGGTGAACAATTGTTCAAAAAGAGAGGATCCCTGTATTTTAGTATATCCATTCATTGTACGTGGTAGATCCAATACTATCTTGTTTTGAGCAACAGCTGAACAATCTTCTAAACTCAAAGAGACTAAATAGTTCTAAGGCATTGCAAAGACTGCATTTGCATCAAGGCAATTGTTGACATGTTCAGTGTGATGGTATATTATCTACACCCACCACAATGAGCTGATGAAGCCAGTGGGTAGTCATGGCAGCATGTCACTGGTATTAACAAAGATGGTGATGGTCTGAAACTTGGTGACTGTCAAAAGGTTTTGTTTTCATTTTGCTTGAACTGACACAACAGTTGTTGATGTTCAAAGTGGTATTATGAAGTTTTCTTGTCCACCTCATACATAAAGTTGAGTACTTTAATTGGGTTTTTGAAAGATCTGGTTGGATCTTCAGAGAGATTGCTTGGTGGTGACTTGTGCATTAGTACCCAGGTTGTTACTGTGTTCCCATGGATCGAATGTGTCCAAATCTTAATGCTAAAACAGGAAATCAATTCAATAGTCCTGTTGTTGCAATTTGGAGTGTCTCTGTTTGCACCACAACACAGGCCTGTGTCTTTGGAACTAAGCAATCACTCTGCATTCGAAGCTGTGTTCACAAACAAGAGCATCAGGAGTGAGAGAAGAAGACCTTCACAAAGTTGCCTCAAGTAGCCTGCCTCATGTCTCCACACATATTCATGTGACCTTGCATGATCGGAGATTGAAAGTCCAAAGTGCTCTTCACATGTCTTCTACCATCTACATCAACAACTTCTATATCTGTGGTGACGAATTATGGAGCAAGAAAGGTAAGCTACTTTCTTAGTTAATTTGCCATTCCACATTTGCTAGATGTAGTGAGCACAACAACACAAAGGAACAGTTTTCTCAGCCAGTTTCCACTCTGTCAACCTAACTGCAAGATGGAAATAAGAGAGAGCACAGGCATCTTTGAAGCTCTCACAAAATGGCAAATGTCTAGAGACAAGGAAGATAGAGAAGTTACATGTTTCCAAGAAAGTTGAGAATTCACAACAAACAGATTGAGGATTTTGCAAGAGTGCAAAGAGAAAACTAGTTCTTCAACCTCTAGTCTTCTCCATAGGCACGAAATCGATATCTTTGCTCAAATGGTCCATCAAAGCAAAGCTGAGCAGAAAACCATTTGGGATAGCGGACATAATCACCAGCATAAAACCATGTGCTGTCTTTGCAATCCTCAGGCGTAACCTGCACAGAACCTTTGACTATGAAAACCTCTTCGTCCACCTTCCATTCCCAAGGGAACACACACTTGTCAGACTCCCATTTTGACCACTTGTTGATTCCCAGTTCTTCCATGCGCTCTTTGGAGATATTCTTCTCGCAGTGGATCTTGAATCTCTCCTCAACAGGCCTTAAGACTCTGGCTGTCACTGCAACAACTGCTGCTGTTGCTGCACAATGGTTCTTTCCAATTGCTAATCTACTAGAGCCTCCTCCAACTGTGCGGAGATTTGTACTTGATGTGAAGAACTGGGAGGAGGATTTCAGGGTGGAATTCTGCTGTGTGGATCTTGTCCCTTTGAAGGAAGAACGCTCTGGAAGAGAAGCTGCTGCCGGCTGCAGCCTAGTTTGAGTCACCAGCATTGCAGGCATGTCTGTGAGAGAAGACGAGGAAGAACTCGTCTACAAATCTCATACACGAAGAAAAATCCCAAAGGGAAAGATAAGGATCAAAGCCTCTCTCCCTAACTCTACCAGCCTCAGCTATTCTTTCTGAAAGATCGTGTAATCAATCAACCGAGCTTGCTCCTGAATTCCCCTGAGAAAGAAAACAGCAACAGCAGTGGAAGGAATTTTTTGATCACCCTTTCACGGCACGCTAGATTCTTCCTCAACCAGTCGAAACAGAAACAAAAAAATAAATCCGCAGAGACAGGGACTAACGGCGAAGAAAGGAAGCCTCAAAATTGCCAGGGAGAACAATAATCCTCGCAGAGCAATAAAACTAGGGACACAAAAGCAATTCGAAAGGATATAAGAAAACCAAACAAACCCAAAAGCACCGAAACAGAGCGAGAGAGAGAGAGAGAGAGAGTCCCCACCCTCGAGGCGGAAGAGAATCGTTAAGGTTTAGGACGGGGAAGAGAATAGAGAGAGGCCCACAAAACCCCTGGTGAGAATTAGGTTTAGCAAAATTAGGGTTAGAGTTTCCAGGGTTTCAAGAGAGAGCTTGGCCTGTCGTGCTTTTGAAAATTCCATCCCGTCGTTGATTCTTTCTTTCTTTCTCGCAGCTGATTCCTAGCGGATTAGACTGTTTTAGTTCTACGATTGATATGGTTTTTCTTTGGTAGAGGATGAGGAAGTTTCGTTGCAGCTTGAATGATTCGGTACCGATAGTATTCGCATCATGTCTGCTGCTGCAGATTCTTCTGTTGCTTGCGCTTGTTCAAGCTGTTGCTGCTGCTGATTCAGTGTTTTCCAGGAGCACGGGGATTGCTGCACCTCAAGAATGGGGTTTGTTGTATGACAGTGCAACAGCAACATTCGGCTGCAAAGATGATGATGATGATGCCTCCTCGCAGCATCATCGCCGCTTTGCCATAGAGCGTTTCAATGATAACTTTTGTGACTGCCTGGATGGAACAGATGAACCAGGTACATCGGCTTGTCCTGACGGAAAATTCTATTGCAACAATGTAGGATACGTGCCACAGTACGTGTTTTCTTCTCGCATTAACGATGGCATTTGTGATTGTTGTGATGGAAGCGATGAGTATGATGGAAGAATCAAGTGTGCAAACACCTGCTGGCAGGTGGGGAGAGAAGCCAGAGAGAAATTGGCCAAGAAACTTGCCATGTACAAAGAGGGTTTGCGCATCCGCAGGCGGGAAGTTCAGAATGCCAGGGTTTTGCACCTCAAACAGGAAACTGAAATTGCCTCCTTGAGGCAAGAGGAGAAGAGTCTTGGTAAACTGATTCAGAACCTCAAAGAAGCTGTAGAAAAACTGGAAAGACAACAGGAAGAAGCATCCAAGGCCATGGCAGCAAGTGAGAAATCAGAAACAGACCAAAAACCGAAGGAGGAGAAGCTGCCTGATGGTTCATCTCAGGATTCAGCATTTCACAACTTGCCAACTGCTCAAGTTTTAGAGGCACAGACTTCAGAGCTTAGCGATCATCATGATATGGATGTCCGCATCCACTGTGATGCTGGAGCAGAGCATGACTGTGAACTTGCTGCATCAGAAGAATTGCATGAGGAGGGAGACCCTGATTTGGCACAGCTATCTAGAGAAGAAATGGGCCGTATAGTGGCTTCGCGCTGGACTGGGGAAGAGATGGGCCTTGATACATCATATGCAGGAAGTGACCAGCTGGAAATGACTGTTGAGGATTGTGAGAAAACTGAGGATGAGCCTGAGGACAAGGATGATAATGAGTTCAATGGAGGTAACAAAGATGATGATCTGTGTGAAGGAGGCAATGGTTGTCGAGATCAGGGGGATGCAACTTACAGGGAGGAGGAGGAGGAACACCAGCCTGTGTTGAAACAGGAAAAACCTGCTTGGTGGACATGGTTTTGCTCAGTTGCTGAGATGCTGAGAAATCTCTTCACAAGGAGTATGGGTGACAAGTCAGAAGCAGAACAGGTCAGGAAACAATACTCTGATGCTACTGGAAAGCTGAGCAGTATAAAAGCTCGAATTTCAGAGTTGGACACAATATTGAAGGAAGACTTTGGGGAAGAAGGAGAGTTCGCTTCTTTCTATGAGCAGTGCTTTGAGCTGAAAGTGAAGCAATATGTCTACAAAGTTTGTCCATTCCAGGAAGCAACGCAATTGGAGGGCCACACCAGCACCCACCTTGGTGACTGGGATGGCTTCAAGGACAATTACTCCGCCATTATGTTTTCTCATGGTGAACATTGTTGGAATGGACCAAACCGCAGTTTGCGGGTCGAGCTGCAATGTGGGAAAAGGACACAGTTAAAAAATGTAGATGAGCCCAGCCGTTGTGAGTATGTGGCAGAACTCACAACCCCTGTTTTCTGCTCAGAATCAAGGGTGGAGCAGCTACAACAGGAACTGGATGGGCAACTTGCAGCAGCCCGTGATGAACTGTGATACAAGAAAGCACTTCTCAGGGAGAAAAGTCTGAAGTTCTTTCTTTATAGGAGTTCTCCCTTGTCCTCTGAGAGAGAACCATATTTCAACTTCCATTGCCCAATGCCCTCTAAAATTTGTAAATTAGCTTGGAAACCAATCTGTCATGCTATGACAACTACTGCAGAGTGGCCATGATTGCCACACACTAGACTAACACCAGCTTGGAACACCAGCTTGTTGAAGTGTCCAAGAGGAATGAGGAACCACAATTGGCCCAGTTACAGTTTTAAGGTGTTAGTATGTGTCTTATCCATTCTTCACAAAGCCTTCCTTGACATATAATACTTCTTTGTCCCATGTGTAAATCTCTCTACAAATCTCAGAACTGTCTTGGAGCAAATTTATTGAAGAATCTTAAACAGGAAGGCATTTTTGTCTTCACATGACAAGGTGGGTGGACATGGATCTCATGTTAGTTCCTCAGTGATACTTCTGCTTCTTTATTCCAACCTTTCTATAGACCCAACAACACTTTTGGATCAAGTGACCAAGTGTGAAACTGTGGAACATTTGTTGATGATCCAAATGGGCTCATGGTCAAAGATTATGGTAGAATGAAATTTGCTAGTGCCTATTTCTTGGTAATCCAGACTTACGGGAACCATGGGGTATTCAGCATTTTACCCAGCAAGTAAGGAAAGGTGAAGGGTTTCTAGGTTTCTTTTCTCATACTTGTCAGTTTTCAAATGTATTTTCTTCTTTCACTTCAAGGTGGTCTCCTGGCCTCTCTACAGAGCTCCACTAAGCCCTGTTGGCTGCCCTATGTTGCTAAAGTACCCTTTTGGATGTTTTGCTTTTAACTCTCTTGCTCTCTCTCTCTCTCTCATGCCTCTCAGATTCCAATTCTTGTGTTCTCATTGCTTCACAGGTGCTTTGTGTGATTTGCCTTCATCTGATTTGTATGTGATTGATAGGCTTATCACTTGTTTGTTGGCATCATTGAGCCTTGATTGCACCACCACATGAGCTCTCATACCTTATGCTCTGCATCCAGCAATGAATAGTATGCTTAGTGGGGATGCTATAACTACAGATGGTTTGTGTCTGGTTGCTTGTATCATCCGTATCAGTTGCCTTTTGTGAGAGATCTCCAGTGGTGCTCAAATGTGACCCCACAAAAATATTTCTGAGATCCAAGTTTAGTTATTTACTTTTTTCCAACCCCACCCATAAAACTAAAACTGGGACTCCAAATAAGTGGGAGACTACTAATTGCAACTGACCTGGATCAATCAAACTATCTAGCCAATCAACAGTAGGTGTAGTCTTCGCTGTGCCTTTCACCAGCCTCAGCAAACTGTGAAAAAATGTTAGGCCAAAACCATTTTGCTAAACCAAACCAGCAAGTTTTGACTTTTCTTCATCCAATTTTCATTTGCAAGGTCACATACTGAGCACCAGTGGAGTTGCTCTGAGTATAACTGTGCAACTTGTTGCTCCAATACTTGGGGCACAGGAGGCATGGACTCAGCAGCTCACACATCATGAATTGAGGTCATAAATTCTAACTTAGTTTGGGTCAGCATCTCATATGTCATGGACTTGGGTGTTGCTGGAAAATTTGTACTAGCCAACATCATGACCAAGGTCACCCCATTACTTCAGAACAGAAACTCAAGATGCATATCCAGATCCAGAAATTTTGGGCTGAATGTGATGTACATATCTACACACACTGTTGGAATCTGATGAAGTGTGTGGGTAATCTACATCGCTGGTGCATCTGCTTCTGCAATTGCAATACATCAACTCTCCTACTTAGGATCTGACAGATCCATTGCCCTTGTGTTGGGGCCTAGTAGAAGGCTTTAGAATATGCAGCTGCACAGCATTGAGATACAGGACTATAAGAGCCAGGAGGGCATCATGGTCACATGGTTTCTTTCAAGGAAAAGGCCAGAGCTTCCTGCATTTGTTAGTTGAGATTTGAGCATATAATTGCAACAGTGTTGTTCCCTTATAGAGATTTGAGTTTAGCATTGCTTGGCAGTTTGAGGCTCAACATCCCCTTCCATAAACCATGTGATCAGTTCAGCCATTGCTCTGAATTCTTCCTCTCTCCTCTTCCTAACAATAGCACAATGCTGAAAACCCATGTATTCTTCTCAAATAGAAAACCATATGGGATCTGTTGGCAAATCCTTCTCCAGATCCTACAACTCCTACACTTAAAGCCTTTGTCATTTTTTATATGCAATGAGCAATCTACTGATTCTCTGCAGTGACATGAAAGGGTCATGTAACATGTACAAACTTTGCAATAAGGTAAATTGTTTGGTCTTGGAATTGACAATTTGCTGCATGGTTCCCTTTCACATGCATAAATGCAAGTCATCAAAATAGCTTCCATGGTGTACACAAAGGATTGAATGTCATCAAAAATCAATTGGGTTTTACACAAAATTCAATGAGAAAAATGGGACCACCTGATCAGTTGTTGGGAAAGCAAGAGGCCAGAACATAGTATCACCACTTCCGAGCCTCTTTTCTAAACCACCTTTTCAGTGATGGGTATCCCAATAATAGCACGGGAAAGCTGCCAGCTTCCACACTTTTCCTGCAGTTGACATAAAATTCAGTATTGAGGTAGCACTCACTGAAAATGTTTCAATGATGCTGCAAAAGTAAATATAGGTCACGATGGTTAACAGACCAAATGCATCTGCCTCTACTCAATTGAACATACACAGCAATGTCTCCTTTTGTCATCTTGTGGTGTATGTATGGACCCATTTGCTTGTTTGTTGTAGTGCAAAGATTCTCTTGCATTATAGATAAAAACTGGCAACATTTCTGCTCAGTTCCTTTGCCAGATTTGATAGCCATCCCTTTCGATGCATCGCTCCCAGCTACCCGTGAGGTTGTTTTGTTTAGATGGGTTCCAATCAAGGTGGCCTATTTTCATGACAAGACTTTCCCCTACTTTGGCAACATAGCCTTCGAAATTGGCTTGCAAGATCTTTACTGGGCTCCGGCAATGCACACCCGTACGAGTTCTCACAGCAATGAGCTCTGCAATTTGGTCATGTAGACCAAAGTCGTAAAAATGATCATAGAATATCACTGGCTGCTCCAATCAAAAACAATGATGTCAGAGACAGATGAGAATGACCTTGTTGTAAGAGTCTGACAGTAGACATCTGCATCATTGCTATCACTGAAAAATAACCACAAGAACATCAAAAGACTCTTGCCCTCAAGAAAAATTCCAAACTTTGTCATAAGCAAAATAGTCAATTTCTCTATAAAGAATTTAGCTCAGCTGTTGTGCTCTCCAACCCATCAATAAAAAAATACATGGTTGCCTTACCGTGCCAGGGTGAGTAAGAATGTATGCATAACCCATCATGATCTTATCACGAGGGAAGGGCCAATGTCCCTGCAAGAGCAAAATGTGAAATCAGAATATATCATGACCAGCACTTTCATATGTTTCTTGCTCAAGTAAGAGCACTTGGTTTTGAAGAAACATTTCATCCAGAACAAGAAGGGTGCTTCCTAACTTTTTCTCTCAGACAGCAACAGAGACCCGACAGAGAAAAAAACTGAAGAGCACACCTGTGTTGAGCCAGTGTCATGGTTCTCAAGAAAGGTGACTGCCCGTGAAGGCCACCATCCCATGACCCCTGGTGGCTTGCCTTGAGGATCTATCAGCCTCCAAAACTCACCATGTAGAGCAGAGTGTAGTATGCCCTGTAAAAAAATTGGAAAGACAACCAAATCACTCCCAACAAGTGTCACGTCAATTGGATTGAAACCCTAAATGCATGTGAAATCAGTGTTGACATCTTTCAGACCTTTAAGACTGCAGGATAAACCATAGTTGCAGGGAAAAGAAGACCACTTCCAAGGTAGAAAAGACTCATGGTACTGTTGTACCTTGGTTGTCACATCAAATGCTGATGATGTCCCACCAGCAGCATTGATCCAGTTGATAATGCGCTGTCTGTGAGAGTCTGCACCCCAACCCTGAACCATTCAATACCAGGGCACACAAGATGCACCTAGTGATCTACAACCTGCAACCTTAGCATGGGGGTACAGTGGAACTGTACCATGACACATAACAGAAACAGAATCTTCCAACATTTCTAAACATGCAAAGAGTGTTGAGTAAGTTCATCAAGGATCTGATGGAAGTATGGCAGAACCTTGATTGTAGCACACTTGCCCACCCTCATAAGCCAGACTGTCCCAGTATTCACCAATTGCAAATGCCGGTGTGGTCGCCTCAATGTATTCCTTTACATATCCACCCCAGAATCCCCTGTTCCAAAAGAATTTGATGGGCATCAGATAACCCCTTGCAAGATAGATAGATCAGAGCTACACACAAATGTGCAAATGCTCCTCACTCAAATTTTGACTTCAGACAACTCTTTCAAAGTGGTGTAGTCATCACTTGTGACTTTTAGGATTAAGGAGAAAAAAAGCAGTAGACCCACCTGACAAAGTCTAGACGCCAGCCATCAAACTGAAAGTCATTCCGCAACCATTTCATCCACTCCTTGATGTCCTTCCGCACAAATGTTTGGGAATGGTCAATATTGGGTGCTGCATGAAAGATATCACCTGCAGAACGAGAAATGGGATACAGAGATGTGCGTGAAGGCTATCCAGGATCACCTAGATGCTGAGGGCATATACTAGCTTGTGTTGACATTTTGACCTTCCTAAAAAATAGTTTCTACATGCATGTACCATCAGAAGCTCTTACAATCAGCTGCAAAGTCTAACTGTGTACAAACACATAAATACCAGAGACAAACTATGGATGTGTCAAAGACACCCAAAGCAACATGCAATGCCCATGGTAGTATTACACCAGGTAAATGAAACCAGACAATTACCACTAGAAGGATTTCCACGGCCTTGGAAGTTTGGGTCATCTCTCACAATTGCCTCTGGGCCCCAATCAAGTTTGCCTCCAAACACATTCCAAACACCATTTGAGCCCTACCCATTTTTCACCCAGCCACAGTCCATCCACCACAGATACCAATCCCCATCATTCAGTATCAAGTATTCATATGCATCACAAACCAGTGAAGCAAAAGGGTGGGTGAGAGAATAGTTGGAAACCTGACCCTAAAAAGAAAAAGATCTGAATCTGCTCCTCTGGGAACTTCAAGCAATAGATCACAGTGTCATGTTACAGCAACTTCGCATAATGTGAACCCTATATAAACCATCTATCTATCAATCTGATAACCTGGTCAAAATGGCAGGCCCATCACCTGCTTTTGAGCACATCGATGATTGAGAACCACATCCCCAAGAACCTGCACCACCACCCAACAGTTCTCACAATCTCAAAATCAGATGGGTGTGTATATTGGGTCCCTCCAGCTTTTCTGCTTTTTCCATGGTATCCACCTCTATCTTCTCAGCCGAATATGGAATGTGAAGTGCACAACCAAAACAGCATGGAGAAATTCTGTATTCTGAAAACAGTGTGCAAATTGAGTAACCCGGAGAGAGAGATGTCTTCTTCACATACCAGAATGTTGTGGTTGTGCATTTCAGCAATACATTGCTTCAATTCGTCTTCTGTGCCATATGCCGAGTTCAGGTTGTATAGATCCCCTGGCATATACCCTGCAACATGGATACGCCTCACGAATTTTGAGTTTAGGGTGTAGGATTGGACTGCATGCTTTGTCTGTGCTATCCAGTTTCAGCCACATCATGAAGCTCAAATAAGCAAGTACTCCTTTGATGATGGTACTCAATGAAGAACTGGCAGCAGTTGACAGATTCCACTATAAAAGCTGCTGGAAATTTTGCAAAACAAGGGTGGCAATGCACAACAGAGTTACTAGAAGATTGGGTGGGTGGGTGCACACCTTGAGGGGCTACTGAGTGCGTAGGTGGTGGTAACCATATTGTAGTAATACCACACTTTGAAAGATCTGCTGCCTTTGGAGCAAGTTCCACCCACCAATCTCGTCTCCAGCTTTCCCAGTTGAAGCCTTGAAACTAGAACAACAACATATGTACCAATTGGGTTTAGTTCTCAGGAGCACAAATTGTTCTGTATTCTCTTAGCAAACTCTTGTGCTCATGATGATGTCAAGCCTTGAAATGCACAGCCACAACACAGAAGCCAAACTTGCTACCAAAGTGATGGGTATATGTTGTTGACACAGGAACACAACATAAACATGTTGTGACTGCACTCATCATCATTTGTGACACACTATTCTGTGTCACTAGAGGATGTTGACAAGAATTATTGGAACTTACCACAATCTCATGGCCTGTTCCAGTGCCTGATGCTGCAAAACAAGAGAACAATGGCAAACCTCAAGTCCAGCTCTGTAAGAAGGGGGGGAGTAAGCACAGACTGAAACCCACCATCATCAGGTTTCTCCAAGTCCAATAGATGATTTCAGTAGAAACAAGGAGTCATGAAACAACAATGAGATTCATTCATGCATGCAAAGTGAGAAAAGATTTGAGAGACGAACCCAGTTTGCCTTCTGCTTCTTCTGGGTCCTTTGCCTGCTTCTTGATGGTCTTTCTTTCAAGAGCTTGTTCAAGCACCTTCCTTTGTAAATCAATTTTTTGCTTCTCGGCTGCTTCTGCAGTGTACATGTCATCCTTCACCCTTGCCTTTGCTATGGACCACACATCTCCCGGGGATGGAAGTTCCAATGGCAGCATGGCTTCAACATCTGCAGAGCTCGGCAATGACTTCTTTGGTGGCAGTCCTTGTTGTCCCATATCAAGTCGCCGTTGCATCCATTCTGGAGTTTCCCTTCTTGGACCATTTTCCAGAAGGTCATGTCTTCTTGAGTCTTTCTCCAGAAGCATCTGCATGCGCCCACCACCCATTATCTGCTCCACAGCACTCTTACTGCTGATGGTTTCAACCCCAAGTTCTTTGACCTGCCTCAGCATATCCTCAGCAGTCATCGCACGGGTCTTCCACACTCCAGCTGCAGCTTCAGCTGCTGCTAATGATCTCTCCAGTACTTGATACTCAAGTCTGCTTGCCTGTGCTCTCTCATCTTCCACTTTCTGACCTGAAGTATTCACAGCTTGTTGAAGACCTTCCAACTGGGCATTGAATGCAACCCTTGCAGTCTCTTCTTTCACAGCTGTAGCATTCATAAGGACTTCAAATGCATGTCTAGAACTGTTCTCACATTCATCTACAGCCTTATCAGCAGCAACCTGGATCTCATGCACCGATGCTTCAGCTGCTACAATGCGTGCCTCCCCAGCTTTTGTCAAAGTTTTGGCAGCCTCAAGCTCTGTGTGAAGAGATTTAATGGCTGCATTGGCCACCTCCAGCTGATGAACTGCAGCAAGAAGACCCTCTTCCAATGACATAACCTTTTTCTCGGCATGAGATAACTCATGTAGCAACCCAATATGTTCAACTAGTGCTGCTTCCGCATTTTTAGCCTGTTCTTTGGCAGTTTCAGCAGCTGTAAGAGCAGAGTTGATTGCAACACCTGCTTCCTTGACAGCAGATGCAGCAGTATCATCAACTGTGTTCCGCAACCTTTCTAACAACTTGTGCTTCGAATCTGCAGCAGCCATAATCTTTCCTGGCGGCATGTGACTGCTGTGCTGAGAGAATCCAACCCCTTTTTGGCTCCCAACTCCTTCAAGAACATCTGCATTCTCACCCTGCAGAGTGAAGTTTACCACTGAGGAATGTGCTAAAGATGGCAAAAACCAACTGCAGAGTGGATCTAAACCCTAAACTGGATCTTTTTGGAGGACAGCAGGTGAGAAGAAGAGTGGGGGGTTCAACACCTAACCTTTGTTGCAGTAGCAATAATGAGGAATGGAGAACCATGTTTGTGTTGAAAATGCATCCGATGGAGTTTTTCAATTTGCGAGTACCTGAAAGAAAGCGCAAAGAATTCATGCCATGTCTTGGTCACTTATTTCAACAAACAAAGGGAAACAAATCAATGTCAACAGCACCAGCTGCTGCATGGAAGTTGGCATGTGGAGTGACTGAGAGCCTCTCATGTGTACCTCTCTGCAGCAGCAAATGAAGTCCTTCGCTGTGAGCACAAACTGTTGTTGTGAACAAGTGATTGCAGCGGATATGGACATCTTGAATAAGGAACAGTTTGCTGTAAAAGGGCAAGCACTGTGTGACTCATAGGAGAAGCTGCTACTGCTGCTGATGCCGGAGCCTTCTGTAAGACTCCAGACACATTTGCATGTGGAATTGCTGCCATTTTTATCTCCCCTGTAAAAACCAAAAAGTATCCGATCAGTGACCAATTGCTGAGAAAGATGAAAACGACTCTCAGGATGTCAGTTCACAGCACATCTGAACAACAGTAGAGTCAGTCAGCAAACAACACACAACATCAAGGGGAGAGAGAATTAGGTAATGGGTTTGAGGTATTCGGATGATCATCCCAATAGAGTGACAAATGGGAAGCATTTAGACCTAATCCATTGGAGTTTTGATTTCAAAGCACTTGCAAAAAAGTCTATGCCAAAGTTTGATCCCAATTCTAGAAACGGTCTTACAGAGCACTTACTGAGTGCTGTAAAATCCTGCAACCAGCCTGCATAAACCCTATTCTATTATGTACTCTGCCAATGCATAATTCTGCAGCTCAATTGGGTACCCATTGGATATTGCTTGCCCTACTCTGAAAACTGAGCCTTTGGATTGTCTCTGGAACAAAATCCAAGCTTTTCCATACCATACCCATTTGTTTGTCAGAGAGGGGAAGGACCTTCAAACACACCTCCAGTACTGCATCTTCTGAATTTGGACTCTAGAGGAAAATGGGTACTTGGGTTTCACCTGAAAAGGAAATGTGTTACAGAATTTCTCTTCAGCGGCACTCCATCCACAACACAAGGAGGATTCCTCTTGTCTGTCTGGTTTCAGCTCTTCCTTCCTTCCTTCCTTCCTTCCTTCTTCTCCCCAGCTGCTACAGACTTGAGACTCGCAAGCTCAGTGTGTGTAAATCACTCCCAAGAGACTCTCAAAATCTGCCTCCAAAACACAAGGACTCCAATTGACCCAAAAGCTGAAAGAAAATAAAATCCCCAAAACAGGACCTGCACCCAAATCATATAAAAAGAATGAACATCTGAAGAGAAAAAGATTTGCCACCACCACCTCTCTCTCTCTCAGAGAGATTTTGCTAAAATCCAATTTTTCCTATTTTCACTTCCCATCTCTGAAATCCAACCACAACTCCTGCTCAAAATCTTCTGCTAAAAACCAAAATCTCTCAAACCCACCATCTATTCACTAAGCTCCAAACCTTCAAACCTAGTACCAAGTAATTTCAGTACAATCAAAAAGCTGCTCCCTTGCTGTCTCCACTAGGCTACAACAACCTCAATAGCAGCAACTTTCCAATGTTACTCAACATTGACACCTCAAGTTCTCAACCCAACACCACCATCAACATCATCACCAACAAACACCCACCATCACACCACCATCACCAACTCTTTGAATCTAAAACAGATGCAAAACACAAAACAAAAGTTCAATAGCTTTCTATACCTGAATCCAAAAACAAAACAAAAAACAAAAACAAAATCAATTTTTTTTCCCTTGCTGAGAAAGGAAAGGATTGTACTGAAGCTGATGAGAGTTGAGTTTTCAGATTGAAACTTTGTTGTGTGTGGGAGAGAGAAGAGTGAAGAAGAAGCCAAAACTTGTGTGGGTTGTGTTTTGATTGTGTGGATTTGTATGTGTTTTGTTGTTGGGTTTTTTTTTTTCTTTTTTTGTCCCTTCCCATATCAAGAAGCTTTTGTTTTGCTTAGTGTGAAAAAAGTGACTTCACTTTTCCTTTTGACGAGAATTTCATCCCATTTCTTTCTCTCTCTTTTTCTCTTTCTCTCTCTCTTTCTCTCTTGCTTTTTCTTTTTGGGTTCCTATTTTGCTCATTTCATTTTCCTCTCTCATTTTTCCTCTTTGTTGTTGTGGTGTTTCATAGCAATAAAAATATTCATTTCATTTTTCCCTTTTCATTACCTCTTTCTTTTTTTTTGTTGTGGTGTTTTTTTTT
>Ga0209208_10004818_pt1 | contig 18969 bp, 20 predicted proteins | sample S1TSphfallax_3_FD_187694 | JGI IMG/M metagenome (GOLD analysis project Ga0209208, IMG submission 187694) | Host-associated microbial communities from peat moss isolated from Minnesota, USA - S1T2_Fd - Sphagnum fallax MG (SPAdes) (version 2) | ecosystem: Host-associated > Plants > Peat moss >... | reverse complement strand
CTCTCATCATTATTTGAAGTTGAAGGAAACTTTGCTCTCAGCTTTTGTGACTCAGAGAAATGAAATTACAGATATTTTGGAAAGAGGTACTATCATGAAGATATTAGATCATAGATGAGGGTTATCATCTGCAGCAGTGAACAAGTAGTGCCACAGTAATCTTTCAATCCAACCTATTTATAACACAATCCAAGATTGTGGAGAATGGATCTAATGAGAAATTGGTAGAGATCAATTCGTGTATGCCAATTAATATTCTTGCCATAATACTTGGTGATGCAGGCATTTCTCTATGGTATTGCTTGGGCTCCTTGGGTATGATCACAACCTTCTGAAGACTTATATGTTAACAAAGAAAGCAAATCTGAGATTCTTTTTCTGTTCCATTAGCAAAAGTATTGTACTTCACAGCCTCATTATGGTGAAGATTGAGAGTCCTTATTCTTAGTTATTGGTGTGATCTTGACAGGTACCATATCTCGCAGCATTCTTTGGAATTTTTGTTGTATTTGTATACCCTACTGTAAGTTGAACTGCATCTCAAAGTTTAAGCTTACTTGCTGAAGGGGCATTTGTTTAGATTACAATCATACACTGAATATCTGCACTTTCAGTTCCCTGAAGTCCCCTGCAGTGTTATCTTCATATTGAACAACAATGGCTGCATCTCTATATTTGTGTTGTGCAGATAGTCACCATAGTATCCAAAACAGCACCACCTAATGAACAGGTGTCCAATTTCTCATCGCAGTACCCTTGATTATAAAGTTATCAACATATTTAACAGCATGCTCATGTACTTTTTTTCTATTTTGGTTTGTCATATGTTTATTCCTTGATGTAGGGAAATATTCAAGGATTTATTTCAGCATCAAAGTCGTTTGCCAACATTGTAACACCTTTAGTCATGTGCCCAATAACTGGTATGAATTCTTTTTGCACACTTCAAAGTAGCCACATTCTGTCTGAAATTTAACGAACAGCAGGTGGGACTACTGATCTGTTGCAGTCTCTGAACATTCTTTTTGTGCAAAGCAATATTTACCATCTGGACTTTTTGCATTTTACCAGACCTTCAATATTTCACAACATTCTTGCAGACTTATAATAAGTTCATACTGAGTGCTTGGAAAAAGTTGAGATTGCATAGGTCATGTACATATGGATACTCAGAATGAAATTTTATAGTATTGTAATTCTCAAATATGTGTTGTTGACTGCATCCTGGAAAGTTAGTTGAATCATTTGGAAGTTGAAATTTATGCAGCAGGATTTTTATCAGAATTTACCCAATAGTCAGTCATGTAATGTTATTGACTTAAGATGATTGCTTTATGTGCAGCCCTGTTTCTCTCTGATCAAGCGCCCTTCCACTTCTTAGGCTTCAGCATCTTTTGTGCTAGCATTCCCCTGGTAGGTTTCACCCCTAGATCATGGAGAAATATACTTAGATATCATGGATCAATCTGTCTTGCAGGCAAAGAGCCTTACTTACTGCAACTTGGCTTTTATTTGAATTTCAGACCAATGATGTCAACTCTGTAAAGGATCACAGTACATGTGCATTCATTTTGAATCAGAGGATTAATCCCTCAGAAACTGGTAGAAGTATACTGCAATAGCCACTTTTATCAGTCAAGACAGTTTTAGTGAAGCAGCCTTCACTTGTGGTATACCCAGTAAGAGAACACTGCTTTCAGCTATGATCTAAATTAGTGTGAGGCATTTTTGGAATGCAGCTGGTGGCATTTTTCCTCTGCTGTTTTATTGGTCCATTGCCCCCTCCCCTTACAAGCACAAAGACAAACCAGTACATCGTAGTGCCATCAGATGAAGTGCAAGATCACGCTGCATACAATGTGCTGCCCTAACTCATTTGACAGGTCAGTATAATCCATAAGCTATGTTGCTGGGTGGTTCATCTTTTGAGCGAATTCAACCAGTTTTGACTTTACAGTACAGTGCAGAATTGCCAAAGACACAAAAGTATGTGTACAAATAGTAATGTGATTTTAAAGGTTGATAGTCTATTTGTATGTGTACAAGTCAGCTTTTTGCCCTCTTCGCGCTGTGCAAGATGTTTTCATTATACAAGAGTCTGCTCTTGATAGTGATCTTTTTATTTACCTGATGATTATCGATGCAGCTCAATCTTCTTCTCAGAGAGGACAAGGGTAAGCTGGAGGAAGCTGGTTATGCACAACTTATTCGCTATGGGTGTCCATCTCAACTCGTTTTATCAGCATTCAAATATATTTGCCATGACATCTCATCAAGACATCAAACTCCACCCTTTATATATCAGCAATCAAAGATTAAGAAAAAAAACTCCTTTCCTGCATAGAATCTCTTGGATCTGGCTGCAATCTCCTCTTCCAGAAAGTTATGGTGCCTGGTGTATCTGCGCATACTGAAAGATATTCGGCTACAAAGTTGTATACATTTTCACTTATCTGGGTGTAAAAAAAACAAATAAGGTTCTCGTTTACAAAATTTTACTTTCATATTTAACTTGTAGCCAAATCTGGCTAAATCTCGTATGGATGATCGCCATTTTGGCGATACCAGAAATTTGACAGAAAATTCTTTTTGGCTTCTTTCTGCTCGTCTCTTGTGCTTTGCATGTGTGTGTTTGTTTTGGTGTGGTTTTGTTTCGTGGGCTTTTGCGAAGGAATGTGCTCATTAGTGCAGGAAGTGCAAGTGTTGAGTGCAGGGCGCGGTGGCCACGAGCCTCCTGCTGCTACAGCTTCCTCCTCCTCCTTTTGCTGTTCACAAGTCCCAAAAACTTCTTCTGCCCAAGGCTCTTGTTCCTCTTCTTTTTCTTCTTTTTTTTCTTCCAATAGTGCAATAACAGCAAGCTTGCAGACAGCAGTAACTATTCAAGAAGCTGGGGAGACACAGAAACAGGAACAGCAACGACGACAACAACAACAGCAGCAGCAGCAGCAGCAGGTGCCGCAGGAAGCATGGAGCAATTTCCCAAGGGATTTGATGGTCGGAGCCATCCTGGGAGGAGTGGCGCACACCCTGGTGGCGCCCGTAGAGAGGGCCAAGTTGTTGCTCCAAACGCAGGACAGCAATATGGCTGTCATGCATGGCAAGCATACACGCTACAAGGGTTTGATGGATTGCATTGTGCGAATTGCCAAAAATGAGGGTATTCTCTCTCTTTGGCGCGGCAACATTACCAGCGTTCTTCGTTATTATCCCTCACTGGCGCTCAATTTTGCTTTCAAGGTTTTCCTCCTGCTCTCCTCCCCTTTTCATTGTTCCCAAAGCTTAAACCTCCTTGCTCTTTGTTCTCATGCCTTGCCATGAATTGCAGAGTCCCCCTTCGGATCCTCTTCTCTCTTTATCCTCTCACTCTAGATTCTGGGCTTCCCGTCAAATCCTCAGTTCTCTAGAGGAAATCCAGATTGTGCATATAAACTGTTTGAACCCTAGAAGATCCCACTACTGAAATGTTCTGGATTCCCATTGCTCTTTCTGGATCTCCTCTTGCTCTGTCCAAACTGACCACACCACAATAGTAAGCCCAGTCTTCTTGTACTCTTTTCAGCTTATGCACAGTTTTTATCACTTCTGCAGCCCTTGTCCTTTCTCTCCACATCCTTGATTGGTGTGCAATCCATACCTGGATCCTACATGTGTAACTCTGTGTTTGACATGCCTTCCAAAACAACAGAGGTGAAGCAAGGCTTGATCAGAGGGGAAAACTGCACTAGCAATCTTCCACACCAGTTCCACAGCCAGACTTGCTCTGGCCTTGCTATCTGCCTTTTTTGCTGTATAAGTTTTTCATCTGTCGTTATTCCCCCTCTGTATATGAGCAGAAATCTGTTGGTTTTTTCTAAATCTCTAATGCTCCACACTGAGGCAAGAAGCTGTAACAAAAGCTGAGCAATGGAGCTACTGTAGACAAATGCAAACTTGACTACAGTAAATGTGTGCCATATTCCAACAAAAGGTTGTCAATTGCAAAGTATGCAAGGATCAGAGCAGAAATAATGGAAAGATGAGAGGCAATAAGTTAGAGTTGGATGCCCATCATCAAAAGGCTTATTGGAGGTGACAGGGAGATACACCTCAGACAATAAATGTATCAGGAAAAGCTTATGAGCCATTTCAGCTTCACATCCATGCATCTTTCTGCAGTTGCAGCACATAATGGGCTTATAGGTGGATCTTATTGTGTGGGAGAGGCTTTGTAGACAAAACTCCACTCCTCCTGACAAAGTATATCATTCCTTTTTGAGTTTTGTTGACCCCTCTGCATGATCCTAGAGCTGGACTTGTTTGAGGTCTGTGATTTTGAGAGAAAGAGAGGTTCACCATTTTGCAGTAGGATAGAAACAGACACTTCAAGCTTCTGACAAAATGCTTGTTGGCCTTTTAAGACAAAGGATCTAGCAAGCCTGGTTTTTTCTTTGGTAGAGCTGTATTCTTGGGTTCTGCACAAGTTTGTATTTCCTGGAGGTTGTCTTGTGATATGCTTGATGATATCTTTCATGCTGTTACATTGACTTTTCTTGTTGAAGGATTGCATTCACAGGCTTGAAATTCATGACATTGGTATTAGGGTGACATCTGGAGATTTTTCCAGGTATCCAGATCTTTTGCAATGAACTTGTTTGGGAATACGAGTCAATATACTGAAAGGATGTGTTTATCTTTTATGCAGGATTTGTATCGGACAGTGTTGACGTCAGGTCAACCCTTTGAAGAGGGAACACTGTCTCGTGCTCCTGCAAATTTTCTGTCTGGGGCATTGGCAGGTTGCACTAGCTTGGTCTTTGTTTACCCCTTAGACATTGCACATACACGCTTGGCTGCTGACATTGGACATCGGGAGGTCCGGCAATTCCAGGGACTTGTGCACTTTCTCCAAACCATTTACCGGAAGGATGGCTTTCAGGGAGTCTATCGTGGCTTCCCAGCCTCAGTTCAAGGCATGGTGGTACAATGGAGTGTTTACTTTGGAGGCTTTGATACTGCAAAAGACCTTTTGGCCAAGAACACCTATGTTTCCTTTTCGAGACGGTGGCTTATTGCCCAGGCTGTGACAACTATGGCTGGTCTAGTATCCTACCCCTTTGACACAGTGCGCCGCCGAATGATGATGCAGGCTGGGCTTGAGAGGAATATGTATTATAACACGCTTGATTGCTGGAAGAAGATCTACTCCAATGAGGGAGTTATGGCCTTTTATAAAGGGGCATTGACAAACATGGTGCGGGGAACAGGAGCCGCTCTTATTCTTGTGCTCTATGATGAGATTCAGAACTACATGCATTGGATGGGGCCCATTAATTTGGAGCATTGTCATGAGTAGGGCAACGAACATATCAGCTGTATCTTGATTTATTGAGCAAAAGACCAACTAAGCATCTTTTGGGGGGTGAATTTTGCCACTAGCCCTGAAGTTTTGCTACATGATTAGAGTTAACGGAGGCGCAAATTTTCTAGATTTACCTCCTATAGCTCATGCTGCAAGTCAACAAGAGTCCTCTGCTCTTGGAGGTCAAGCCTCAGCAGCCTGGACTAAGGTCACCCTTGGATTTGCAACATGAAGCTGCATTGATTTACAGAAACATTTGGTAGCCAGGCTATGTTGAAAATGGAAGGAAAGATTCTGTCAGGTCTACCAAGAATTGAAGGGAAAACAACTCATAGAGATACGTGAGTGCATGTCATTGAAACAAGTGGAGACACTTGCAAAATTGGTGCCTCATGACTGTGCTCTTTCTCCAATTTTCTCCCACTTTACATCCAAAGACTTCAAGAGCTCTTATCCCCTTCCCTGCCCCCAAAGATGAGAGAACAGAAATCAGAAACCAGAGAGGTGTTAGCTGCATTCAATGCTCAGTTTCAGTGTTTCTAAAGCATGAGTCATTACCTCCTATTCTCACCTCAAACCTGAACTACAATTGTCATGGGCTCCTTGATTGCTTCTCTACACCATCTCATACCAAGCAAAAGTTTTTTGTGGATTGGTATCATTGTATTGATTGTCAATTCAACTCTTGGTGCAGATTTCCCTCTGGCTTGTTTGTTAAAAAAACTCATATTGACTTCCTTCTTGAGGGCTATATGAAGTGCAACCATAGCCCATATGCCATCTCTTGCACAAAGATTTTTCAAAGATATTCATATTCCTCCATCATTCAATTCTCCCAGCATTTTTTAAGCTGCTAAAGAAATGGAAGTTGGGATTGCATGATCCCAAGTTAATTGATTTGACCTGGGTTGCAACTAATCTGTGGTAATGATTATTCTAACCACTTAATTAATAGAGGCTTAATATGGAAATATGAAATCCAACTGTCTATTGTGAATATCAACATTTATATGTGTGATGTACTAGAGGTATGTGTAGAGGAGCTCAAACTGAGGGCGAAGTTGAGAACTCCGAACGAAAATAATAGATCTGAAAATGCCAGGGCACCAAACTAGGTCTAACTTGGTATTCACAGGAGTTTCACCCCAAGTTTTGGATCTACCTTACCTTGTGCCTTTAGTGCTGGTCATTTTCTTCATTTAATCAAAGACTTCTTCAGAATAAGATCGTTCAGGTCGTCTGAACTGAAGGCCCAGTTGCATGAATTGGTACCCACTTTCGCTCAATTTTCAGCTACACAGAAATCAGGGATGAAACAAGGATTAGAAGGTCAAACTAGGGCCCAAAGACAGGGTGAGTTTGCAGATAACTCATTATATTTTACCCATAATCTTTGAGCTCAAAAGTGAGGTTCACATCAGGGCCATAATCTGAGGTTAAGAGCCGACAGGTCATATCTGCCACGTACGCATTATGGATAAGTCCCAAAACGAGTGGCTACCTGCTGGAACTCAAGAAGGCAACCAGGACATCCTATTGTCCAGATGGCACGTCAGCATCCAAGGAAGCTTGCTGAGTATATCTAGTTGACGTAGGATTGAACACGTGTCAGGAAATAGTGAATCCTGACCCTTAAAGCTTAAAAGCTGTGAGTGTGGTGCTGGTTCACTTCGCAGTTGAAAATTATTGTTACCAAATCCCAAATGGGAATGTGGTTACATTTGGGATTGTCAGATTGGGTACCCTAGTTAAGGCCACTGGCAATAAATTGAATAAATAGATACTAAGTTAATAATAAATAGTGGGCTAAGTTATTAAATAGGTACTTGCTAATTAATAATTTGGTTATAACTGCGCCGGGTTATTTAACAGCTCCCAAATAATTAGAGGAGTATATATAATAATTATTAGGCTTATTGATTTGGGGATTTTATAAATGATTTTATTCAAAGCCAAATTGATGACTTGATCAAAAAGTCGAGATTCGAACCCTTAACCGATTGCAAGGTAGGTAGTTTTCACTGCTAGTGAATTGTGGGTCGCGACCATTAGACAAGTAGGTAGTAAATTCCATCAGGTAGGTATCTAAATAGCTAGGTTCGTTTCACACATGAAGGACGCACGCACGCACAGAGAGAGCTGCATGCACAGCGCACATCACAAAGTCTCCTCGCGCTCGCTTTTCTTCCGTCTCTCCGCGCACAATCTGTTGCGCTTCTTATGGAGATTGTGATAATAAACGGATCCCGTTCCTGTTGTCGATCTCAGAGGAACTTTATTAGTTGCAAATTATGTTTTTTGGGTTCATGTTTCCAAGAATTTTGCCGTTGAACTTTTAGGGTTTTCATTTTCCTTGTACAATAGACCTTAGCAGGACGAGCACAGGAGACGGAGAGATCGCTCGTTCGTCTCGGCGATTGGATTTTTGTTATTTTGTTCAGGATTGGCGTTTTTTTGTTCTATTTTCCCTCGAAGCCACGTAATCCAAATCGCGGTATTTTGAGACTTTTGTTCTGTTATCGGGAAGTGCAGCAGACTGGATGCAGTCAGGGAGGGCGTGAGGGAGGATTAGTTGTGTCGTTGAAGAAGGAAGAAGAGGGAAATGGCGCACAAGAAAAGGGTTAAGATTAGTAGACCGCGGCAGCAAAAGGTTTTGTAATTTTCGATCTTGGTTTTTCCCCCGTTCTGTGTGTTGTTGCTACAGTGGGAGAAATTGGAGTTTTGTGAAGTTTAGAGGTGAAACTGCTTGTCTGCTTGCGAGTATTAGGGTTTTTCTCTTTCTTTAGGAAAGCAGGCTGGCTGCTGTGCTGTTGGCTGCTGTGCTGTTAACAGTCTGGGAAAATAAAACTCTTTGCAACAATGTTGTCTGTAATGGGTGGCGATTTTGTGCTTCCGTGTGGATTGTTGACTTTGTTTCCGTCATTTTGATTGTGAATGGGGTCAGGAAAAGAAGACCTTGGATATTGCCAATTTGAATGAGCAGTTGGATTTGTTAGGTCTCAAAATATGCCCTGTTACTGCAGATGGCAACTGTTTTTTCAGGTGAGTCTTCGTCATGTAATTTGAGCCCCAATTTTTTTTTCTAGGTTTCTTTTCATAATTTTTTTTCGAGTCTTGAAGATGGTGGAAAAAGAATTGGTGAGAGAACAAATTAGGTCAGATTGCTGACTTCCATTTGCAGTATAGAATAAGCACACAATCTATCCATGATTGGTTTTTCCACGATGAGCAGACTTAGGTCAGATCCCTAGTATTTTTTCTGGTGTGTTTCTGGACAGGATGATATATTCATGATTCAGAGGTAAAAAGAGCTTGGCCCTGACTTACATAGAGCGATGAACTCAAGAGCAATCGAAGAATGCAGTGTTTGATGAGCAATGGGTGTGAGTGCCACTGAGCAGAGCTATTGCAGATCAACTAGATGGACAGGAGGAGCAGCATGCCATATATCGACAATCAGTTGTTGATTATGTGCAGGTACAGTGCATGTTCATTGGCTGCTGTAATTCTCTGCAGAAAGCTCTTGTTATTATGTTGTAGTGGCCGCGCAATTAACAAAGGCGCTGTATGGCTCACACCAGAGCCGTTATTGTCCCTCTTGTTTGTTGGTATTTAACGCTCATCTGGGTTCATCATATGCAGGAGCACCGAGAGGAATTTGAGCCGTTTGTAGAGGACGAGGTGCCCTTCAATGAGTATTGCAGTGCCATGCGGGAAGATGGTACATGGGCAGGGCACATGGAACTGCAGGCAACGTCCCTAGTAACAGGTTGCAATATTTGTATTCATCAGGTAAAAGCAGCCATGCTCTTTACCATTTATCAGAAAGAATATGGTTTACAGTAGGAAAATAGTGGACTCAGATTTTACAGCTAATTATTACTACGACTTCTGTGCATCTTGTACTTTGCAGCTCAAGACCCCCAGATGGCACATTCGCAATTTTGAAAGTGTTGATACTTTTACACTGCATCTGTGAGTTTTCCATGTCCTTCAGTTCTGCCATTTGGTTTTGCATTGGATGGGTGGGTGTGTATATCATATATTGATGAACTGTTCGTTCTTCATTTTGAATCCACTCATTTTATGGGTTCAAGTCCAGCTGTAGCAGTCATTTCTGGATGGAAGCTCATGTAATTATTTACTTCTTGAGAAATGTCTCTGAAAACATTTACATAGCTGCTTTCAGATGTCTTTGGAAGATTTATGAGTTTTGAAAATTAATTGTCATTCATGGGAGTTATTCTTCCAAGGCAGATCCTATCATGATGGAGAGCACTACAATAGTGTTCGGAGATTGGATGATGATGGAGGATGTCGGGCAAAACCCATCAGCATTGAGGTGAGGAGTTTGTATTCATTTAGTTCTTAAACTATTTTTGCATGTTTGATGAAGGTAGATCTTGATAGGTTAAGCTCTTCTCATTTTTGGAGGCTCTTTGTCAAACAATACACTCATGAGCAGGAGCATAGTTGACATCTCTCTCAAGCAGTATTGTGTCTACTTGTTGAATGCAGGGGGATAGCAAGCCTTCCACCAAGCCACCACCATTGCCGAAGGACAAGTTGAATCATGGAGAATGGGATGTGAAATCTGTGATGGAGAGCACTGGATGCAGAAATGTGGACAAGGTGCAGGAAGTGAGTCTCTTCTTTTTCTGATTAGCTGAATTTCATCGGTTCTGTCTTGAGCAAGAAATGTCTGGTCTTCACTGGAAATGTGCACTTGCAATGGGAGGCTATCTTTGGAAGTTCGCATGACTGTTTGTGAAGTAGGAACTAGATAAGTTAGATGGGCAAGGTACAGATAAGGTTCAATGGGAACAATATAGACAGCAGGCCTGTTTCAAGGCAGGTTTTGAACTTAGTCATTGGAGTGGTCCTATACATGGAGGAATTGCAGATGATGCTTTCATGGTAATGGTTGGCATTATTTCTTCACATGAAATCCAAGATGAGCCCAGCTTTGTTGCAGTACTGTGGAACATCTAATAGATTTGGTGTGGAAGCCATTTACTTAAATGTATCAAAACATGAAGCTTTTGTTGCAAAAATGTTTACAGGTCGGGGGTGAACAAATACTTTAGGCAGTGGGGTGAAGACAAGCGACATCTTGAGTTCTGATTAGGTGTTGTTGTGGTGAGGGGATATGGACAGGTTTTGCAAGGGGTTAATGGTGACACAGATGCAGCAGTTGAGTTTCTGACAGTGGAGTGTAGTGATGTTAGTCCTGCATGCTCCTGTCAGGGAAGTTCCCTCTCTTCAGAAGCCAGTGGTATGCTCCCCCCCCTTTTGCCCCAGCATCTTCTTCCAGCAGAACTTAGTCTGTCCAGCAGTTTGGCTTCTATTTAGTAAATTCAGATTGCATCAACTCAGCATTTGTAGTTACAGATTTTATGGTTCTTAGAGACTTAGAGATTTTCTGGTTGGTTGGCACAGGTGAGACTTGTCACAACAGTTCATCTACAACAGCACAGGGTGATGATAACAATCCAATGACATCAGAGGGTTCCTGCCTTGTAAGTGAAACTCAAGAAAGGTCTGCTTTTGATGCGGCAGGTCAAAATGCAATCTTGCCACTGAAGGTATGTGGGTCATTGTGTCTGAAATCAAAGTCTGGGGGTGCAAACTTTGAAATGGGTTGAAAGTTACTTTGGGCTTTGATTGATGACATTGTTTTTCTGTTGCCTCCATGTTGGTGAGGAGTTTCTCTGCAGTCTCAAAGGTGACAGGGAGTGAAATGTGTCAGTGGTTTATTGTGGCACAGGGTTCAGCTATGCACAAGGCATGCCTCTGTGGGTCTAAACGCAAGTATAAGTCTGGCTGTGGTACCCAATGTCCTAAGCTTTCCATAACTTCTGTACAAAGGTTGTTCTGTCTAACTCATTTAAGTTTCCTGACACAATTTGAGTTATGTTCACATGTGATGTTTCTGCTTGAATGAAACATTTAAAATTGTGTATTTTAGCAATATATCAGCAGCTCAATTTTTATCAGTATTCTTTGCTAGGAGCATTGTTCGTTCATCTGATAGTCTGAAATTTGCTGGTCCATCAAACCCAGCATGCCCTGCTCTTGACTGGTTCAATTTTGGCCTACAACATGCTTTGGAAACTCATTCCACTTGTATATTGGAAAAGTCTATTGATTTCCAGGGTGATGTTCACATACCTGTGCTTGTGTTTGTGCAGGATGGATGAAGTGCCATCACATAGGCTTAGGAAGCAAAGGTTGAAATTGGCAAAAGATCATGGCAATGAGCCTGTGCACAGTAATGTTCCTCGGGCTGTTGATATGGGAGCTCTTTGCATTTGAGCCAGAGATATCTTTTGAGAGCATGCTGACTCAGGGTAGACTTTACAACAGAGTTATGACAAATTTTGCCCCACACAAAGGGTTTGGGGTGGGTTTCACCATTGTTAGTTGGTAGAGGACAGAACTACAGGAATACAGGAATGGGATATTCAGGTTTTAGGTTGACGTAGTCATTGTGTAACTAGATTTCCTTTTCTGTACATTATCAAATTGAGGGGAATATGTAAATATCAGCGGGGTTTCCAAACAAGAATTGGGAAATGACCCTGTGCATAACAACGATTGTAATGCAGAATTTAGCACTTCTACACTACATTCCACACAGTTAATGGATTCACTCTGTTGGAACAGTAATCCTTGAGTTTCATCAAACAATTGTTGAACAGTTGCAGTAGGATTAGATCAACAGTAAATACATATTGAGGATGCAATTGAAGCACTTGTTTTGCAATGCATTCTCACCAACATATCACCCATATTCTACAGCCAGCAAAAAAAAGAAGTCATGGAAGAATAGAATTTTCATAGTGCATAATTCGGAAGAAACTGTGCCAAACATGAAGTGTGTCCAAAAAGAGGAAATGGACAAGTTAAATGCGCCACTGTTACAGTAATATTGCAAATTCCAATTATGAAATTCAAGTCCTTCACCTACTAAGCCCTGGTCACTGAAGATCTCCTTTTAAGCTCCTAGACAGTAGAAGGGTTGAAAATCTTTCATTATGAGGAAGGTGAAACATCTCTTATTTCCTCTGTTGATGCTTTGGACATTCGTTTCTGTTATAAGGTGTCATTGTAAATTGCAACAAAACAATGAATGACTAATTAAAGTTAACTTAGGACATCTGCAGCAATTTTTACCAAAACAAATGCTCTCGAATCTGTTATGAGCAGAGAACGGGAATCGCCTGATTGTGTTCTATGGTTGTGAGGTTGTCGACAGCTTGAAGAATGCTCCTCTTGTAGGTTTACTTGATACTCCATCCTGAACAGCATCAAAGTGCACACGCTCCAAAATCAATCCCATAACAGCTAGAACCTCAGCTGAAACCACTATCCTGCAGGACCCAAAGAGGTACATCAATATCAGCAGATGCTGACAGGTCTGTCAGAAAACTCACAACATAGTTCCAAACGTTGCAAGATAATCTTCCAGGCAGGGAGGGATATTAGAAGTGTGGCATGGACAGGAGTGTGGCCACAACATTGGATTTGTCATTAGGTTCCTCTCCCTCCATTTCTTCTCCATGTGCAACTGCACAAATTCTTCCACAGAGGATCCCACTACATCACAACTGCAGAGAAGCTCTGGTAGAGCACCAATTGCAGCCGGGGTGCTTCATGGATTTGAACCTTTGCTGTGTACAGGATGATGAGGAGATTCCTTGGAAACTAACATGAGAGTAACCAGCAGCTCATGAACCACTAAGCTTTCCACTAGGCAATCAGTAATCTAAGAAATCCATCGTGATGCACTCACTGATGGGTGATCAAAAGACCTCCTTTAGACAGTGGGAATCTTCACAATGTAGAGAATCTGTGTGCATCTAGGTCTTGGGGAACCAGCGCAATAGAGCCAACTGCCCCCAACAAACCAAGAGAGCACAACCAGCCACTTTGATCTGAGCTTTGATTTCACTTGGGGCATCTGAAGTGATATACACGACATGCTACATAAAAAAAAGATAAGAATTGGACAGACAGGGGACCACAACCAAAGGCATGTGAGTTCAACCAAAGAAGATGAATAAAATGCAAGAAAGGGAAGGAACAGTGGGTACATATGGGGAGAACCAACAGATGTTGTGCTGTTCGTCATTGCCACACTTACAGTGGAAGTCAAAATTGTGCTGTAGAAACCATGACTTTACACATTTTACAAGGTGCTCTTTCCAGAGTCTTAATTCTCTAGATAGGAATATGCAGGCTTCCTTCTGTGAGAAACTTGAGAAGCCATGATGTGTTACTATGTGAAACAGCAACAGCAAGCATTTCACCATCCTAAAACATCTGGCCCAGGTACCAGATGTAGAGTGACCAATTGCTGAAAGTGGAGCAGAAAGCTAGGACACAACACCCTCTGGTCATCAAGGTTTGTGGAAATCTTACAAATGGAAAAAAAAACCCCAAAAGCATTTGTGTGCAAGATCCCAAAGCAAATTATTTTTCTTGTGGACAGCTTGTGGAGCTAGGCTTCAAAATTACGGTGGGTGATTTTCTTGAGGACCGTGACTTGTGCTCTAGCACCAGCTGATCAGCAAACCAATCAAGGCGCTCCCGATTGCTGGCAATCAGAGGCATTCGACCTCCAAATGGTAGGTGCTCCATGCTTTTGTGATCAAGGACTTCATCTGCCAGCTGCATCAGTCTCTTTGTGTAAGGATGACTTCCAGCATCCATCTCTGCAGATGATCTGCTATGCAAGCCTGACATCTGTTTCAATAAACCACCATTGTGAACATCAGTCCAAATCCCAAACAATTGTTTTGATGTCAAAATCATTGCAATGGACCATACATACAGCTAGTTCAGACACACAAGAGGCAAACAAGACAGGGAGAGAGTAGACACAGGAACAGTGCAGGTGGAATTGCTTTCAGACTTTCCAGACCCTCAAGGATAGAATTTTCCTTTGCATCAGCAGCTTCATGTAATTGTTGCATTCCACAATTTCAAAGCATACAAGAAGAACTCTAGAGTGCATGCTTTTTGCTTGCACTGCACAATGTTGCAGGCTCAAGAAGAAGCAGGGGATATGAAACACCATCTTGAAAGCACAACCCATCATTACCTGAATGCGAAGATACTGTTGCCGGAAATCACCAAATGACATGCTGACGGTATGATCTACCATATCAGAAATGCTGTCAAGGACAATATTGGCAATGGGTTTCACCCACTGAAATGTTCCCCATCCCCGCACTGTGTTGTAGGCGTAGGGCTGGTCCATCTGCCCCGTTCCAAGAGACAGGACCAGCAAGTCGTTCACTCCTTGTACCCGAGGAAACTCCAGCTTGTTATGCAGCACGTGAGTGACGGCGGCTGCTGTGGGATTTTGCATCACAACCCCGCCATCCACAGCGGTACAAGAGGTGTTGCCGTCCACGGAAGTCATGTAAGCGGGTTTGAACAAGGAAGGCACGGCAGTAGTGGCTCGACAAACTTCCCACAGGTTGAAATTCCACGTCTGATTCTCCAGAGCGTCGGCTCTGGAAAACAGAAACGGTCCTGCAGTGGCGAGATCGTAACAAGGGATGAGCACTGGCTTCATTGTATCTCTCAGTGTCAGAGGTCTTCCGTCGCGTATCAAGTATTGTTTCAACAATGCCTCCAGGCGCTTGCTGGAGAATCTGGGGCGCATAAGCCCCCGCAATCTGGACCACATTCTTGATGTCGGAAGAAGCTGGTTGAAGAAGACACTCCTTCCTTTCTCGGCAATCAGCTTCCAAGTCTCCTCCGCTGTGAACAGGGGCCTATTGTTTGCATCGCACGCACAAAGCATGGTTGCCAGAATACCGCCTACACTAGTCCCGGCAACAACATCAAAATAGTCAGCAATGCGAGCTTCAGAGTTGCCGCTCTTGCGCTTCAGAAGCTCCTCCAAGTACGCCAACACACGCGCTGGTATGATACCCCTCAACATTCCGCCGCCTCCATCAATACTGAGAATACAAACCTTGCCTCTCTCTCCTCCTCCTCCTCCTCCACTCTCCCATACCTGCTGCATAGCTGCTGCTGCTGCTCCTCCTCCATTCTCCTTCACGTGGAAACAATCCCGGTGCAAACACTCGTTATTATGTTCACCAACTGCTGCTGCTGCTGCTTGCCATTCCACTCCCGGCATAATTCTGAACTCAATCAGTAGAGAAAAACACACTCCCTCTTGAAAAAATCTTTCCCTCGCCTCCCAAACTAGTAACGTCTAGCCGTCGTCAAAACACACACACGAGTTCCACGCCTGCCCAGTCTTCTTCTTCTTCTTCTTCTTCTTCTTATTCTTAAAAAAAATCACGCACTACGACTACTACATTTCCACAACAAACACATATGAACAACGACGAACATCACACCGTCTGATCTTCAAACAACCTCCAACAAAACACAAAGCGGACCAAAAACACAAACCAAAGAAGATATATGTATACTCCACACCAGCATCAACAGCAGTCCAATTCATTCTACCGTTCCAGTCTCCTCGTGCTCCCTCCTGCTGGTCTTCAACGGAATACTAGAAACTAAGGAGGAAAACAGCACCAAGACACACGAGAAACGCACACATAAATGCGTTTTAGAGAAGACGAAGGAAAGGCAGCCAGCGAACTCGCTCTTGTTGTTTTTGTTGTTGTTGTTGTTGTCGTGGCGGAGGCACAAAGGAAGGAAGGAAGGAAGAACGTTGAGAACATTGCAATGGCGACATATACAACGCACTCTCAACGCACCTGCAATGCACTCTCAACATAAAAAACAAAAAGGAAGAAGAAGAAGCAGAAGACCAGGAGGAGAATAGTTAGGAAGAAGGAGCTCCTTCAGGGAGAGGGGTGGCCCTCATTTTGTGCCAAACCCTTTTTTGGCTGCTTATATACATAGCCAAAAAGAGAAATTCTAAATTCAAAGTGGTTTTGGGAAATTTTCAGTAGCCATATGATTCGACCAAAATTTAAAGAGAAATCGCCAGAGTTCTTCTATACCTGCATAACCAGGTAGGTAGCCAAAAATACAGAAGGATTAAAAAAATATTTGGCTCGTTATATTGTAGCCAAAAAACGAAAAATATATATTATAAGTCCTTTTTGAGATTTTCGATAGCCATAATTCGACCAAAATTTAAGAAAAATTGCTAGAGTTCTAAACCTACATGGTTCAAGTAGGTAGCCAAAGATATAGAAGGATGTTTAAATTTGTTTTCGCTGGCTATATATATATATATAGCCAACAAACGAAATAAAATATATTAAAAATGCTAAAATGAAAAGCTCTTTTGAGATTCTCAATAGCCATAATTGGACCACAATTTAAGAAAAATTGCCAGAGTTCTATACTTACATCGTTCAAGTAGGTAGACAAAAGATGTAAAAGGGTGTTTAATTTTTTTTCACTGAATTAATATAGCCAAAAAACCAAAAACAAAGTGCTAAAACTAAAATTGTTTTCTGAGATTCTCAATAGCCATAATTAGACCAAAATTGAAGAAAAATCGCCAAATTTCTATACCCACATTGTTCAAGTAGGTGTATCCAGAAATATAGAGGGGTGTGTTTTTGGGCTATGTATTGCCAAACAGAAAAAACTAAGAGTAATAAAATTACAAGTACTTAAAAATAGATTCAGTAGCCATAATTCGACAACAATTTAAGAAAAATCGCCAAATTTCTATTCATGGTTCAAGTAGGTAGCCAGAAATATAGAATGATTTCTTTTTTCCGGTTGGCCACGGATAGCCAAAATATATATATCAAAATCAAAAGTGCTTTTTGATATTTGAATAACCATAATTCGACGAAAATTTAAGAAAAATCGCCAGATTTCCGTACCTACGTGGTTCAAGCAAGTAGGTAGGTGGTAGCCAGAAATATAAAAGGATGTTAAAAAAACACTTTTACTTTCATATTTAGCCTTGTAGAAAAATTTGGCTAAATCTTCCTATGGATGATGATCACCACTTTTGGCTACATCACGAAACTGACTGAAAAAAACATTGGGTTCAAAAGTGGGGTTCAAAAATAGCACCTTTTTTTTTAATTCTTTTTTTCGGCGGCACCAAGTTTTGGTATCCCGTTCACACAAAACCCCAAAAATAAAGTTTATTAGGTACCACCTTGCCATAGTACCCTTGGGGGCAGCTTCAACAGGTCACTAAAATTCTGTTATTTTCAGAATTTTCGATTCTTTCACAAAAACAAAAATAAAATTCGAAGACCAAATTTTTTTGCAAAGGAAATTTACCAAGTATTTCAACCCCCAAAATTATCGGTCGGGTAATGCTAGAGGCCGAGGCCATGACCACTATGGAATAAGGGCCCATGCAAGGTGAGGTGGAGGTGGAGCCGAGGTGAGCTCAACCCCGAGTAATGGCCACAACTTAGGGCATTATATGGCATAAAATTGACAATTTTCTTTTTTTCTTTTTTCTTTTTTTTCTCCCCCCCCCATGATACCCTTTAGGTATCCACCAAGTATCATGGCAACAAAACAAAAAAAACTAGTGCTAGAGGCGGGTGTTTTGCTTGTTGAAATGTCCCATGGGTGGGCTTTTTATGTCCCTCCCATAAGAGCACCTCCGAACACACTAAAAATAATTTGTTGAAGGTTTTTACGATTAGGTTTACAAACCCTTAAAACAAAATCCCCATTCATTATATACCTAGGCCCCCTCAGGTGCAACCTAATAAGTAGAAGATGAGAAATATCATAATAATAATAATAATAATACCTTGATAGGTAGTTTCAAGGCTCTAATAATTATTATTCATATTATTTTCACAATTGTTCAAAATATCAAAGTTTGTGTTTTTCTCAAACACCAAAATTGTGTGAAGGAAAATTTTGGATTTTTGAGAAATTTAAAATTTTGTGGAAATGAAGATTTCAAATCTAATTCATTTCATTATTCCACAAACATGTGTTGAAGTTGCCTAGGTAGGTATGAGGGATTCAAGGGGGGGGGGGGGTTCCAATCAGTGATTTTTTTGGGGCAAAAGTTCACTATTTTGCCATTTTAAAAAAAAGTTCCCAAGCAACATGATCAAGAAATGTTTTTGGAAATTTTCCAAGAAAATCGCCATATTTCAAGGAAGAACGTTATGTACTCGCCAAGATTTTTGGAGGAGTTGGGGCGGATTTCTAGCTTTCTTATTTTGAAATGGCGCCATATTCAGATAATAGGGTCGAGTGGTTTTCATGAACGTGTAATGTAATAGGATTCTTAGATTTTCTACTTCTTTCTTTGTGTTGTAGCCAAATTTGGCTAAATCCTCTCGTGGCTAAACACTGGGTCCAATGCTAGGTAGCACCAAGTTTTTCAACCCCACTCACACAAAACCTGAATTTCCTATATGAACATCCATTCATTTGATTATGTGTGTGTATATATATATAGAAAACAAACAAAAAAAAATCTTAGCTTTCAATTATCTCATGTAACATCATTAACAACCAAAAATTTGGCAAGTACATAACTTTCCTCCTTGAAATATGGCGATTTTTTTGGAAAATTTCCAAAAACATTTCTTGATCATGTTGCTTGGGAACTTTTTTTTTAAATAGCAAAATAGTGAATTTTTGCCCCAAAAAAATCACTTATTGGACCACCCCCCCAC